>Ga0123519_10004163_pt1 | contig 23603 bp, 42 predicted proteins | sample YelNatPaOPRAMG02_FD_87396 | JGI IMG/M metagenome (GOLD analysis project Ga0123519, IMG submission 87396) | Hot spring microbial communities from Yellowstone National Park - Yellowstone National Park OP-RAMG-02 (version 2) | ecosystem: Environmental > Aquatic > Thermal springs > Hot (42-90C) ...
TTTATCAATTGGTAGTAAAACGCCCTTTTTTTCTACTTTTTATGTCTTGACTTGTCAAGGTGGTAGGTATTGACAGAGCATATACAAAAGATTATAATATTTAGTATAATATATTATATGAGTAATGAAGATACGAGATATATAGTAAAAGTGTTAAAGAGACACTTGACAAAGAGTAAAAAATCTGCTATACTATATATAAGGTAAAAGTTCTCTTAATAAAATAAAAAGGAGATAGTTATGAAACTAATAACCGAAGTCAATGTAAGCGGGAAAAAATATAATGAGATAGTTAAAATGCTTAAAAAAATATTTAAATGGAATTTAGATAATTTAAATAATTTAAGTTCCATAAAAGCAATAGCTGAAGCTTGCGAGTTGTATGAAGCAAGGATTATAAGAATAGAAAACAATGATGGTTTATTAGTTGGTGAAATTATAGAATAAGAATTTGTTCTCTAATAAAAAATTAAAATTTATTTGCGAAGCGAAAGTAAGTAAATCAAGAGTTTTAAGCGGTTCTCTTGAAAAATAAAAATCGCTTATCAAGACAGCAAATCCAAGAGTTTTGCGGTTCTCTTGAAAAACAAAAACCGCTATAAAACAAATAAAATTAAAGGGAGAAAAAATGAAAACGATAAAAATTAAAGTATATACACAGAAAAAGGGATTTAAGAATTATGAGGATTTATATAATATAGCAGTGAAAAAATTTGAAAAAGAATTAAAGGAAAATCCGAATTTAAAAGGGTTATTGTTATGTTCCATTGATAAAGCCATAGAAGAGTGGGATAGTATTAAAAAATATTATGAAATTAGTTTATAAGAGTTCTCTTAACAAAAATAAAAGCGAGGTAACTATGAAACTAATAAACGAAGTAAAAAAATATGTAAACGAAGTTTGGAATAGAAAATCAGGCATTATAAAAGAGGTTACTTTAAAAATCAAAGGGGTAAGTCAAAATAGTATTTATGAAGAAGTAGAGAATTGTTTTAAACGGGAAATAGAAGAGAACTTCAATAATAGAGCAATTCTCTATACAATGATACAATACGCTATTGTATATGAAAGGGATTATATTACTATTGTGAACGAAGGTGGTTTCTTAAATTACAAATAACTTTTTTGTTTTCTAATAAAAAATTAAAATTTACTTGCGAAGCGAAAGTAAGCAAATTAAGAGTTTTAAGCGGTTCTCTTGAAAAACAAAAACCGTTATAAAACAAATGATAGTAAGAGGAGTATAAGAAGATGAATATGAAAAAAGAAGAAATACTAAAAATATTACAGGAAGCTTTAAAAAAATATCTTAATACATTTAATCCTAATTTTTTTCTAAAAATGTATATAGAAGAAAGGGAAAAAGTAATTGATGAATACTTGTATTATTTAGAATATAATTATGATTATTTTTTTAAGAGTAAAAGTAGGAAAAAATGTATTGGTTTTACAAAGAGGATAGAAAAATATACAGATTGGTTTTTAATAAATTATGGTATTCTTATATCAAAAATAATAAAATTTTTTGAGAAAAAACTATGAAATTACAAAAAGAATTAGATGTAAAAATATCTCCTATAGAAATAGGGGATAGAGTTTATATAGAAACAAGAAGAAATACTTATATGGGTGGAGTAGTTGTCGCTATACCTATAATAGGTTCGGGTAATGAAAAAGTTGAAATAGAACTTGATAATGGGAGAATTGTAAGAAAGAATATATATAAAACCATTTTTTATGAAGAAAAATAGTGTAAAAAATTATAAAAAAATATGCTATAATATATTTATGGAGATAATTGTAAAGTATAAGAGGTGAATTATGAACTTTATAAAAGCTTATTTACTCTCTCATCCAGAGTGGCGGGACTTTATTTTTAGCATAGCTGATAGTTTAGGTTATGATATAGATAATTTAACTGATGACCAGATTGAAGAAATTGCTCAAACTATGAGTGATTGTCTTGATGATGAGAAATTTGATGAATATGTTATAACAGACCGCTATGGTGAGCAACAATATCTTGCTACTCCAGAAGAGATAGCACACGAGATAAAATTTGAATTAGAGAGGTGAGAATTATGTCAACGGGTAATTTTAAGCAATTTAAAGCCAATTATATTTATGTTCCGAAAAATTGTTCAGAAGAACCGACAGAAATTGAAATAGAATTAGTTGAAGATGAAATTGCTAATTTTATTAAAGACCTTGAAAATAAATTATTAGATTATACTTATAAAGGTTATACTATAAGTATGTTTGATAAAGAAGAGTGGAAATATAGAGACGCTGAAATTATTCAGAATATTGTTATAGAAGGTTATAATGATAAAGAAGAATATATAGAGTTTGAAATTCAGATTATAAAAGCAATAGGTTATTATTGGGGAGCTAATATTGATTATGATTATGATGAACATAAATTAAGTTATTATGATGATGAGAAGGATTTTATGAAAGTTTTTTTACATATAATTCAAGTATTAGAAAATACTCTTTATGACCATTTTGATAGATATAGTGTTATAGGTAGAACAAGTAGTGGTGAGACCTTTTATAGAAAATTAAAAAATAAGAGGTGAGAATTATGGGAGCTCCTAATTTTTGGCATTTTAAGTCCGATTATATTTATGTTCCGAAAGATTGTTCAGAATTTTGTGAAAGTGAAGAAGAGGCGGATTTTGAAGCCGAATTAGTTAAAGAAGATATTGAAAATTTTCTTGAAGACCTTAAGAGTAAGATAAATAATTATATATATAAAGATTATGATGTAGTTTTTATTGAAGGAAAAAATAAATGGAAGAATAGAGATGTAAAAATTATAGCAAGGATTGTTATTGAGGGTTATAATGAGAAGGAAGAATTTATTGATTTTGAGATTGAGATTTTAAAAGGGATTGGGTATTATTGGGGGGTTAATATTGATTATGATTATAATGAAAATAAATTAAAATTTTATGATGATGAAAAGGATTTTATAAAAGTATTTGAATATGTAATAGGAATAATAGAAGATACTCTTACGGAACGATTTAATAAATATTAAGTTATGAAAATTAAAAAAAATATGCTATAATATATTATAAGGAGATGTTATGATGAGAAAAGAATTCTGGCATTTTAAATCTAAATATATATATTTACTTAAATCATTTGGGGAAGGGGAACAACTTGAAGGTGATGAAATGGAGATACAAGAAGAAGAACTCAATAATTTTCTTCAAGACCTTAAAGTTAATTTAGATAATTATACTTATAAGGATTATAAGGTGGTTTTGGTAGAGTCAAATGAGTGGAAAAATGATGAAATAAATGTATTTGGAAAGATTATTATTAAAGGATATAATGTTAAATTTACAATTGAGCTTTTAATTGCTTCTGGACTACATTGGGGGGTAAGCGTAGATTATGACTATGATGGTGATTTATTAGAAGATTATAAAAGAGATAGGGATTTTGTGAGGGTATTTAATTATGTAATAAGAATATTAGAGCATACATTATTCAGACATTTTGATAAAGCAATAATTGAAAAAAGAGATGGTGAATATTATAAGAGATTTTAAAAAAAAAAACCCGCCTATAATCCTACCTTTAAGCCCTGTAATAAAAATTTACAGGGCTTATCTATTTAACTTGATTATTTTTAGAGGTTTAAGAGGGAAGAAATAATAGATACGATTAGATTTTCTATCAATAATTCCTTTATATCCAAGTTTAATTATTTTTTCCATATAATTTTCTATGATTGGAAAATTCTATTTTTTTATTTTGTTAATAGAAATTAAATTTTTGTTAGGTATATTAAAAATATAGAGATATTCATTTGGTATAAAATATTCTTTTCCTTTTTTATATATGTATAAATAACTGATTGGTATAGAATATTTTTTTGTATAATTATGTTGAGAAAAATGAGGTTTAAGGGTAGTAAAAAGTATATCAGAAAAATGGTAAGCTAACATAATTTATTTATTATTTTTATATGTTTTCTTTTTTCTTTCCAAATATAAAAAACAATGAAAATGGCACAATTATAAGTATAAGTGGAAGCCATTTCATAATATTACTTCCTTGTTCCATTTGTATAACTTCTTTATGTTTTTTAGCCCAGATTAAATCTTTATACAAATTTGCTTTTGCTATATCATTATTAAATTTTGCTTTATAGTAATAATAATAGGCAAGTCCTCTATCAACATAAGGTTGATTAGCATACTTCCAATCGGGTTGAGGTTGTCCATATATTTTTTTAATTATTTCAGTTGTTTTTGAGGCAGGTCTTGGATACCCCATATTATAAGAAGCAATTACATCTTCAAGATTTTTATATTGATTTAACAAGACCTTCAAAAACTTTGTTCCATATTCAATATTTACTTGAGGGTTATATAAATCGGTGGGTTTTCCTTTAAAGCCCAAATTTTTAGCTGTAGCATATAAAATTTGTATCAGTCCATAGCTGGCGTCATTTCTATGAGGTTCATAACGATATGATTTTTCATCAAAACTACTTTCAATTGTAATAATTGCTTTAATTAGAGCAGGTTCAACGCCATATTTTTTTCCAGCATTTATAATTAAATCATTGTAAATTTCTTCTTTTTTAAATATTTGAGGTAGCATAGTTTATAAATGATATATTTTTTTATTCATATTATCTTGTTTTTAATGAGGGGGTATAAGCCCAAGTATGATAATAGTATCCACTTCTGCTTCTATAATAAACAACATATTTATATTTATTTATTTTTTCTTTTAATGGTGTGAAATAATCTTGTTCATTATATTTGTCTAAACTTGTAAAATATATTTTAAACAATTTATCATTATAGAATTTTTTTATTATATCAATTATTTTTGGGTAATTAGAATAGTCGTTTTTTGTTAAAATAACATATATCCCAGAGCTGGAATAACCTTTATATTCTATCATAGGATAGCGTTCCCCTGTTTCTGTATCTTCTATAAAATCTGGGTCTCCTTCAAACAAATTTAAAAATTCATCATTACAAAATGCCAAAAAATCGTCAATTTTATCAGTGGTTTTATATTTTCTAAATTGTTTGAAATAATATTCTGGTTTGTTATATTTTTTTTCTTCAAGTAGTTGATGAAAATATTCCAGAGCACTATGTTCTTCAAAAAATTTTTCTATTTCTTCTCTATCCCAATTTTTTCTTATTTCAAAATATTTTTCAAAAAGGTCTTTTAAATCCATTTCAGCTTTTTTGTTATAGAAATAAAAAGCAAGTTCTTCACCACTTGATATAATTTTTATATTTTCTATATTTTTCATACATATACTTCCTTTATAATAATTTCTTTTTCTTTTTCCAAAATAGGTAATATTTTTTCAAAAGTTATTTTACTTTTTATTACTAAATCATCAGTGCCTTCTTCTTTTTCCCCGACCAGAATACAACCATCACTATCTTGAGGAAAATTTCCTATATGTATGCGGACACCTATTCTATTTGGAACATTAAGAATTTCAGGCATAGTCCTTTTAAATTTTGGAGAATATGTCATTTCAAGTTTATAAGTTCCAGCTGGGATTGATTTAGAAGCATTTTCCAGCGTATAACATAAAATAATATTATTTTTTATCATTGAACCCATAATTGATTTTTCACTTTTCTTTTCTCTTCTTAATTCAAGCATAATATTATTTTACATCTTTTTTTAACTCATTGTCAAGTTGTTTTACGCACTCATCAATAAGTTCGGTAATTTCTTCGGCATATTTTTCTGGTATAAATTTAATTAAATATGTTTTTACAAATTCAAACTTTTTGTCTCCAAGCCCATTAGGAACTTTATATTCGGCATAATTAACTAATGCTTGAACAATAGCAATTACAAGTTTTTTCTCTTCAGGGTCTTCTATGTTCGGATTAAAGAGTTTAGCAAGTTCTTTTCCAGCTATAGCACCTACGCCAGAGGAAATCTTTTGTTTTATTATATAGAAGAGAGGCGTAAGAACGATACCGCCAAGAACGAACGAAAATATTTTCGTCAGTCCGATTTTACCAAGTATTGATAATATTGTTGTCATAAGTTCTCCTTTTCATAAATTACCTTTTGTTTTTGTAGAAGTATAAATGTAGTAATATTGATTATGAAAAATGTAACTTCCTTCCAATTTTTTAAAGAAAAAATCTGACATAGACATAGGTCTAATTTGCTGACTAATTCTCATCAATTCCCAGCTTCTTGTTTTTAAATCTATATAAACGGCATATTTTGAAACAGCTGGAAGAGTATCACTATAATTCAAACCGATTATTGCTTCTTGATTATAAATATTACTAAAGCGTATAGCTTCTCTGAGAGAGCATTTTACAATAAAGCTTGGTTCAGCGTCGCCCATATAGAAGCCCATTTGTTTGTAATATTTAAAGCCATTAGATTTTAGAGTATTTTCAAATTTTGTTATATTTTGAAGATTAGCATTTACATCTAAATCTTTTTTATAAGGGCTAATAATAAAATGCGAAAAATGATAAAGAGTATCCAAATTCTTTTTTGTATTTATTTTTTTATAGAGGTCTCTATATTCTGAGCTGTCAATTGGATTTCTTAAAAATCTTATTCTGGGAAATCTATTAAATTTGTTATAATATATCATATTCTCTCCTTCTTATATTATAGCAAATTTGTCAATAAAAATCAATAGCTTTTTGACAATTTTCTATCTTATAATTTATTTCTAAAACAAAAATTACCATAATATTCCTGTCCATACTCCATATTATTACCTTCGTAGATATTACCATTATTATAAACAAAAATAGGCATACCTGCCCAACTATAAGCATTTATGTTAGGTGGTTCGGAATAATCAGTTATCCAACCTGTGGCAATAATGAAGATAGGTAAGTTAGTTGAAAATTGAGGAGGAATACTTCCTATATAATAAGGAATATTACTACAACCTACATTATTACTACATTGAAATGATATTTCCAAACAAGTTTGGTCTCCAAGTGTTTTATAGTATATATGTCCTGTAAAACCATTTGTAGAAATAGGAATATCACTCCAATCCTGTGTATAAATTTTACCAACATTTATTATATCATTTCCACTCATATTTAGTGTTGTCGTTGCTAAATGATTTCCAAGATTATCTCCAGAACCCCCCGCAGGCGTTTGCCAACTTGCTAACCCATTATCGTCTGAAGTTAAGACCTTTCCAGCTCCTTGCGTTCCATCAGCAATCCTGATATTTCCATTTATATCTAATTTAGCAGATGGGTTTGGTGTTCCAATTCCAATATTTCCATTTCCATTACCTGTTATATTTCTTCCATAAATTATATTACCAATATTTAAAAAATTATCTATAGTTCCAGATGGACTATTTGTTTGATTTCCTATAAATATGTTATTATATCCAATAGATAAATTTAATCCCGAATTATTTCCTAAAAATATATTATTATTTCCATTATTAAAATTATAACCCGAAAACAATCCTAAAAATAAATTAGTATCTCCACTATTAAAATTATAACCCGAATACTTTCCTAAAAATGTATTACTAATTCCATTATAAAAATTATTACCCGAATATTCTCCTAAAAATAAGTTATCATTAGATTGCGTTTTCAATATAGTATTTCCATTTAATTGTAATCCAAGATTTCCCACAATATTTACATACGAAGCATTTTCAATTGGCTTATTATTCATATTAAGGGTAGTTGTTGCTATGTGGTTTCCAAGATTATCTCCAGAACCCCCCGCAGGCGTTTGCCAACTTGCTAACCCATTAGCGTCAGAAGTTAAAACCTTACCAGCCCCCTGTGTTCCATCAGTAATTCTTATATTTCCAGATATATCTAATTTAGCTTGAGGAGTAGTAGTTCCGATACCGATATTACCAGAGTTATTATCAATATAAAATCTTGTATTTGTAGTATCAGTGGATTTATAGTATAAAGAAGACGGGTCGGCTCTAAAGAAATAATAAGAACTATCAGAAGCTCTTGTTAAACCAAATCTATCAGCTTTAATTCGTGCCATATTATCATTAGTATTATTTATTACTACAATACCTTCACTATTAGCATTAACAGGGTCTCCATCAGAAGTAGCTCCACCAAGTTTCAGCACCGAATTAGTGTCATAAAACCAAAGGCGTTTTCTTCCATAGGCGTCAGTATCGCCCAAATGGAAATAATTAGTTGTATAAGGATAAATAGTTAAATTAGAACCATCTCCAAAATATTTATTTGCTTGAATATTACCATTAAAAGTATAATTTCCATTAAGAGTATCTCCACCTCTTAAAACATAATTAGTAGATTGTGCTTGAAGTGATTGTATCTGTGAAGTTAATATATTGTCAGTATTTGTTCTTGCTTGTGTCTCGCTTGACAAAGCAACATTTAAATTGGTAATAGCGTCTATTCTTGCTTGTGTTTCACTTGATAGAGCAACGCTTAAAGCATTTGTAGAAGAGGCAACATCATTTTTTAATGAGACAAAATCATTTGAAGTAGAGACAATTTCATCTCTTACAGATGATTTAATCTGTTTTACATTTGTAATTAGCGGTGTTTGGCAGAACAATGACATTTCTATTAAGGAGAAAAGAAGACACTTTATTGCTATTAATAATATTATTGGTTTTTTCATAAATAACTCCTATTTAATATAATTTTTAATATAATTTACAAGTTCAATTAAACTTAAAACACCTACTCCACTACCACCAACATAAACACCAATTTTCATTTTTTGTATCCATTTTAAATTTGTTTCAATTTCTGTTTCTTTTAATCGTAAATCGGTTATTTTTGTTTGTATATCTCTTTTAAAAGTATTAAAATCATTAGAAAAATTTAAATAATTGGTTTGAATATTATCTGTAGTTATAATAATTTTATCAAGTTTTTTGTCAAGGTCATTAAATTTTGTTTCAAGTTCATTTATTTTATTCATTTTATTACCTTTATACTTCCATAATAGAACAATAAACATTTGCGAAGTTTAAGGAAGCTTGTCCACTTGATACGGATAAGACAATTGATATAGTATTTGAACTCAACAAACTTAAGCCAGCAATAGCAAAACAACCGCCATTAATATAATTACCAATTTGATTTCCATTTAGATAAATATTAATCACAAGAGCAGGAAAACCACTTATTGGACTAATGGCATTTGTTAGATTAACAAATAGCATACCCTTTTTTTCAGGATTAGCCGTATAAGTAAAATCAAATTGGGTAGGCAAATTTCCGCTATCTTTATATTCTTGGAAATTGACAATATTTGAAATACCAGCATTAAAATTGAAATTGTTTGTAGTGCCACCACTACAACCACTACCACTTGGGAAATTGAAGTCCTTTTTTTGAAGAACATCTTCGGTTATTGGATTAGTAAAACTTTCAACTTTTATTTTCATAAATCCTCTTACATTGGTAACGGAACATAATCAATAATAAGTTTTCCAAGTGCCTTAACACCAGCGGGAAAATTACTTATAACATAAACATAAAAGGGTTCATTTTGACCGATTACCATTTGTGAAAAATATTGAACATCACCATTATCCATAACATTGCCACCGACCATTTTTTCAAAAATAATTTGAGAATTTAATTGAGCAACACCCCATACATTTGAATTATCAACTCTTGAGATAATAAGCGTTAAATAGCCATTAGCGGATAAGTCATTTGAACCCAGAGCATAACTGATTTTTGTTATTCTCATTGCTTGGTCAGGTGTTAGTTTAAAAATGAGTTTATGAACAGGAGTATCTTCACAGAAATTAAGTCGTATTGTTTCTGGCGAAACCTCTAAATATTTTAACGCTTCTTGTGTTGATAATTCATTTAATTGTTTTGGTAATGACATTTTTTATCTCCAAACCTTTACTCCATCAAAAACAATTTGAGCATTTATAATTGAATTTAATAAATTCCTGACATCAAATTGAATAAGAGAATTTTTTTCAATAGTTAGAGGGTGCTTAAGTATATTAGGTCGGAGAACAGAGCCAAATATATTATCTATATTACAAAATTCATTATTCAATCGGCGACCCCCTAAATTAGAGGCAGAAAGTTTTAATTCTAAAGCATAATCTTGGTCTTTATAAGCGATTAATCTTTGTATAATAAAATCGCTATCAGCATTTGTTAAAATATTATCAGAAATTAAATCCAGAGCGTTTATTGTAAGGTCTTTAACATAAGCGAAATATCGGGTTTTACCTATGGTAATAGGTATATCATAAATTCTATACCCCTCAAAGGCAATTTCAATATTATTTGGGGTATTAACTAAATTTTCTATATCTATTTTTAATAAAGTATTTCTTAAAATTTCAATTGATTTAGTAAGTTCATTTGGATATTGTGGAGTTCCAAACCAATTTTCAGCTCTTATTCTATCGGAAAACCAATTATAATTTGAACTTGTGTCTATTATATTTATTTTAAATGAGTTATCATAAGAGGCATAGACCTTTTCAATTATAAAGTCACTATCTGCCTCAATTTTTAATGTATCGTCAATTCGTTGGTTAGGAGTTAAACTAATTTTTTTACTATATACGAAGTGATTATTCATAAATCCTCACAGCTTCTTCAATCTTTTTGAAGTAAAATTTTGACCCTCAAGGGAGTAAGGTTATCCTTACTCCCTTTGAGAGTGTATAGAGAACATTAAGCTCTCGGTCTATAGAGAATACCATCAATGAAGAACCCTAACCTGAAGTCCTGATAAACTTTCTTCGGAGTTCCAAAGAAATTTACCTTGAACTTAAAGGTTATGTTATTCTCCAGCCAGAGGTCTATAGGTCTGTTCGCTTCTCCACTTACTTTAAAGTTCGCATTTACAAATGTTGTGTCTCCGACTATAGAAGGAACATCAATACCAACCATAGAAGGAAAACTTATCAAAGGAGCAAGTCGGACAAGCGGTTTATCAGCAACTTCTATTGAAAGAACGCCATCACAGAGTATTTTGCCAATATCGTTGACAAAGAACTTATTAAGATTTGCTTTATCAATTGCCTTAATAAAAGGTGTCTCATCTGATTTATCAGGAAGAGCAACTACCCTTATGTCTTGACCCCAGAAGTAATACCCCTGTGAAATCATACCCGCACTATCCATATTTATATCAGCATAAGTAGTAGGTGTTCCATCATCATCATTAGCACCTGTCTTAATTGAAAAGTAGTTAAGTTCAGTCGGTAGGGCTACAGAACCATCTGCTTTACCACTAATTTTTTTTATATGGTAAAGAGAGTGAACTAATTTTTCTTTAGTTCCATTTGCTACATCTATATCAAGCGTAGCCATTTTTTTGGCTATTCCATTTTCCATTGTTTTTAGTCGTATCATTGACATATTATCTCCTTTATTTTTTCTTTTTTTATATAAAGGATTTTTAACCTCTACCCTTAAAAGAGGATTTTGGATTTCTCCAAAAATCAATAATTCTCATCTACAAGTTCCGATGTTTCAGGAACATAGGAAGATGTCTCGGGAATATAAGCAGATGTTTCAGGTAAATACGGATTTCCTTCGTCAACACCTATTTCGTGGACTCCACTCATCTTTGATTTAACCATATCTACAACATCAACTACAGCGGGAAGCATTACACCTAAAGCCAGCAATCTTGTAATTCTGTTCGGTATTTTTTTGATTTTAGAACCAAGTATATACACAACAGAGCCCAATACAAAATGTCCACCTATTTTTCCAATCGGTTTCTGTAAAAATGTTAATTTTTCAGATAACTTATCCATAGCAAACTTGCCTATTAAAGTTCCACCAACAATAAGACCACCATCTACGGCAAGATTGACTAATTCTTTTCCCTGTCTTTCTTTTATAAGATTAAACATAGGATTTCTGTGTCCTCTTCTACTTCTTTTCATATATTTACTCCTTATTGGATTGCCAACCACCAATAATGGGTTGACATTATGTTTCTTGGCTAATGCCATCTCTCTTTTTGTAGGTCTCATACCAGCGTGTTTTAATAGAGATTTATAAGTTAGCCAATTTGTTTTTGTCCAGACCTTGCTTTTTCCTCTTTTAGAGTGTTTTTTTATATTTCTTTTTATGGTCTTTATTTTTTTGATAACAGATTTTTTTGTTATTTTTTTTGCCTTTGCTAAAAGTTTTGAAGCTTGCTTTTTTGTTATTTTTTTTGCCTTATGATGTCTCTTACTTTTTGATAAAGAGACAACTTTTCTAAATCTTCCGTGAGTATCTGTTTCAGCTAATATTCTCTTTCTTGGAGTGGTGAAAACCTCAAACGGATTATCAAATACAGGATTAACTAAATAATTTTGTTTTTCTCTTTCCATAAATATATTCTCCTTTTTAGACCTTGCCATATAAGAAAGTATAGCAAGAATTATTTTTTTTGTCAAGTAGTATAGTTATATTTTTTTCCATAACTTTCTACCTGATTTCGCTTTAATCCATAAACTTCCATCTGGAAGTCCATAAAGAACAACATCTTTAGAAGCAAATTTATGTCTCCAATGAAGTTTAGGATTTTTTATTCCTTCCGCTTTTGCTTTTGGAATATCATAATATTCTATGGCTCTAACACTTCTTCCTATTACTTCAAGAGGAATATCATAAGGGTTCTTTATCATACCAACCTGTTCTTTATATTCCTCTGCTACTTCTTTCCAAAAACTTTTATTACTTTTATCTGGAATTTCATTTGTTTTCACCATTTGAGTAGCAATTTGATAGGCAACTCGTTCATCACCATAATATTTTACTACATTTGGCATAATTCGTCTGGCTAAAACATCTCTAATTGCCCTTTTAACATTTCCTCTTTCAAACATTTTATTTTCTTTTCCTTTTTAATGAAAGTATGTAATATAAAGCGACAATTCCACCAATTCCATAAAGCATTTTTATAAGCAATTCAGGGGTTTTTGGAACTATAATTTTTTGTGCCTCTACACTTTCTTGTAAGCGTTTCACTTCATTATTTTGATTTAAAAGCAAACCAGAAAGTTTTAAACCCTGATTAGTTAAGTTAAGAAGTTGTTCAGTATATTCACCAATATCAGAAGTAATAATAGCAAGGGTAGATTGCTCTGTTTCTCTTTTTTTAAATTCAATATCTTTTTGAATATTGGACATCTGTTGTATCCAATTCATAGCTTGTGTTTCTAAATTTTTTTGAGAAGTATAAAGTTTATCATACATAGATTGAAGTTGATTTTTAAGTTGTGGGTCTTTTATGTATTTTATTTTTTTGCTTAATTCAATGAGAATATTTTGATTTGCCATAAAATTAGCCATTTCTTGTTTTATTTTTGCCTCTAAAGTATCAAGCACACCCATATTAACTCCTTAAAAGTTTATCAAGTTCGGGTAATACCTTATAACCCGTTTTTTGTATTTCGTTTAAAACCTGTTGTTTTGTTTTCCAACCTTTTTTTAAATCTATTATCCACTGCTGATTTTTGAAATAATCAGCGTCCTTATATGTTGGTTCATATATAGTATAAGCAATACCTTTTATTATATTCCAACCTGTTTTTGTTACACCTTCTTTTTTTATTTCTTTAGATAAATATTCTTTTGATTGTTTATATTTTTCTGTATCAATATTAAAAGGTAAAAGTTTTTTTAACTCATTTCTATAATAATAAATAAGACCACCTATTACTATATAAGGAGCAAAAATTTTTATTAAATCTTTTATGTCTTCTTTCATTTAAATTTATACTATCTTTTTTCTATATGATATTTTATTGCTATTATATCATACCTATGAATTATTCTTCTATGAATATCCGCTTTTTCTCTTCGTGAAATATTTCTTTTTTTTAATTTTGCTCTTAAATTTTTTATAATAGGGTCTCTATCTATTAGTGTTTTTAAAGTATTTGTATATTCATTATAACTTACTTCTTTACCATTTATAAAATAAGTTTCTTTTTTACCTAAATAATCATTTTCAAATTCACCTATTTGTGGAACATACGCCATAACATTTCCTTTATTTCCTTCTTATTAAAGTTAAAAGAAGAACTAATCCAACCGCTCCGCCACCTATCATAACTACTTTCTTATCAAGTCCGAAAATTTTTCCTTCGGAAGATGTAATTTTTTCAGGGGTCTCTATAGTTTGTTCCGTAGTTACTTGTGTAGGTGTCTTTTTTGAACCTTTTTTTACTGACTTAATCATACCACCAACTTTTTTAGCTTTAGATAAACCCCCTGTAACAGCACTAATTGCCTGTGTTTGAGGTAAAGGAACTACAGAAGCAACTTGTGTAACAACCTTACCAACTCTACTAATAGCTTTACCAATTTTTTTAAAAATACTTTTTCCCATTTCTGGTTCGTATCTCATTTCTGGAACATAAGCCATAAATACTCCTTAAGGACTTTCCTCAAAAATATTATAACATAAAAATCTTAATTTGTCAAGTTATAATTCCACAGCAAGAATATTTCTATAGGTCTTAAAGCCCCTTCCAATAGGTAAAATTTTTGAAGTTGGTTCTAAAGTTAACCACGATTTGAGTGTTTGGGAATAAACAGAAAGTCGGGCGTGGTCATATCGGTCTTTATTCTTAATAGACACCGCTTCTAATCTTGTTTTGAAACCAACTGCTCGGAGTAAAGAAGCAGTAAGAAGAGCCATATCATCACAATCAGAAGAAAATCCGATATTTCTTTTTTCAAACATTGATAATAATATATGCGGACAAATTATTTCTTCAACTTGATATATATCAGGTGTATATCGGATATTCTTTCTTACCCATTGAAGAATAGCGTTAATCTGACCAAGTTCATCAGTAATAGGAATTTTTGATATTATTGATTTAGCATACCGCTTAATAATTCGGTCTTTGTCATCTAAATCACTTTTAATAATAATATCTTTCATTTTTAAAAGTATTTCTTTTATACCTTTGTCTCCGTTAGATAACGCTATTTTTTCTATTTTCATATTATTTCTTTTCCTTTTTTATTTGATTTTTATTGGTTTCTTTATTTTCTTTATTTTCTTCAACTTTTAATTCTTCATCAAGCGACTTATAATAATCAATCAATATATTTTTTCCACTTTCCAGAACTGCTTCTACCCACTCTTTATGGTCTTTAAGTTCTGGTATATATTCACAAACCAAATTAAACCTATCGGAGTTTTTTGCTATATCCAAAGCAATTCCATAATAATCTTGAGGTAATTTTAGCAATATCATATCCGCTACTTCATCTGGTTTATGTTTAATTTGTGCTAACTTGAGGATTTCTCCTTTATATAAATTTAATATAAGATTTCCTGTCGGTGTTAATTTCATATTACCTTCCTTTGGATTTTCTATAATATTTTCACTTGGCACAGGACTTCCTTTTTGTTCTATAAGTTGTGTCGGTGGATTTGATAAATGATTGGTTTCAGGTATCGGCTTTATTGCCGACTGAATATATTTTTTTGCTTCTTCTACATTACTTGCCTTTTTTTGAGCCAAGACCATCGGAATAAGGTCTTTTATCAATCCCATAAAACTTTCATCTCCCTCATTGGATTGACTTATGGAAGAACCAAATTCCATACCCTTTGTAAATAAACCCATAAGTGTTTCTATATTCTTTAAAGGATTATTATCTTTTTCTTGAAGCAACGATTTCATTTCTACTAAATCCTTTAATGACTTAATGGGTGAAGAACTTACACTTGCTTTAGTAATTTCTAATAATTGTGCTGTCATAACTCTCTGGGCTTCAAGCTGTTGCTGGAAACTCTTCTCCATCATTTGAACAATTTGTGCCAAATTATCACTCGCCTGTGTATTTACTATAACAGGATTTCCAGAACCCTGATTAGTAGTTGGTTTAGGATAAGCCAATTCATCATAACTTTCGCTTACCTGACCTTGAAACCTACCTTTATTATCCTTTAATACAATAAGGTAATCACCACCACCAAACTTACGGGCAACAAAGTCCAAATCGCTTCCTACATCTTTAATAGGATAACGACCAACTTTTGTTCTCAAACCATTTTCCTTCAGTCGGTAAATTTCCACAAACCCTTCATTTGACTGATTAAATTGCTCAAGCAATTGATTAAATCTTTCCTCTTTCATATCGGGTTGCTCAATTGTTTCTGGATTTTCTTGTGGGTCTTCTTCTTCTTCTATTTCTTCAAATTTAGGCGGATTAAGTTTATTTTTTATTTGCTGTTCCTCAAGTTCAAGTTCAGCTCTTAATTTTTTATATTCTTCTAATGTTTTTTTGGCTTCAGCAATAACAATTTTCTTTTTTTCAGTTTCTTCTTTTATTTTTAAAAGTTCCTTATCCATTTCACTGATAGGAACTTCTGGGGTTACTACAGACATATCCTTTTCGGTTTTTTTATTTTTCTTTTTCATACACTCTCCTTATAAAATATTATACCATAAAAAATTATCTATTTATCATCAAAATTTTTATTATATATATCCTCTATATCAAAATTTTTTATTATTGAAAAATCATACTGACGCCAATCAATCTTTTTCCAATTAAATTTACTCCAATCAATATTAAGAGTTCTTTCTGCTTCAATTGTAGATAACGCTTTTTTATCCTGTTTAAGGGCTTCTCTTACCTTATATAAATGAAAAACTTTATATTTATTTCTCTTTCGGGTATATAGTTTAAGCAAAGTCGGAATATCTCCCCAAAAAGAGTGAAGAGCATATTTTTTTAATTTTTTGTTTTGGTCAAAATGTAAATACAATTTATTGCGAAGTAATAAGCAATCTCCTTTTACCTCAAGCTTATAGCCACCAAGTTCATTGTTACAACCCATAACGGGCATTGTCGTCTTTATGCTATCGGTAGCAGTATGTAATGCCTTATATTTATGTTCCAAATCGTGTATCATAGCTCTAACTTTGCCTGTGATAAGCGTAGCTATAAAAGGATTAAAAAGTCCACCTGCTTTATATGTTTTTTGAACTCTAAAAATTTTTATATTACCATCTTTATCTTCAATCTCTTGAAAATCTTCCTTTCCAAGTTCATCTTCGGCGTCATTTATTTCTACAGCTTGAATAAATTTTCCATAAAGCGAATTTAAAGCTAATTTATAAAAATGATACATAGAATTTGTTTTCGGAGTTTCCTGCTTCTTTTTATAAAAATAATCTACATAATCAGCCATAGGATTTTTATCGCTCTCTGGTATCCAGATATGCCCATAACAAGAAGTCATATCAAATTCTTTATATTTCAATGCCTCTTCAAGCTCATAACAAGTTACCCAAATATCTTTTACATCTCCATTTACAATTGGCTTAAATTCGTGGTCAAAAAATACATTATAAGGACATTTGAGTTTACCAGATATACAATAAATACCTACATATTTATTGCCTTGATATGACTTAACGGGAACATATTCACCTTCTAAAAAACTTGGCAATTGTTTCATAGCATATGGGTAAGCCGAATTTAAATCAATTTCGCTAACATTTTTATAAAAACCGCCTTCTGTATATAAGCCATTTTTACCGCCGTGATAAGATAATAAAGAAGCATTTACAACTTCTAAAGGCGGTAAAGCTATGCTCTCATCTTTTTTGAGAAAATAATGTCTAAAAATTCTCGCTGATAATTGTGGCAATGAAACAGAAAGTCGGGCTTTAAATTCTTGGTGAATTTGTATTATAAATTTAGCAACTTCATATTGAATATTTGTATCCTGTAAAGCATACTCTACAAATTTTTTATCTTTTTTTATATTAAACTTTTTTTCACCTAAACCTTTTGGTTTTTCAAGTTTTTTGTAATCCAGATGTAAATCTTCAGCAATCTTTTTTAAAGAATAAGGCAAAAAATTGTGTGTATCAATAAGAAAAATTTTTGTTCTTTTATTTCGGTTAATAAACTCCGCAAACCAAGTTTTGCTACAATATATAGAGCAATCATAATTTTTCCATTTAAATTCAAATTTATTTTTTAAAAACTCTTTTTCATATTTATCTTTAAGTAAAGCAGGTATATCAAATGATAAATTATGAAAGAAAACATAAGCATATTGATGATGTTCTATTTCATTATCAATGAAATTCATAAATTTATCAAAGACATTGTCAGGATTAACTTCATATATTTCATTTCTACCATCAAAATATTTAATTTGAAGAGTAAATATATCGCCATTACAGGTCTCTGTATCACAGGCAAATAATTTATAATTTTCATATAAAGATAAATGATTTGGTTTAATTGCTTTACAAGAATTCGGAATAAAAACCCTTTTATTCATATTATTTTACATAAAAAGAAATCGGTTCAAATCCAAGTATCATTTTAAAATTATATTTTGGATTTGGAACAACTTCATTTTTTATTTTCTTAAATTTTATGCTTTCCCTTATTGCGTCGTTCATAGTTCCACCTTGATGAAATCTTAAATTTCCTATAGGATAACTCATACGAGCTGTCAGACCACTCACAGCCATATACCAATATAAATCATAGAGGTCTTTCCATCGGTCAACTTTTTTATAATAAACTTTTCCACCTTTCACTCTTTTTAAACGTTTATATCTTAATGTATTAAAACTAAAACGACCTAAAAGGAAAAATTTTTCATAATCACTATCTTTATCAATATGAAAATATTTTTCAATTTCATATTCGTCTTTTACCTCTAAAATATAATAAATATTATAGCGTTTTATATGCTTTTGGTAAAAATATAAAACTTTATCAGGACATTTACTCATAAGATTTCTAAACTTATCTGAAAAATTCATATATAAATTTTTAAACCCTTTTTGAACTGAATAATGAAATAAAATTTTAGATTTAAGTCCACTTTCTTCACTAAATTCCCGCTCTAATATTTTTATAATATCTTTCATTGATTTCCATTTATTCCAACTTTTTGGAATAACAATATTTTTCGGAATACGACTATCGCAAATATTTATAGCTGGAACTTCTCTGGGCTTTCGCTTCTTTGAAATTCTTTTTTCTTTAAGTTTTCTTTTTAGTTTCCTAATTTGCTCTAATAGTTGCTTTTTTGTAAGAGGTCTTCTTTTAATTTTAACTTTTTCAAGCTTTTTAATTCTCTTAACTTTTTTAACTTTTTTAACTTTTTTAACTTTTTTAACTTTTTTAATTTTTTTAATTTTTTTAATTCTTTCTATTTTTGAATAGTATCTATAATATAAATTATAAATACGCTTATATAATTCAGGTGTAATTATTCCAGCCCAATATAATTGTTTTATATCTATAAATGGTCTGGGTTTTTTAAATTCTGGATAGTATTTTAGTAATGTCTTAATAGTATTTATTTGCTTCATTTACATTGTTTTCCGTAAATAAAACCGACCAAAAATCCGATATTTACCTGTTAAATACCCGTAGAACCACCGAACAATAATCCATATTATATCCGTTCTTTTAAATGCCAATGTTTAGCATAATAAAGTAATTTTGGAAATTCTCCTTCTATTTTATATCCATAATTTTGCCTTATATATTGAATAAACTCTTTTAAATTCCAAATATCACCAAAATAAAACTTTTTTACTATAAAATCATCAAAATTACTTTCTCTTTCTACTAAACTATATTTAACATATACTCTTAATAAAGGAGAATAAAATATCTTTAAACCAACCAATTTAGACCTGCCAATAACTTCTATATCTTTACTATAAATAGTTAATATCATACTATATCTTCAATCATAGGAGTAAGGTCTATTAAATCATTATCAGTTATAGCCATCAAATTTATAAGTTTATCTATATTAAAACTTTTTGTTACTATTGAAATTTCTTTTTTTCCTATTAAATGAAAAGTTATTAAATTATCTTCTCCACTTATAAAAATTATTTTATCTACGACTATAAGTATATTTTTTATTTTTATAAGTTTCATATTAACTCCTTAATAAAGAACGAAGGGGGAGTGAACAATCTCACTCCCCCTTTAGTTATTTTATTCTTTGAGTAAGGACAGGTCTTTGAAATTATAATTATGTGATTTGGCTTTTTTACCTGTTTTTGTTTTAAATATTTCCATACCTGTATAAATTATAGCAAGTTTATGCCCTACTCTATTTATTTCAACGGACTTCTTCTCTTTGTCATCATAAATATGAGTAAGAAGATAATCCAATCTACTCGTTGAAAAAATTGCTATCTTTTTATTTTCTATATCTACTGCTTCATTATCTTTATTCATTAAGGTAGCTTTTTCAACGGAGAATATATTTAGAGTTCTATCTTCATCTTTAAAAGTTCTCTGATAAGAACCTTCGTATGTCCCTATAAGATAGCAACCCTCTGATGTAATGGAGTAAAGTTCATAATTAGTATTGTTGAACTTTACCCCCGCTTCTCTGACTTTATCAAAAGCGTCAGAGATTTTTTTCTTCTTGTCTTCCATCTCAACTTTATTTACCTTCATTTTTGGTCTCCTCTATGAGTGCCTTTCTTTCTCTATTTAGAAAGATAAGGGCTTATCTCTATACACTAAATTTTAAATAACTATCAATGTCTTTTTATAAAACCATATTCTCTTAATATATCATATACTCTATCTAAATCAATATCTATTTCAGTAAAATAAGCATAATTACAATTTCTTTTAAATAAATTAACATCATAAGTGCCATCAATTCTTGTAACAATAGCAGTATCATCATCATCAGCTTTTAACTCTATGGTTTCATAATTTCTTAATTTTTCCATATTTTCTCCTTTATAATATTTTACTATTTATTTATATAATTGTCAAGCGTCTCTTTGATTTTATTTTCCCACCAAGTCGGTGAAAATGATAAGCAACTAATTGCCTTGAGACACCTAACTTTCGGGCAACTCCACTTAACCCTTTTTCCTTACAGAGTTTTAAGAATTTTTCTTTTTTTATTTTCATATGGTCTCCTTAATTATATTATAAAAATTTCTCTTTTCTAATTCTCGTTGTAAAAATTTTAAATCTTCAAAATCTATTTCTCTATATAAATAAATATATTTTAATAAATCATCTGTATCTTTACATAACCCATTTCTAATTATCCTACATACATCTTTATAATGATAAATATCACTCATTAACTTTTTTGTAATATGATAAGATTTAATTAAATTCTTTTTTCTAAAAAAATCACTTGCTATTTGTAATATATCAAAATAAGCATTTGCCATTTTTTCTACATATTCTTCGGTCATAATATTTCTTTTGTAATACTCTCTTCATTATATATCGGCTCTACCTTTGTAGCCAAACTATCAGAAGCTTGATATTCTAATGCTAATTTACTTATATCGCTAAAATTATAACAAATATTTTGGCTATTCACTTCAAAATTATTATCGTGAAGGGCTATAGCTTGAATATGTTCTATACCAAAATTTAATTTTTTTGGAAATAAACCCTGTAACAAACCAACCATATATATTGTATAATCTCTAACTGATAAGCGTTTTTGATAAATTATAAAGGGCTTCCAATATTTTTGCGAATTTTTATAACCATAAAGCGGATATGGCTCTGTATTTGGCAAATAAATAAATGCTTTTCCTAAATCGTGTAATAATATAGGTAAATATTCTCTGTCAGCAAAACAAAAGTTAAGTTTTTTATATATATCATAAACATTAAAACTATGAAGAAGCAACCCACCTATACAATTATAATGATAACAAGTTGAAGCAGGAGCAATAAAATAAGGAGTGGTCTTTAAATAATTGAAAACTTCTTTGGGAAACTCCCTTTTAGTAAAAAAATAAATGTCTCTATAACGTTCAGAATTCAAACCTATAATCTTTTCACCACTATCTAATTGCTCAAAAAATTTTTTTGTTTCTTCACTTTCCCCTTTAAAAAATTCGTAATAGTCGCAAACTTTTCCATCTATTAAAATTCTATTTAATTTTAATTCTATCATCGTTGCCCCCAATATGACTTCCAATCAATTTCTCGTTTATTTAACTTTAAAAAATATTGCCCATTAAAAAAATATCTTTCAGTTATCTTATCTCCAAATTGTAATTTATGAAATTTAAAACCTAATTCTTTTAATTTTTGAAGATGTTTTTCATTTCTAATATCAGTATAAACATCTCTGGGAACATTACACTCAAGAACTATATTTGTATAATAATATTTTTTTATTTCCTTATTATCAGTAAGATAAATCATTTGTCCCCGCTTGTATTTTTAAACATATCAATCAACTCTGACTCGGAAAAAGAATAGTCAAATTTATCATTTTCAATTTTATAATTTAGATTATATCCTTTTTCAAATAAAAGATAGATAACATCGTCAGTCCCCTCTCCTAAACTATTTGAGACAATAGAAATTACATTATCAATGCTAACTTTTTCGGGTTTAGAAAAGGGTTCTACCCTAAAAATCAAATAATTTTTATATTTTTTGATAAATTCTTGTTCTTTTTTATTTAAGTTCATTTTTTCTCCTTTTTGTTTCTAAATATCTTTTTACCACCATAAGCAAGATAGCGTTTTCTTATAGCTTGCCTTGAAAGTCCAAAATCTTTAGCCATATATGAAAAGCCACGCTCCTCACACCTTTTTATAAATCTTTGGTGCGACTTTCTAATCATCTCTCGGTATATTCGCTCGTAGCGTGAAAAATGCTCTTTATAAAAAAGTATAAATTTTGAAATCGCTTTTTTATCTTTTAATAATTTACAATGTTTACTATAATCAAAAAAAGCTAACATCATTTTATTTATAATTGGAACTGATTTTAACTCTCTCATATTTTTCTCCTTTTACATTTTTCCATTAGCACTTTTTGATTTTCCATATACTCTCCTTCTTTCTCTCCACCTACCTCTCTGGTCAGGTCTTATAAAATCACTCTTTAAACAACTTTCTTCGTATAATAATAGTATAGCATATCTTTTACTATTTGTCAAGTGCCTCTTTGTTATTTTTACAAAAATTTATTTATTCTTTACTAATTGATATAACAAAATAAGTTTATTTCTTAATTTTGAAAAAATATAAAAAGCAAATTTATCAGCTGACCGCTCACTAATTTCACTTTGAATTTTCTTATGCCCTAATCTATTTAACATTACTTGTTTGGCGTGTGCTAATTCGTGAAGCAAACAAAATTCCATACTCTCTAAATCATTTACTCCAAATTCATCTAAAGGACTAATTACCATAAAAATTCTTACATCTTTAAGCATATGCCCGCCTCTCCACTGAATATATGCGTCGTAACCTATTGTCTCCTCGCTGGCTTCAATTATCTTTATAGGTATATCTGGTATCCCCATATCCCTTACTATATTTTTCCCCTCAGCCCCTAATAAATTAGATAACATAACTTCATTTCCAACTCCGCCTGCTATCCATTGATTTACTTTTTTTCTATTTAATATTAAACCACCATTATAAGAATTAACAAATTCTTCAGCAGAATTATATTTTCTCGCTCTCTTCATTAAAAAATTTATATATCTCGTATCTTCATTACTCATATAATATATTATACTAAATATTATAATCTTTTGTATATGCTCTGTCAATACCTACCACCTTGACAAGTCAAGACATAAAAAGTAGAAAAAA
>Ga0123519_10004164_pt1 | contig 23595 bp, 23 predicted proteins | sample YelNatPaOPRAMG02_FD_87396 | JGI IMG/M metagenome (GOLD analysis project Ga0123519, IMG submission 87396) | Hot spring microbial communities from Yellowstone National Park - Yellowstone National Park OP-RAMG-02 (version 2) | ecosystem: Environmental > Aquatic > Thermal springs > Hot (42-90C) ...
ATTCGGAACGTATTGCCGAGTGATGTACTTTTGAAGAATCGGGAAGAAGACGTAGCGGAACCAGCCACGCTTTTCACGGAAGAGGTTGCTATCGGCGACACATCCCGGGAAAATCGCTACAGAGGTCACCCCGTCGCGGCCGTATCAACCACTAAGCGCCTTCATTGTCAACACGTTCGCCGCTTTGGCGTCTTTGTAGGCTTTTGTGGGCTCAAACGGGCCACTGTCCACCATGCCCGTCGTCTGCGGATCAAGCCCCGCGGCTAGACCCAACAAATCACCGAGACGAGCCTGTGGGGAATCTTTCCCGGCAGCGAATTCGGCGAATGGGTCTGAGTCGTCAGAAACACAATGCGCCCGCGCGATATTTTCAGCTTCGGCAACAGCTCCCGATATAGAAGCAAATGGCTCAGATGGCAAACCTGTATGGCCTTCTCGATGCCGTCCACCATGAAACGCGGTTTCTTGTACCGCGGATGCTATATTGCGGCATTGCAGATCAGCGCATCCAGGTGATCAACGCGCGCTACTCTCGATAGCCCTCTCACAAACTCCAACACAGAGGCGAAATCAGCCAGATCACAATACAGCACTGTATAGGCGTCCTTTGGAAGGTTCACGCTGTTTGCTGCGCGTTCCGCCGGATCAATGTCACGACATGCCATGACGATATGCCAGTTGCCCTTGTTGATCAGAGCGGAAGCTGCATACAGATCGACTCCAGAGGACGCGCCGGTGATCACGGTGATCTGCGACTGTTTCGGGCCTATACGAAGATGTAGCGCGTGGTGTCGGCGCGCTACAGGCGAACGCTGCATTACCAAAGGAAGCGGATTCTGACAGTGGTGACGATGTCCAGCTGCGAAGCACCCGTCACGTGGGGTACGCAGCGGGAACCGTGCACGAGTTGCGGCGCGCGCGCGAAAAATGTGTCTTTCCTAGTACAGCGGAACAGAAACAAAACGAGCTTATACTTTCTTGGATTAAGTCAGCTCCGGTGCGATATCCTCCGATTACGTCACCAACTGGAGAGGTTGCGTATGCGTGCTCAACCAGTCAAAAACTTTTTTGCGTAGCTACACGACTGATCGCCCGTCAGTTGCACAGAATCCGAATTCGACCTCCCGTAAACTGCATCGCGTTGAGCGCAACTCGCGTAAGCCCTCTGTGTCCATTGTAGAAGCTAGGCAAAACTCTAAGTTTTCTGAGCAACAATCTCGCCAATACTAGTCGCTAGGCGCTTCGCAACGTTGAGCTCGGAGATCACGGCGGTCGTAGATGAACTTCATCGCAGCTCGCCTACGAATAACGTAAGGGAGGTGAAAGGGGGTTTTCTCCGGTGGTATGTTATTTTACAAGCTTCGTCAGTTGGAGACGATTCGCCTAGGGCGGGTTTTTCTCCACCATTGTACACCGCTGGCGTCGTTTGACTCTAGAACGGCGTTTGTTGTTGGCGGTGTGGGCTCGATGTACGGGTTAGGCTCTTGAAAATAATCTTATAGAGTAGACTAGAGTACGTTAGGCGCTTTTGTCGGGTTCCTCGATCGCGCCAGGCGAGATGCGTCGGTCAAACGCCGTGCTACGTATGGACGCTCTATGTGTGATATGCCTCTACCAAGATCGCCGTATCCGGAGGACGAGGCAGGCACCATAAGCTAGACAACGACGGCAGCATGCAAATGGCTTGAACGGTCATCAGTACGAGGCCGTGACGCCCGGCAGAAGCAAAATTCGGCTCAGTCCCCTATTCCAGCGTCCGTTCAGTATGCATAACAAGCACCCGGATAAAACGTATATCCGTGTTCAGGAATCCTACCGCGCCTTTTTTTCCGATCAATAAAACTAACAGAAATCCTATCGAGTAGAGTGCTGGATACCTCATCCGCACGAGCGCAGGATACTACGGTGGCTACGCGTATGCTGGAATCATCGCGGAGTTTCGTGCCGGGCTCCTGCATCTCTATGTATGCCACTGCGGTGCTGCGATGGGCAGTAGCTTCGGCACCAGCGACAGAGTCTATAGCAAGAAATTATTCTACGTGAGTTTTCGATCTAGGACACTTGATTTCCGCTGCAGCGCGATGCGAACACGCATGTCCCAAGGCGGGGCGTCGGACACGTGTCCTTCATCGATCGGTGGGGCGTCTCGCGCGGTGCGTGCATCGCGCCGGTGAGCGCAACTGGGAGATCGGGCAGGCATGAAACACGATGTGCATGCCGTTGTGGAAGGGAAACGTGATCTCGATCAGCAGCGTGTTGTTCAGCTGTAAATATTTTTATTGCGTTGAGTTCATAGCAGAGTACGGCTTTTCAGTTTATTTCTGTTTCAGCCCTAAAACGAGTCTAGTCAAGCGTCTTGTCGCAGTAAATAACTGAAGGGTTCAAAGAGTGTTTTTTCTCAAAAAAACAAAAAAAGGAAAGCTATGAAAAAGCAAGTCGACGATCCAGGGGGGCCCGGAGTCGCCAGCTGCCAAAAAAACAAAAAAGAATACCGAACCCAGAAGGAAAGGTAGAGAAAAAGGAAGCAAAAGGTGGAGGCCCCACGACGAAGGCGCCAAAAAGACAACTGTACAACGAGATGGTGGTGAAAGCCTGTCTTCTTAAACACTCCATGGATCCGTACAGGGAAAAGTTGCGAGACGCTATCAAAAAAGTGCTGCGTCATACTCCAAAAGTATTGCCAAGGCGTCCTCAGGACTGATGCATTTGGCGGGGAAGATGTATCGAGATGTGACGCACATGGAAATAGTCAAGATTTTGGACGAGTTTTTCGACAAGACTTTTATTCGACACCTGATGCTTGGTAAAGAGGAAGCGCGGAGTGAAAATGGGCGGATGCACGTCCTCCACGAAAACTTCGCCAAAATCCGCTTCGAGGGTACTCGATACAAGGGCGACGCGGATATTTACATATACGGGGCGATGAAGTACCTCACGAATCTGCAGAACCATTTGACAACAAACCTCGAACGTTTCATGATACGCGCCGTGGTTGCACTCTACCCGGGCATCTCTTGCAATGGGAAAGGGGCGATGATGAACGGCATCACGAATGATCGCAAGCATGAACATGAGATCGAGTTCGTCGACGTGAAGGCGTCAAACAAGAGCACGAATGGAGCTTCTGTAATCCGTGCGGTTATATATGAGCACCGTGCGGTACTGGGTCTGGCGAATCCAAAAGACGTGGTATCAGACTTGAAAAGGATGAAGTAAGATACAATCGCCTCGTCCTGCGGTATTTCATGTTTCTGGGCCGAGAGCTCGAACGCGAAGCGGAGATGAAGCAGAGTGAAAAGACATATGAAGAGTGGGAGAGACGGAAGGCTTCCCTAATGGGTAAGCGCTTCAACGTGGTTCCAATGCGCAACATCAAGTCACATTTCGTGACTATCGACTCCAGAGTCCTTTACGGCATCATGAAGGAGATCCGTCCGGAGTTCAATGTTAGCAGGGAGGAATTTTCCGGTGAAAACCGAGATACGTGCTGAAAGAGTATCTTCGATTTCAAACGTCTCAAAGTGAGCGAACAAAAGGTATTCACTGGGTTGATCTAAACCGATGGAGTAGCCTTGTGTATACACTATCGGCGATTGAAGAAAGATCGGCCAGTCCCTCCCGCGGCTGCGCCCGTGACGAGGGATGAAGAAAAGGAGGCGGCTCGTCCTGCGACACAGGAGGTGGAGGAGAATGACCTCGTCGTTGGCGTGACGAAGGATGAAGATGAGAAGGAGGCGGATCTTGCGACACAGGAGGTGGAGGAGACCGACCTCGTCGTTGGCGTGACGAAGGATGAAGATGAGAAGGAGGCGGATCTTGCGACACAGAAAGTGCAGGATAACGGCTTTGTCGCTGGCGCGGACCCTGGGAATACGAATATCATAACCATCGCTGCTCCCGAGCGCGCGGAAGATGGTGCTGATGGTAACTTACGCCAGAAAGACATGCGTTTTTTGAGGTTCTCACGAGCGAGACACTATCGAGAATCGGGAATCATGAACGCGAGGAAGAAAATTGGTACGTGGAATGTAAGAATGAAGGATCACCTGGAAGCTTTAAGCGAGGTGACTAGCCGAGGAGCGGACTTTGGAGCTTTTCGGAAATTCATGGAAATTCGTGTTGCCCAATGGGATGCACTGTGGGAGGAGTATACGAAGCCCCGGTGCGCCCGTCTGCGATTGAGTCTGTATTGTAGGAAGCAACGGGCGTTCGCGAATTTTTTTAATCAGTTGAGCGCCTTGAAGGAGGATGATGGTCAGAGGCTCGTAATAGCGTATGCAGCAGGGCGCTGGGCGTCGAAGAGAGGGACTACACCAGCACCAACGACGAGGGTGTACAAGGAGTGTGCACGGCGTTTTGATACAATACGGATAGACGAGTTCCGAACATCGTATACACATCATGAACTGGATTGTGCACTCCAGAGAGTGGAGATGGAAAAGTAACAGACAAGCCTTGAGGATATAGCAAAGTACGGACCGCTGACCGAAGAGCAAATGGAAAGGAGGGCAAAAGTTCGTGGACTCCTTCCATTAGTAAGTACAACCAATGATGGCAAGAAACGCATGGAATTCGTGAACCGTGACTTTCATGCCGCTATCAATATAAGGAAATATGCGGTGCTGGAGAAGAGACCTCCAGAGCTGCCAAAAGTGAATTTTTTTGTACAACCTTCCAAAATTGAATTATTTGAGAAAATATTGGAAGCGGTAGTGGGTGGCCGGTCCAAAAACACGGGGTGGCGTCTGCACGTCAGTCGGAGACATCAGGTCTAAGGCGCCGGTTGGCGCGTCTACTGTACACAGTCGGCGTCGTTTGACTTAGAACGGCGTTTGGCCGCGTTTCACTTTACCGCAAAACTTCGGTACTCTGAAAAGCGATTTCGTGCAATGTCCTCCGAGACCAGTGATAAGAAACCGGTAGTGTCTGAGGGTAAAACTTCCGGAGGTGACCAAATCAACCTCAGAGTGCGCGATGCCGACGGCAACGAGGTCCAGTTCCGGATCAAGAAACACACGCCCCTGCGAAAGCTCATGGATGCGTACTGCACACGTAAGGGAGTAGACTTGCACAGTTATCGTTTCTTGTTCGACGGGAATAGAATAAATGAGGACGATACCCCGGAAAAACTCGGTATGGAAGATATGGACTCGATCGACGCAATGTTGTTCCAGCAGGGAGGCTGGTGAAACGCCTTGCCGTAGGTGCGCACCTGAACTCTGTGCGCTCTTCTTATGCTTCTGGTCTATAAAAGGAAACTCCTAGCCGCTGTACTGTGAGGAACGAACGCACTTCGTTTTATGCTTTAAATCGTAGGACCAAACGCGACTACGGGCGTGCGCGGAGCCACGGCGGACGTGGACAGCGGGTGACCTGCGCAACAGTCCCTGTGCCCCTTGGCGAGGCGCCCCCATAGGGACTAACGTCATGCACGCCATCTGGACAGGTCGAAAGGAAAGAGTCGGGTACAGTCCTGTCGTGTGTACGCACTGCGAGCCTCCTGTTTGTGAACGTATGGTCCGTAAAGTTCAACAGCGATTCAGTTCGATAAATCAAGCTCGAGTTCGAGTTTCAGAAGAGCACCGACATGCTCAGCTCGCAAAGAGTCGAAAGCATATGGTCCCGGAAGTAACACCCACCAGTACTGGAGGATGTCCCAGAGTAAAAGTCGATCGTCCGAAGACGCCGGGGCGCTTGCGCTCACCTCCGCATTCCTTTCTGGGGAGGCTCGCGAGCGCGCCTGTACATTCACAACGAACGGCCATCGCTCGCAAAGCTCCTGCTGCAGCTGGTTAAGTGCGGACCAAACTTCATTGCTGCGATCCGCGACACCTCCTGACGACTCTGGGCATATCGCCGCCCAGTCTACGATTTGACAGATCGCACCACTGTCCGTCGTCAGGAAGACGCTGCACTGCGGAAAGCATCGAGCCATCCTTGTCCGCTGACTCGCGTCGCCTTCTGCGAATGGCAGTGGAGCAGACGCGACTTGTACAGAGGCAACTGCACCGCCCAATTCGAGTGTGAGTCCATCGTGCCTCCAGCGACATAATTCATCAACGATGGTGGTATCACGTACCCCTGCCGCTCCATCGAGAGCCCTTGAATGCAGTTCGAGTTCATCAGGAATCTCTGATCCGGCTCGATATCTTCGCTGCTGCTGAGCACAAGGCACCTCTTCGAGGAATGCGACCTGGGCGTCGTTCGCAACGAGCAACATCCTATTTGGCAGGAACCTGACTCTGCGGACTTCCTCTATGCCCGTTTGGATAACTCCTAACGAGCGCAACACAAATCGGCATGTCGCCGAGGCCGTCTCCGCAGCATGGTACTGCACTAGTCCGACCTGGTACAGGGTGTCGCCACCGAGTGTGACTACGACCTGAAGGAGCGATGTCGAGCCAGATTTGTCTCTGGCTTCCGTTTGCGCATGGTCACATTCAAGCAAACGCACCGTGATATCAGCCCAGCGGTGCGGACCGTCTCGTTCTAAACACACACCGGTCCAGGCTGGCTCCACCAGGAACGGTAGCTGTCCCTCCGCCGTCGCCGCCGCAGCAGCAGCAGCAGGCGCATACACTGCAAGCGTACTTGACGCGTCTACACCTAGGTACATCCGCGTATCCCCTCGCATGCATATCTCGCATGATGGAATCGGTGTCATTGCGAGTATGTCCAGTTCTGCTGGTGTAGATGGCGGCTCCTCCATCTGTTGCTGCTCTTGTAAAGGCCTACTCGCTGAAGGCAGGTCAAAGCTGCCAGCGATGCAGGGCGGATTCCTGGAAGCGTATCGCTGCGCAACGCGGTGCTCCTGTGCCGCGGGATTTTCCGGCAATTTGCACGGTAATGGACCATACGAACGAAGGTGCAGGAGACGCTGCCGCTGCTGCTGACGCCGCCAACGCCACCACCACCACCAGAACGAGAACCATGAAGATGCGTCCTCCGAATTAGCATCATTTTGGCGCAGGGGTGCAGATAGCTCATCAAGACACGCTAGGCGCCACGGTTCTTCAGTGGTATGGTAAAAATGCCAACGCACGACTTGCAACCGCCCATCACCGCTCACAACAAAAGACTCGCCCATCCATGAGACCAAATGGTCACTGCGCGTACCATGTTCGAGAAGCGATTCCCCAGTGTACTGACGATGGCTCGGTAGAATCGCGCTTGGGACACCCCAGGCAGCTAAAGGATCGAAAATCACGCGCCGAACTCGCATCGCCCGGCGGCCGAGGGCCGCATGTGCATCCCAGAACACCCTCCATAGCTCGTGTCCTACAACGAGAATATCTTCTGGATGCGCGGGCTGACCTCCACAAATGCGATAGAGTTTCAGGGGCTGGTGGCTAAGGTGCCATTTGGCATAGAGATGCCCCGTAAAGCGGTCGAGCTGGACAAGCCAGCCGCTACGAAGCGAAACCAACAGAGCGCTACCATCGCGAACGCTGTACACAGACTCCACCGCCGCAGCGTCCAAGTCGCCGGTTGCCACGTGCGGCATAATACGGAGTCGACGTTTCACAGCCGCCGTCTGCTCGTCGTAGTCGAAAATGTAAAGAGCGCCATCAGAAGACGCCACAGCGACACCCTGCAGGCGCCGATCTGACGCAATTGTAGCGAGAGCTGTCACCTCACTACGATCAAAGAGATCACATCGACAACGCTCCGTAAGTGAGGCAGCATCCAACACAATGAGCAGTGGACAAGTAGCAGTCTCGATCACACAGGTAAGCGCCAGCACGGCCTCTGCCACGCCCGCAGGCGATGCGTCGGCGTGCGTGATCTTTCCTGGTGCCTGCCAACGTGACGTCACGAAAGCACGCAGTGCGCTGCATGCGCCATGCGTGCCATGCACTGCGTGCGGCTCTGCGATGCGTGCGACGCAATCGCGCGCTACGATAACGGATTCATAGAAGCACGCAATGATATCGATGGATAGAGGCCACGAGTCGCTAACGTCCTGAGCCGTCCGTTGCGCTTCGTCAATACGTAACACGACTGGTGCTCCTAAATCATCCTCTTTGTTAAAGACACGGTCACAGATAAGTAGGTAGCGGCCGCCTTGTAGCCAGAACACTCTGGAGGACCCCGTCAGCAGATTCGGATCGCTCTCCAACTGTAGCGTGGCATAGTCTCCGCAATCCAGTGACGACAAGTGCACACCATCAGAGCTCTGATGCAGCATACAAAAGCTCGCGTGGTGGCTGCATCTCTTTTGGAGGGGCGCTTCGCGCGAGGGCCACGGCTCCCGTCGCGCGCAGGCCGCTGTCGATGAGGACGGGCCCCCGCCGCTCGGTGGTGTGCCACCTGCGCGCAAGCACCGGTGCGCCGCGTGAACGAGACCGAGAGCCTGCGGACCGGGACAGAATAATCGTGAAGCAGGGGCCAAGACTCCGGAGGCCCACGCATCTGGAAGATGCAACCAGTCCATCTGACCGAAAAAGTCCCAGCAGAGGATGTTCACATGCGGTCCTTCGCCGAACGCCACCAGGCCGGCTGCGTCTCGCGCGTCACGCGGCAATGAAACAGGGTCCCCCGATTGTAGACGGACGCTGCGAACGACTCCAAGATCACACTGGACGAGCGTGCCATCTTGACGGGCGAGCAATAACTTGAAATCCCCCGTTTCCGGCTGGGATACAGCGCAGTATGCGAGGAACGAGTGCATAGCCGTCGTCTGCTCGTCGTTTGACATTGTGCGGGGTCCCTGCAATGGACCAAACTGCGGACGTAAAGAGCGTTTTTGGAAACGCAGCGGCAATACATATCGATCTGTGACGACGTAAACCAAACGGTCTCGCGAATCGAAATCCAAGGCATTCGAATTAGAGAAATCGATAGCTGTAGGGTCCGGATGAAAGGGATGCGATTCAATGCCGAGTACGTACGCAGACGGCAGCGCCGCCCGGAAGCACATGGTGCGGGCATCGTATCGAAGCTGGAGCCCGCCGTGGCTATCGTGCATCGATGCCGGCTCTTCGTCATCCTGTATCAATGCTTCTTTGTCACCACTCTTCGGCAGTATTTCCTCGTCTTTCAGAATCGCTCCGTGATCACTCGCTTCTAGACGGGTAAGCAGAGCATCTTGATCGGCCCCTTGGGCACATCGCACGTCGTCGACAAAGATAGAAAGCAGGATAGATGGTGCATGGTCTTCTGGGGCCCGCCACGCTGCACTGCGCAGCTCACGTTCGATCGAAGAAATGCCTATTGTGATCGTCACTGTACCGCATTCAGTGCATTCGTCTGGGCGATAAGGCACGGCGAGACTGCAGACGTCGTGCACGAAGCCCGGCGCAGGATAGGCCATCCACGCGAGCGGTACAAGCGGAGCATCGCAGCTCTCAGTTTTTGAAAGAGGCACCGGTGGCGCCACAAGTTCCCAGTTAGGCCCAGCCAAGGCCAGCGGTTCGTTTTCTGCTAACCAGCATCTGATGCCTTCAAAGCCAAAGAACATGTGATGTCCTATATTGAGCAACAAACGATCGAGACTCTCCGCATAGCGGAGTTGGAAAGTCGTTGGCAGCTCCCTTTCGATCGCTTCAGCCAGCTCATTGCACTCAGTGTAGAGCGAGCGGGAGGCGAAGCGCTGAAAGAACCCCACTTCAAAAGCGGACCCTGTCGTGTCCGTCGGGTTTCGAGCGCAAAACCACAGTGCATGCAAGACGAGCCGCCTATCCAAGCACAGCAGGACGTCGCCCTTTTTCAAGGGAGGATCACTACACCGCGCTTCGGCCGACTGCGAGTGAGGCGCTCCTGATGAACGTCGCCTAAGCGGCACCGTACACGCAGCCAGGAGCTGCATATTGATGTTTTGTCTATGCACCAGTCGAGGACCGCGTGAAGAAAAAGCCCATAGTGCCAACCAAGATCCGCTTACGATGACGACGTGATCTGCACCTGTTGAAGTCGAAGCAGTAACCCTGAAAGGAAGCACCGTTCTGAGCTTCTCACTAGGGCGACTCGTACGCAGCACAAAACGCGGCCGCTTCCGGTAGGCGCTCGGCGCCATGCTGCGCTTACTCTGGAGGTACAGACCAGAGGATCAGAGGCGCCGATAAAAGAGCCACTCTAAACCGTCCAGTTTACACGATGAAGCGTTCGCCACTAGGCGCCCCAGAGGAAACAGCGGTCTGCTTGGTGCCCTCGCACACCTGAGATGCTTCGGCCGCAAAATCGCAGTCGCTCATCGCGTGTGAGACGCAGCCGGGCGCAGAACGGTGTTGCGGCTGCAACCCGGATCAGTTGGAAACTACTTTTCTATTTCTGGATAGCAGCCTCCTCAGAGTCACCAGACACAGGCAATCTAAAGGATCACTATGTTGTTCGTGTAGGACATGGAGCGATCATTCCCGCTGCTTGCATGGAGTTTTGGCTGTGTAAGCTCCGGCTCCGCCCGAACAAAGCACGAGCGCGGACGTACTCTCAAGCCGAAATTGCGGGGCAATCGCTCGCTACGGCACGTGTTTTGCCAGGCAGCACGGATCGTGAGCTGTGCAATAGCTTGATCTTGCCACGAAAAGCAACCCCAAAAGGGCAGCTTCTTCGAGACGCTCAAGCGGGAGGTTGCTTGCACTGCGAGGGTGGCGTTACCGTGAAACGGCTTGAAGGGTGACCTGTTCAACGCCTCGAAGTCGAGGGCACTCTCAAGCTACATGCTCCCATTACGGAGGCATGCGGTTAAGAGCCTCTGAGTTGGCGCTACTACGAATGGCAGCGCCTGTACACACAGCATACCAGAATAAGCTGATACGGTTGTATCTACACAAAAACTTACGGGCATCGCGGCCCATGGAAGCGCGCTCCCTGGTGCACCAGTGCGTGACGTATGCCCACCTGAATGGATACGGCGCTCTCACACGTATGCCCAGTATCGATCGAAACACAGGAAGCCGCCAGGGTCAGTGGCGGACGGGAGCGAGCGGAACCTTCCGTGACAATAAGAGTTATTCGCGCCCCAAAAGCACGTATCACGAGTAGGGATACATACCACATCACGCCGTACATCCTTATTGTCGGGTCGCTTGGGCTCGCTGGTGAATCCGACGTCCCGAAATAGCGTACCAGCACCGTGGCACTAGACATTATGAAACAGGAATGCACCCATTTGAGATGCATTACACGGATTAGCCGGTTTCGAGTAACCGGCTCATCCACAGTGGGCAAGCCTCCACATCACGTCTCGAAAACGCTCGTTCTCGGGGCTTTTCTGGAATCTCCTACACTGCGGACGGGAATCGGTCGCTGATGCGAACTCCGGAGCGAATGCTCCCCCGTGCACTTCCTTGTTTCCCGTAGCATCAGTTCCAAGCGCCTCATCCAGGTGGGGTCTGTGATGAACCGACTGCCGCTCTGTATAATAATCCTCAGCAGCTCGCATGCGTCGCTCCAGATACGTTGAGCAGCGGAATCAGCATCGCATCCAGGTAGAGGCTTAAGCGCTGTTCATTGCGTTATCTCCCCAGCATACTCGCGACACGCTGCACACGAATGCCTCGCGGAATAGTGAAACGGCTTCGTAGCAGGCTTTGACAACGACGCGGATCTATCGTTGAGATTCGTGCGTATCTAGAGTATCTTTCTGTCCGCCAGCTTCAGAGCGGCTACGCATACGAGCCGCCTACCCTTCTTCAAGGCCATTCGCGGAACTTCTCGAGCCAGGGTCCGCACTATGCGAGCTATATAAAGTCGCCGCAAATAATGCGCAAGACACGGAGACGGTACACTTGCCAAGTCGGCCAGTTGCTGCTTTGCGAAGCCAGCTGGCCGTTTATGGATGACGGTGATCAGCATAGGTCTGCGCTTTGCATCCGCGCTGATTCGTTTTCGTTTCCAACGAGTCGAGTTAGGTGGCTCACGCCACGCGACCAGAACGCGACTATCATACTCGACGCGTCTTGGTCTCAATGACCGCGCACGGTCACATTGCTTGTCGTCTTTTTACAGTACCTCCTACGCTGTCTCTTCGTTGAGTGTCAGGAAATCACGGTCGATAGATGCCAACAAACGGAAGTTGGCGAAACCGCTCATCGCAATCTAGACCATAACCGACTACAAATCGATCGGGGCAGACGAATCCCACGTATCGCACTTCTGGTACCCCTTCGTCTTTGCGTTCTGTTTGTTTCGAGATAAAGGCGCAAAAGTGCACACTTAAGGCGCCGCGACGCCCGAGTTCTTCGTGAATTGCCTTGAGTGTCTTGCCTGTGTCGACAATATCCTCAACGACGAGCACATGCTTATCGCGGACGTCCAACAAATCAAAGTCATGCAGCCATACGGACCCAGTGGAATGTGTTCCAGCATATGATTTAGCGCGTGCAAAGTAAATTCGCACTGGGTGGGTAATCTTCCGTACGAGATCAGCAAGAAAAATAAAGCTGCCGGTGAGAATGCCTATAATGACAAACTCTGGGGCGATGCGACTGTAGTCAGCACTGATCTGGCGACCAAGCTCCGAGACGCGGGCGTTTATCATGGCCTCAGAGAGCAGAATAGACCCAACGTGGCTCCGCCAATGAGGCGCATCTTCGTCCAACCTGTCGTTCGCACGTTCCAACGGGCTGCCTGTGGTGCGGTCCATTCCAAGCGTCCTGGTTTGTTCCACGTACAGGTGGAAGAGTGCTGCTGCCGCTGCTGTTGTTGTTGCTAACTGCGAGACGAGCCTCTTCTAGCACCGAATGACCACCAGCCTCCAAAAGTATATCGCCAGCCGCAAAAACAACTGCAGAGCGCACGCGTGTCGTCAAAGCGTCGCAAGTGGCCCGCTTCTGAACGCCGAATAGGCGACAAGGCTAAACGAGCTCTCGGCGACAGGTCAAGCCTCCTGAACTTCGCCGCGTATGCACTATAGAGAGCTTTCCAAACGTGACACAGGCTCTTTACGCTGAGACCTGGATTTGATAAGGGGCAACAACCCAACCGAGGCGTGCTGCGTGACTGGTCTCAGGCACACCGCTCAAGCACTCTCCAAGTGTCTCCGAGTCGACGCTGACGCAGCGTACGCCGTCCTGCGCAAGAGGCACTTTGGTTCTCGGCCGATTGTGCAGTTCAATTTTTCCCAGCCGCGCTAAACTCTTCTCTTGAGCAAGACACAGTAGCTAAGATCCGCCCGTACCCCAAACCGACCGTGCTCATGGGGCGTTCGCGCCCGCCCGCATGATGCCACAAGAATACAATCCGGAGAATGCTGACACAAGTCCAGGAAATAGAATTCTATCCATAAATGTAATTTGTTGTATATATGTACCACCACTGGCTGCACAGAAGGATGGACGCATGAAAAGCAATGTCCATCAAATACATTTGTGTACATAAATATATACTATTATGTAGCTGAGATCGTTTCGCGCCAACAAGGCATACCGGACGGCACGTTGCCGCAGCCCAGCTTGTGGCATCAATGTCGAACATTCTTGCTGGACCATGTTTTCCGTTTTGCGCGGAAAAGTTCACTGGGAAAGGAAGCAACCAATGCTCGCTACGGCACTTCCGAGTGCTGCGAGCCGAGCTCTGGACAGGCTCAGTGGAACAGCGCTTGAATGGATCTGGCAGTGCTGGAGCGCAGCGCAGCCGTGGCCGCAGTTCTTCGACACAAAGCAGTTTACCGCGCCGCAGGGTGCACTAGAGCTCAAAGAGCGACTTGCGATCAACATTCCGTACTACAGAGGGAACTATATAATACTGGGAGGCGGGCTTCTTATTCTGGCAGCCTTGCTACGACCAGTCATCGTCGTTGCCGCAATCTTGTTGTTTCTTTTGTATTCCTACCTGTTCTACGGTCAACTGGAGAACTTTTATCCATGGTGGACGACGCGAAGAAAGCACGTTGCCTTCGGTGTCGCGGCTGCCCTGGTTGCGTACGGCGTCGACGCTATCGGCACGATATCCTCAACACTGGTAGTGGCCGCACTGCTTGCGCTGGTGCACAGCGCGTGCCACAAGTCCAACGACGAAGTCGATTTTGAGGCGAACCTACCGAACGGACGGTGATGATTTTGGAGCGGCAGCAGAGAAGCCGTGGCGCATTCTCCAACGGGCGCTGTCTTCACTAGAATAGCCCCGAGCGATCAAAGGTAGAGGATTGCTGGGGGACTTGAAGAAAAAGCACAAGTGCCCCCAACTAGCCGCTCATTGCTCTTGCTTTACTTCGAGAGGGCCCGCAAGCCATGATTATGCGAATAATAGTTCCTGGAATACCTGTTCGCAAGAAGGCTTTGTTTGGAATGGGTAAGGAAGGTAGCCGTGGACCGGCAAGGAGAATATAGTTCGGCCACAGGTTGTACCCAAGGACAGTGCCGGAGAGCGCGGCCTCTCCAGTGACATCACGGATGCTCAGCGACACTCATGATAGAGCTCTGGAGCTGCATTGCTCAGCCTGACCCGAGCAGATTCGATGATGCACAATGCTCTCGGTTTTCACGCAACCTCCCGCTCGCTCGCCTTTCAAGAGCATGTTCGTCGCTCGTTTCCTCACCGAGGGGAGAGCTACGAAATGTGTTCTAATTCGGAGAGCGCATTCCGCAGGCAATTGTGTATGCCTCAGACCCATATCCAACAAGACGGGTGACCGCATTTCCCAATCTACCACTCTGATACGATGCCAGCTCTGCGGCGATTTGGCCGCGTGCTACGGCAAAGGCGCTCCCTCGTTACCACACCGGTGTCAGTCTAGAAAGGAAAACTGATCTGCTCGCTTCGGTCCTTGGCTCTCGATTTTTCCAAACTTGTTTAGATGTGCAGCATGCTTACTCAGGGTACTGCAATACGAGCTTGCGGATTCATCCATAGTTTTTGCATTCGTGGTCATGTTTTCGGGAGCGCTCATTCGATGCTTTGCTGCTGGAAATCCTAAAGTAACAGGAACCAACATAATTCGCGACGCCTCGAATCAGGGTTTGTAAAATAACCGATATCATTATGCAACTCATATGAACAAGCCTCCACTCTTCTCCATTCTTTAGGTGTATCCTGGCGAGATAACTCATTCTTTGAGGTTTCGATCTTTCTTTTCCAACGCAACTCATGGACGTAGCAATGGGCACCGTTCGATCGACAAAAAAAGTACATTAGACGATGACGCTTGCGACCTCTTCACAAGCTCGTGCCGAAAGTTCTCTGAAATTGTTACGTCAAATAATCAATTCCATTCGAAAATAGAAGCGTGCTCCCTTCGTGGCCATCGACGAGAATCTGTTCCACAACAGCATGATACCTGTCAGGGGATATGCGCCCAAAAGCTACGGCAACCTCTGTTTCCTCGGAATGGGCCCTGGACTCGCACTTGATTCATCGCAGCGATGGCATCCAGTGGAGCTTGCGAGGCCGCTTTGCATGAACGCGCGTACAAAGATTGAAGCCTCTCGACATAGACTCCAACAAGAATTTCTTCCGATACTTGTATCATCATGGACAACACCGTCCAACACAAATCTGGATCTTTTTTGACAACAGCAACGAACACGGGATGGATCATCTTATTCACTCCAACTTATATGCCATGGTTCAACCCGACTGAGAACGTGTTCGGGTTCAAGAAAGGAAGCAGGTGGTGAGCTATCGAATGGAAATGCGTGCGCTTGCGTGTGCATCGGACAACGCACTAGCCGAGACTTTCACCCGAAAGAATCCTGTGATTTCAGGTTACGGCACCGGGTACGGAAACGGAAAAGGGCATCGAGCGGAACCTAATATTCAAGTTGCTCCAACGCGTCGTGCAGCGGAGGCAAGTCTGCATGCGCAAACTGTCCGAGCACAAATCGACAACGAGACTCGATCATGTGTCGGGTGAAGCAGGCTCTGAACCGACGCCCTCTGTGGTATGGCAAAGCTGTTCTGCCTTCGTGCTGCATCAGCACCAGTGGTGTACGTGCCATGGCGGACGCTCGCGATATGCACTCGGAGCAATATAGAGCGTAAACAATATGCGGTATCCCCGAAGTAAAGGATGGTTAGTGGTACTTGGAAGTAGATGGAACGATGGATGCTTCATCGTGCGCTGAGAACAAGCGCACTGTCGGGGATCGCTGGTCTGCGTAAACGTTCCGTCAAACAAAAAGAAGCAAAATCGAGCGCGCTCGCACGAGTTTTGTGAATGCGCAAGTCAACGCTATCCGGACCCCAGCGATACGTACCGGAAGTTACATGGGGTGACGTCTTTGCGAGCTCAGTGCTGTGGAGCTGGAACCGCAGCTTTAAGTATCTACAGGGTTGTGCCCAAAGGCACCAATGTCGGAATACTTTCAGCGTGTCATGAACCACCGTTTCCAGGTTTGGATTCAGAGCTACCGCTGCGATGCCGAATCTTCATCTCGATGCATCGCAGCAGAGTTTTCCCGTTCGGTAAACTACGACATATGAGGCGTTTTCGCATGACCTGCTCAGTGACATTGCGATCGGTTTGTACGAAGGTTTGCGGCAGTGCCGCCCTGTCGAACACCAAGAGGCATTATTTGCAAAGGCTAATATCGGGCAGGTACCGGTGGACCCTATCTACTATCCGGATACAAGCTGCTCAACCTGCATGCTCAGTGGTGCGTGCAGCAGCGCGTAAGAAACGTTTGCTTTGAACAATCCCATGTGCTGTTGCTCTGCGCTCACAGAGAACCACTGATGAAAACGACTCTGGCGGATGATCTCAGCGGTGTTCCGATCCACGCGCACAGGTTTCTCTTTGGGGAACGTGAAGAAGCGATCGAGCTTGAATTCTTCCCCAATCCCGCCCAGGTATGTAGCTGACTGTCCGTAGTCCTCCCGGGTTCCGTCCAGTGTTGCGATCTTGAAACATCGATAAGTGCATGAATAGAACTGCACGTTCGACACGAGCTTTCGTAGTTGCGGATCAATGACATCGACAGGACTGCCTGCAACCAATCGCACGTCGCGGAACCCTGCCTCTTCCATGAGGCGACGGAACTCTTCCAAGTAGAGCGCACCGCCGAGGCCCTCTCCGTACATGATCGGATCCTGTTTGGCCGCTGCGCTCAGCCTGCCACCCGCATACATATCGGAAAAGTACAACTCGCCTCCGTCGCGAAGAACACGGTGAATCTCCTTGAATAACGCCAGCTTGTTCGTCGATAGATTGCAAACACAGTTGCTTATCACGACATCGGCCGAGGAGTCCGGAACACCTTCCGGTTCCGCAGTGGCTAGGTTCTCGATGAAACCCTTAAGAAAACGCACATTCGACCGACTCGGACTCCCGAAAAACTTTTCTGCATGATATTCTGTATATTTCCGGGCGACTTCAAGTTGACTGTCGAGCATGTCCACCCCAATGACTTTACCATGCTCGCCAACCAGCTTTGAAGCGAGGTACACGTCGCGACCTGTGCCGCAGCCCAGATCTAGTACCGTCGCGCCCTCGAGAGAGCTATCATCCGGGAGCGTAGACCCGCAACCGTAGAACTTTTCCAGGATCTCATCAGCGATCTCTGCCAGGATTTGGCGATGGCTCTCCGGGACAGCCGCGGCAAGCTTGCAAGCGCTCGTCTTTAGGTCAGTGCTTGACTGAAGCGTTTTGCCGTAGTAGTCCGCCACGTGGTCCCGAATGGACGGAGTTGAGCCACTATTCTCTGACTTTTGGCAACCAGAGGCACAGCTGCACGGCATGGTTCGCAGCAAAATAGCCGTTCAGTTCCACACTGAACAAATACACGTTCTTGCTTTGTCAGCGCCAGCAGCGATGTGCACAGTGAAGATGTTTTAGCGTAATAGACATCTGGCTGCTTCGCAAGGCCTACCTTCCCGCACACATGATCGTCGATGCATGCGCATCGCGCGACTGTCATCGACACCAGAAGAGAGAATGACGACTAATAGACAATTCTGTACAAGATTGCTTTCCCGCTCTAGGGTGAGCGTTGGTACGTCGAAAAGTTTCCCATGTTTTCTACCGGATCCTTATAGTGACAAGGTTTCACGAGCAGGACAAAGCTGCCGGTCTTTCGCTCCGTGCCCCCCCGCTGGCGGATGCTAGAGTGAGACCTCAGCTGCTTGTCCGTAACAAAGCACATTCTGGGACTAGGAGCAGGCTGCTGCGTCTGGGCGTCGGTCTGGTTGTGGTGGACTCCCAGTGTAACGCTTCGCGCTGCCGCAGATGGCACGTCTGTCCGCAAAGCCTACAGACTACCAGAATAGTGACGAATCCCGATCCCGTTTGGGATCAGCCCCAGCTCGAGCCGACGCTTTCAGTTGTATGGCAAAGCCGTTCTGTCTCCGTTCTGCATCCGCCCGGCCGTATGGGCGCTATGGCGGGTGCAGTAAGGCAGGCGCTCGGCGCACGATAGAACGTTCGGAACGACCATCTCATCCGAGAGGATGTAATGGAGCTTACAGGTAGAGAGCGGCATAATGGACGCTTTCCCGAAAGCGATTACCTATCGCGCAAGCTGATAGCCGTGGCCAAAGTAAACGTATTTTCAAAACAAATGAGTGGGACCGTCTATACGCCTCCAGCGCTTGTCCGTAGCGACAGAAACGTGCCACCACGCTACCCAGGGCAGCGCCCGGAAAGCATGTGGTGGAAATATGGGAACACGTGACCACTGTCAAGTCACAGCTGAGACGGGCGCACCGGTGCAGTAGAGAACGAAGATGAAAATTGCCAACGAAGCGTAAATCCTGACGACAGTCTGCGCATTCAATGCGTCGACTATAGCTAGAAGGAGCGGAATCGGGACGTTTACGCTTCTAGCAAATCCATTGAATGATGTCAACAGAGCTCGAGGACCACTAAAGACCGGCATGATTAAAAGCGGGAACCAGACAGTGGAAAAAGAGAGCAGCCGCAGATAACGCTCACAGAGTCTGGTATTGATGACAGTGGGAACGACCCAAAACTCAGTGAACACGCCCGAGTGAGAACACCCGTACCATTTTATTCTGATATAGAAGTAGAGCGATTGTCGTCAACTCCCGCGGCACGACGGGGCGAAATCGTCTTCCGTGTGCATCTGGGTCACGACTCGTCTCATCTTCTTTGAACCTACCGTGCATCTTTTGCATCACAAGTCGATGCATTAGCGAGGAAAATGTTTCGGCTGATACTAGCGTCGTCAATCCCGAGGCGACAGCGTAATGGGTGCCTGCCGTCCGCCGTTTCGGCCAATAGCCTCATCGAAACTGAATATAAAAGGCTAGTATTTCTGCCACAAGAACCACGGATAACACGTCGAGTGCCGCCGATGTTAAGCGCGATGGCGCAGCGCTCGAAAACGTCTCTTGTGCAGCTGAGAACTCGCCTTGCGGGCTAAAGAGCGGCTCTTGACTAGCCGCCTCTCCAGCGAGGAGGGTATCTCTCGAGGCTACCCGCTTCATAGACGGCGCCGTATGCTCGGGGTCCACCGAAAAAGCCTCGTCTGAGTTTTCCGTCCCTGAAAATGACTCGATCTCAAGCTCGACTGTCTGCTGCCTAGCAGCCGGATCGGAGCTGCTCGGCTCGTCAGCCACGTAGCGTGACGCTCCTACAACCTGTTTCGAAGACGCTTCACCGATTTGGTTCCCTGCTGTGGTTCGTACGTGCGAGCCTGACGCACTTGCCTCTTGGAAGAGCAGCCCTAACTGCTGCTCCGATGGCGGTTCGGTGAAGAGACTCACTGTGACTAGAAGCAAACTGCTGAAAACCCAGGAGAAAATTGCGAAATATAGAAAGTTACTCTGAAAGAAGATTTTGCCAAGAGCGCCGAGGGGTGCCTCTCGGTGCGCCAAACGCAGCGCGACCTCGACAACGAAGCGCACCAGCCCGAGTGCGCCACCAACAAGCAGCGTGCAGAGCGCACCAGTCGCAGTTGCCCGTCGCCAGGCAATACCAGCCACGAATACAACAGCGATCGGTGGAGCGATGTAGCTGATCACGGACTGGATGTAGAAGTAGAGCTCCTCGCCCATGCCTTCCACGATCGGAATCCAGGCGAGACTGAAGGCGCACAATACGATATTCGCGATTCTACCCAGCAATACAAGCGTCTTGTCCGAGAGGCGACTTAAGCCGCAGCATTCGATGACAAAGTCATACACAACTACGGTTGAAGTGCTGTTAAAGGTTGACGCAAGCGACGACATGAGTGCTGCCAGCATAGCACTGACCATCAAACCAAGCAGGCCGTGGGGTAAAAGTCGTGCCACTGCCGTCGGATAGGCTTGATTTGGGTTCGCAGCTACTTCCGGAAATAACAGGAATGCACACAAACCAGGAATCACCATCATAAAGGGTACCAACGTCTTCAAGAATCCGCACAAGAGACTTCCGCCACGTGCGTGCGCTTCCGATTTCGCGGAGAGGACGCGCTGCACCACAACTTGGTCCGTGCACCAGTAGAAAACTTCCAAGGCAGGCAGGCCAAAGATGATTCCTGGCCAGGGGTATTCGACCCAGGGAGTCGTCGACGAGGGCCATTGCAAGAGATCCAACATTTGTCGCCGATTCTGCGCTGCGAGCAGCTCAGAAAGGCCGGCCAGGCTCCCAACAGCCTGGAGACTTCTGACTGCCAGCGCAAGCCCGCCGGCGAGTAGAACGAACGCTTGCAGAACTTCAGTCCATATCACTGCCCGCAGACCGCCCAAGCTCGTGTAGAGTGTCGTCAATACTAGGATCATTATCAGAGAAAACCATACAGGCCAACCGAGCAGCACCCGCAGAATGATCGCCCCAGAGTACAACGTTGCACTGACTTTGGTCAAAATAGCCATCATGATCGTTGCTAGGGCATGGTACCGCCGAGCGCCCGCTGCGTATCGCAGTTCAAGAAACTTGGGAACCGTGTGCAGGCTGTTGCGGAGGTAGAATGGCGCAAAGACCCTTCCGAGCACAACGCCCACGAAAATAGACGCCATCCACTCAAAAGATGCCACCGCAAGACCGGATGTCGCCCCTGCAGCTGCTAAAGCAATAAAGTGCTCGCTTCCTATGTTAGACATAAATAGGGAAGCACCTACTGCGAAAAAAGTCGTTGAACGGCCTGCAAGGAAGAACATTTCAGAGGCTGGCTTACTCTGAGTACCTGACCCAGCGCGAGAACTTTTCCGAGTCGAAAGCCAGATTGCCAGAACCAGTGCACTAAAATAGACAATAACCAGCACCCAGTCGAGCGTGTTCAACGCAACCGCGGTGTTCGCGGGTGCTGTGGACGCCATGCGTGCGAGTCGTCGACAGCTGCTGGCTGTCTCTTGCTGTGAATCTTACAAATTTAGTCTTTCCAGATACACGCTTGTGACCTCCCAACACGTAAAAACGGGACCAGGGCGAGCATGCACGGTTCGTATTCTGACAAGTCCGTAGAGCGCGCCCAACTCTAGCGAGCAACCCTGCAGTAGAGCTGTCAGAGAGAATGGCGGGCCCGCAACACCCTCCGGGGCACTCACTGCACTGCGCAGTGTCGCGATCATGGTCAAGAATGGATTGCGATCCATGATGGTTAATGAATACCCGATCGTAGACGCTTTCCAGCCTTTTTGACCGACTGACTGCTATCAGCTTCAGTGTATCCAGGTATGCTTCGATCATAAGAGGATGTTTCTCAAACATGGCTCGCGTCAGGTCCTCGGGTCTCTTCCTCAGCGCCACACATGGTTTGATGTTGACGGAGGCGTTGAAGTCTCGGTTAACGAACTCCTTGTGTGCATTGCTGCTGCTTGAACTGATCATTGCAAGGAGCGCTATACATCATGCTCTCTTCGCAACTACACTCTCGTCATCGTCCCGTCGCCCAAACACTTTTTCTCGTCCATATCCTCTCTTCTTCGTCGTCTTTTGCTCTTCTTCGCTCGATGATCTATGAGAAGAAGATTTTTCCATTTGTGTGTCGAACATGGTGATGGAGGCCCTCCAGGATCCCCGACTTCTATGTCCATACCTTTTCCTTCGATTTTTTATCTTTGAAAATGAACGCTCTTGTTTATGCGCATAGTTGAGGACCTTCCCGAAGAAAGAGAGACTTGTGCAAGCTCGACGACGTGTGCCCCGGTGTGTCACCGTGTGCTGAACGCTTCAGCGATTCGCCCAGTTGAGCGATCATCACACGTTCCACATTAGAAAGGAGTGCTTTGATAAGGCCGCGCCACGGTGCGTACGGAGGAATGAAAAGCTGCTCTCACCCCCGCAGAATTGGCACAGCTCGAACGCAACAGGAATGGTGAAATGCTACGTTTCCAATCGAAGGACATTGCCAGTCGTCACGGAAAAAGTCTTGAATGATTCGATAAAAAGAGTGCTGTTGTGTGAGCCTTCTCTATTTGTGAAACTGAGGCACCGAATGGAATCCAATGCAGCTGGAACAGATGATATCCTCGTTCTTTTCGAGCTCTATCGTACATACAACGCGCTCCTTCTCCTCGAATAACCGTATACGTTCTGGTCGTTTTTCTCCGAGGAAAGTCTCATCTACTTGCAAAACAAATCAAAGTCGCTGTGCTTCATGCCATTCGCGAGGCTCCAGGAGTGCTGCAGTTTCGTTTTCGGTGGAAGATGGCCATAGTTGAACTGAGACTCTTTTTGGCGAGTGTATCCCGGTGTTTTCAGGACCACACGAACAAGCTGTTGAGAAACAGAGAAGCCCATAGCGGCTACGATCTTCGCTTTTTGCTTTCCGTGAAAGTTGATCAACGGGTTGTTCTCTACCATTGGCTGCAAGCTGTCTCTACGAGTACCGGTTTGTGGCGCGAAGTGCATCTACTTTCTTTCGATGCTGCTGAACCATCTGAGTACTGTGGTATGACTGAGCTGAAGGAGCAATGCAGTCCTCTTTGCACTGTTCAGTAAAAAATATGTATACTTCAGGCAGTTCGTCTACCATCTTTCCAGCGCATTGTATCGTGATTGCGACCGCCTAATATACACCGCAGCCGGGTGGATAAAGATTGGGTTAAAAGACTCTGGCTAAGGAGGGCCGACGTACCCGGTACCAACCAGCGTAGGTCGTATGCCGGATGGTTGAACAAGTCACAGATGCTGAGCGATACAAGAGTTCGCGGAAAATAAGATTCCGAGGGTTTTGTGAAATGTGGAAGCATCTCTATGACGAGAACTGACGCCATTTGCAACATCACTAGCATTCTTCGTGCGTTCGATTACGCTGGTTCTAGTCACGGGTACTGCACCAACACGAAACCCCGGTACGGTCCCGGGACGGAGCACTCCCAAAAGGCACCGCTGTCGCTCGAGCGCGCCTCTGGCCATCGAGAGGCGAGGTCTCCATGACAAGCACCTAAGGCCAGACCAGATTAAAATGGGATGCTGAACAGCTCGAGTTGCCTGTGCCTTTCGATTTCTTTTACAGACCCTTTTAGTAGTAGAGCCTCGAAAATTCGAGGTATAGGAGTGAGGGTTTACGGACTCACAGCTAGTTTTCGGATTATTGTTCGTCTAGTCTGAGCGGGTACTTTGACGATTTAGAGTCGGAAATTGCTACAGAGTCAAGATGACTCACAATAGACTTGGACTAGTGCCAGAAAAGTAACCAATGACATCATCCAATTCACAAGTACAGACCACCACTGTTCTCTTCATAATAGATGTAGTGTGCTCATATTATATATTCTTTGTGTTCTCGATCTTTCTCTTACAGAGCAACTGGCTAGCGTACGAATGAGGTC
>Ga0123519_10004167_pt1 | contig 23587 bp, 27 predicted proteins | sample YelNatPaOPRAMG02_FD_87396 | JGI IMG/M metagenome (GOLD analysis project Ga0123519, IMG submission 87396) | Hot spring microbial communities from Yellowstone National Park - Yellowstone National Park OP-RAMG-02 (version 2) | ecosystem: Environmental > Aquatic > Thermal springs > Hot (42-90C) ...
GAAGCGGTAAGGGAGATACTCGGTAAGACTGCTAGGGAGATACAGACAATCTCAACGGGGCTCTTCCTGAAACAAGCCGAGGTCGAGATCAAGTACGGGTTGAGCTACTTTGACAGCTTGATAGCTACCTCTGCTTTGATCACCGATGCTACTGTAGTCTCGGACGACAGGGATTTCGACAGGGTGCCGGGATTAAAGAGAATCTCTGTAGACGGTGGGGATGAAAGCTGACCTCTCATATCCATTTTTCTAACTGTGTTATTTTGTAGGCATGGGACAGGACGAACATATGCCTGTGAAGATCAAGGCCTCCGTAACTTGTCTTAAGACTTGGAATGCGGGAAAAGCATCGCCCATTGAGACCTGCGCTCTGGGTTGATGGGGTCTAGCCATGGAAGCAGGAAACCACCTGCTTTAGCTGGTGGTAGTTCACTGAAATGTTGCCCGGACTCTTCTGAATCGCTGAGGATACTGCTCCAAATAACTTGTTCCCATAAATAAGGGCGAATGAAGTGATCTAAAGACAGATTCGTTCTTATATTCTGAACGAAGAACCTTTCGAGATCTCGCTGATATATTTTCTTAGTAGCTTTAGGGCTGAATGGAATCATGGAGAGCTGATCTTCGAGGATGGGTGCGTGCTTCTATCAGTCGAGAATTTTGAGCAATCATTAGAAATCGTCAAGAGCATTGCTCCGATGCTTGGGTTCGATATTCCGCACCTCGCTGAAGAAAGACATTTGGAAATCTACAAATGGCTTGGTGCAGAGGAACAGGAAGTGATAGCAAGATGACTCATGAAGAGGAATTGCCATACTTCGGGGTATGGGTTGGACTTTATAACACCACTCGAAATCAGACTTAAATACTTCATTTCAGTATATTCGGTATAGAGGTATTTACGGTGGTTAAGGTAAAAACTAGCATCTACGTGGATAAGGAGCTGTGGGAGAAGTTCAAGTCACATGCATCAAAGAACGGAATAGAGATAACTCAGATGCTTGAGGAGTTCATCAGAGATGAGCTAGTAGAGGATTTACTTGACCAGATGACAGCGGACATGAAAAGTCCTAGGGACTACGAAATAGACTTCGAGCCGGTGGAGTCTGTAGGTGGACTCGTGAGCGAACTGGTTAGGGTCATGAGGGATGAGAGGAACAATAGTATATCTTGATTCGAGCAGCGCGATAAAGAGGTACGTTAGGGAGCCGGGAAGCGCCACCATCAAGGACCTGTACTTGAAGTCTTACTCTGGTGAATTAACACTGGCCTTCAGCAGCTGGAATGTCGGGGAAATACTAGGAGCACTTGACAAAGCCAAGATGCAGAACAGACTTGACCAGAGAAAGTATTTGACCTCAAAGAGGCGCCTCCTCCTAGATACAAAGAGGCTTGTGAAATTGGGCGTGCTATTGCTGATTCCGGTGAAGAACAAGCTGCTTGTTGAGAGTTGGAAGCTAATTGAAAAGCATCGCATATATCAAGCCGATGCCTTGCAGATAATTTCGGCAAAGGCCATAAATGCGTCGGAATTCCTGACGAGTGATAAGAGGCTTCATGAAATTGCTGAAGCTGAAGCTTTGAACAGCAGTTACATTGCTTGAAACTGTTTTCCACTCTCCACAGCTGGATCCAGAGGATTATAGTTCTCCAAGGCTTCCTTTCATCCCAATGAGTTCAGCATTATGTAAGTGGATAGAAAGGCAAAGAGGACGTGGTGGCTCTTGTAGGTAACCACAACTCGGAGAATCGAAAACAGACTTGAGATGAAAAATTTTAGGTCCTATACTCAAATTATATAACAAAACATTCAATGGCAAGCAGTTTATAAGTGCAGGACCATTTTGCAGCTGCAGTATCAGCTTGGAGGATCGCGGGCAGAGTAGTTTTCACATAGTTATTTATCAACAGTCGTATTCGTTTCGTACTTGGATGTTACTCTCAAAATCGTTCTGGTCTCTTTTAAAAGGGTATTAAATGCGCAAGCTTCGATTATGATACCCAGATCCATTTACGGGTATTTTTAGACTTGGGTCTAATTTCCAGTAAAAATTGAAGCGTATTCCTCAGGCTTGCCTAACGTATTTCACAGACAGCTTTTCCCATCTCATGGCTGCGAGCGAATTCAGGCCAAGTGCCTCCCCTCCAGGATTACATATATACCACTTGCCGCCTTTGTGACATGAGTGCGACTTGTCCAAACCCAGGGTTTGTCCGAGGTGCGGTGCTACTGTTGGAGAAAATGCAAGGTTCTGTGCTTCATGCGGCCTGACCTTGGTGGCAGCAAAGCCTCCTCCAACTCCTCCTCCAAGGACAAGCCAGCAGCAACCAAGGGCGCAAAAACCTCTACCAACCATAGCTGTTCCTCGCACACGGCAAACGGTAGCTCCACCTCCTCCACCGCCTTCCCAGATAACCAAGTGCTTGAACTGCGGTAAGGACGTGGCACCAGGCACCAAGTACTGCCCCTCATGTGGTTACAACATCGAGGCTGCGGCCAAGAGGATTGCAAGTTCCAAATCGCGTGACAAAGGACTTTATTTCGGTGAGAAGAAAAAGTTCTTCTCCTTTGAAGGCTATCAGCTCGAGGGAGTTGGAAACTTGGCAATACTTCTGATCGTTTGGGGCGTTTGGGACATCACCGCCGCCCTCCTCTCACTTGTCGAACAGACGGGGGGCCGAATCGTCGTCCTCTGGTTGCCACTCACTCCAGATTCTTCAGAATCATTAATTCCAACAGTCGTGTTCCTTGCAATCGGCGCCCTCCTGATCCTCATCGCAATGGGTCTTCTTCTCGTAAAACCTTTCGCCTTCTGGAGCGGCATCACAGTATCGATCGTCCTGATTCCACTCTCACTGTTTCAAATCATCCATGGTCTTAAGGGGGAGTTCAAAACTACTCCAACAGGAACTCACCAGATGGACAACATCATGATGGGCCTTATCGGCATCATGGTTGCTGCCGTAACGCTCCTTCAGTTCTTGAGGACCAAGAAGTATTTCACTGGCGGGGAAGCATGAAGAAAAAGACCGCTATCTCGATCTTTCTGCTTCTTATCTTTTTGGCGAGTGTTGCAGCATCAGCAATCATGCTTGCCCTCAGGACATGAGATTACAGAAAAGCCCAGCACGACCTTTTGGTAAAGACCATAAAGCCTAGCTGAAAGCGGGCCTCTCGGACAGCAACTTTGGAAGTGGCAGCTTTGCATATGGCTTTCCTTGAATCTTTGCCTTGATCGCAGATGCAAGTTCCTGAACCTTCATCTCGACGATTTTTCCTTCCATCCTATCCCTAACGGCCAGGATGCCAGTTTCAGATTCTCTGTGCCCGAAGACAACGATATAGTTTATCCACTCCCTTTCAGCCTGCCTGACCTTCTTCTCAACGCTCTCTGTCCTGTCGTCCAAGTCTGCCCTTATCCCAAGCTCCTCCATCTCATGCATGAGATGCTTTGAACCTTCGATGTGCTTGTCGGAGACCGGAATTATCCTTACATGCGTTGGTGAGAGCCAGAGGGGGAGAGAAGGTTTCCTTCCAGACTTCTCCACCTTGTGTGCCTTCTCGAGTAGGGCCCAAATTACTCTCTCTATGGCTCCGCTTGGAGAGCAGTGCAGTATGATCGGGTTCCTCCTCTCCCCATCCATGTCCGTAAATGTTATGCCATACCTCTGGGCGTTTTCAACATCGATCTGGTCTGTAGAAAGGGCTGAAGCCTTGTCCAGGTTGTCGACGAAGTTGAACTCCCATTTCAAAACAAAATAGAAGAACCTTTCGTTCCAGATCTCGGCCAAAGCCGGCTTGCCAAACTCCTTAACCAAAGATTGCACAAAGTCCCTGTTGCTTTCATAGAATTCCTTCGTGAATCTTATGCCGAGCTCGTAATCATCTTTGTCCAGCCCCATACCCTCTAGGACTTCGATCGAGAGCTTCATTCTCTTCTTCATCTCTTCCTTCGCTTGCCCAAGGTCCCTGCAAAATGCATGCACATCCGGCATCGTGAAAGCCCTAAGCCTTCTGAGCCCTACGACCTCGCCGCTGAGCTCTCTCCTGAAACTGTACCTGGTTAGCTCATATATCCTGACCGGCAGGTGCTTGTATGAAATATTCATGTCGCGTGCCATGAGAAACTGACCGAAGCATGCGCTAAATCGCAAGAAGAACTCCCTGTCCTCTGACCTCAGAACGTACTGCCTTGCCGGGAACCTGTTCAGATAATCTGCAAGGCAAGGGTGTCCAAAGTCATACATGATCGGGGTCTCTATCTCCATCGCCCCATATTCCAAGGTCTTCTCAGTCACGTACCTCTCAAGCAGAGACTTGATGAACCTCCCCTTTGCGGCCCACCTCAAGTTTCCAACATCGCTGGCAGGCTCATAGTCCGAGATCTCAAGTCTTTTCATCAAGGCTATGTGGGGCGGCTCCTCTTTGGCAGCTCTCACCTTCTCCATCTCATACTTCGCGAACTTCCTGAGGTTCTCGTAACCTTTGAAGTTGAACTCTTCAATAGGGACAAGTTTTCCATCAGGGCTTGCGATGTACCAAGATGACCTAAGCTTCTTCTCAGACTCCACAGCCACAGAGACTTTGCCTTCCGAGGGGCGCCCCTCACCTCGAGGTGTTAAGACTATCAACCTCTCAGCCATTGGGTGGCCCTTTATCGAAATAGTGAAACTCTTGTTCCACCCGAACGGTGCCCTGTGCGTCTGTATTCCTTTCTCCCCTAAGCAACTTTCAAGCTTTCTCAATAATTCGAGCGCCTTCCTTGGACCTGCGAGGTCATTGCTTATGTGCGAGTATGGATAGATGAGTGCCTTCTTCGCACCAACTGAATCAAGATTTCCCTTTATCTCTTCGGCCGCCCTCTCGACAACATCTTCGTCATCTTCCCTCTCCACAGACACGAACAGGACCACGACATCCTCATGCCTTACGGGCTTACTTTCAGCCTCCTCAGCCTCTGGATTTTCCCTCTGGACAGGCAGGTACTCGATATAGTCGGAGTGAAGCTGCAGGATCTTCATCTTCTTGACCGCCAACTTCCTCGCGATATTGTGCAGATTTTAGCGCTTAGACTGTCCATCTCCATCTTTCGAGTCTCTCTTCTTTTCTCCTCGCCTTCTTCACAATCTTGTAGTGAGCTTCGCAAAGATAGACCCTTCTCTGTGTCGAAGAAGTTTTGATGCCCGCCTCTCTTGCCTGGTCGATGGGAACGGACCTTACGGCCAGGCTTTCGCAAGATTCCGAGCTGCACTTGATCCCCTTCGCCACCTTTCCCATGTCCAGCTCGCGCTTCCCGCAAGATATGCAAGCCTGATAAGGCTTCCTTTCTTTTACTGGGCAGGCCTCAATCCTCTCTTCTTGTTGTACCAATAGGTGTAGTAAAGGCGTTGCCCAACCGTTATCTGTCCTAGGAGGGTCAGAGCAAGAGCAGATACAAGGAGCGCCTTGTCGAAGCACAGGTACAAAATCGAGCCAGCTACCAGGATCACTATCTTCTCCTGCCTCTCTGCTATTCCAACAGCACAATTCTTTAGCCCCCCGCTGGACTCGGCCCTCGCCCTTGTGTAGCTAGAAGCGATCATGCTGAAGAGAGCAAAACATGCCACTGCCCAATCAACCAAACCTCCGAGCGCCATCCCCACGATGTAGAAGAATTCGGTGTACCTGTCCACGACTGCATCCAATGTGGCACCAAAGTAAGTAACGTCCTTTATCAGACGCGCAACCGCCCCGTCCAGAACATCTAAGAGGCCAGATGCCAATATGAAGAAAGCTCCCAGAAGCACATGGCGGTACGCATATGCCCCGCATGCAGCAACAGATATGATGAAACCGAGAATCGTTATCGCGTTTGGAGAAATCCCTCGCTTCTGCATGTAAAGCGCAGCTGGTGTAAATATCTTCTCAGAGACCTTCCTCAGTTTCCCCATAACCATCTAGCCAGATCACACCTTCTTCAGCATCTGGTATGTCTGCTCTATGAACTTCAACCCAGCCCTATATGTCTCCAACCCCTTCTCCGTAGCTTGGTAGAATACCTTCCTCAGCCCAAGCTTGCTTTCCTTGTCCACAAGCCTCCTGACCAGACCTTCCTTGCTCATCCTGTAAAGCACGACATAAACTGTAATGGTGGCAACTTTGACATCGAACCTCCCACGTAGCTGTGTCGCAACCTCGTAACCGTACATAGGCCTCTCGTTGAGCATCGAGAGTATGTACATCCAGAGGTTCTCTTTCGTCAACTTTGAAACAAGCCTTTCGTATGCCACCTTCATCACACCCTTAGGCCATTCGGCGTTCTTCCCTTGCCCTAACCTTCGCTATCTTAGCATGCACGGCGCAGGAAACGCAATAATATTTTGTAACTTTGGTGTGCGGTAGGAACGTTCCAGCTTTTCTAAGCTCCCTCGCAAGTGTCGGCTCAACGAACGATATGAAACGTGTAACCTTCTTGGCCTTGTCCCTCGGTACTCTCTGTCCACACTGCGAGCATTCAACAAGTTCACTTCTTCCCTTCGATCCCTTTGCTCTTCCGCTGGACTTTCTCTTCTTGGCCAACCGCCAACCCCGACCTACTTGACCATGCACGGGTTATTTAAGGTAATTCGATACCAAATCCAAGCCAACTGGCAAAGGGCTGGTCCCTAGTATGCTGCAGCCATGTACACGATCTCTGTCGCCTCCCTTCCACATGCGATGCATTTTGCTTTACTTGTCGGCTTCTCTTCCTTATCGAGCCTCCTTCCTCTTACCTCAAGGCCGAGCTTTTCCCTTACCTTCTCGCCACACTCCGCTCCCTCCATCTCAATCGAGCAGAAAGGTGCTTTCAGTACCTCATAGCCCTTGCTCAGGCTCTCCAGAGCTTTCTCCATCGTTTCCACCTCAGCTATCTTCGCCTCAAACCTTCTCTGCGCCTTTTCATATAGGTCCTGCAACATGCGCGCACCCTCCTTCCTCAGCCAATCCGCCAATCCCTCGACAGGAACCTGCGTCCTCCTCCTCGTGTCCCTCCTGAATACTGTGGCATATCCTCCGCTGCACTCCTTTGCCCCTATCTCAATCCTGAAAGGAACGCCCATCATCTCCCAATGGTAGTATTTCGAGCCCGGCGACCTCTCCTCCAGATCGAGGTACACCCTGATCCCACCTTCCTTGAGATTCGTAAAAACGCTCCTGCAGAGTTCTAGGACCCTCTCTTCCCCCGGAATTGGTACAACAACTACCTGGATAGGCGCAGCTTGGAAGGGCAGCACTAGGCCGGAGTTATCACCGTGGATCGAGATGAGCGCTGCAAGAGCCCTCCCAATTCCAGGCCCGAAGCACGTTTGGTATACCGCCCTGCTCTCTCCGTCCTCACCTTGGAAGTATATGCCAAACGCCTCGCTGAACCTCCTTCCAAGGTAGTGCGTCGATGCAACCTGGTTCAGCTTTCCATCAGGCATGAGGCAGTCTGCAGCATATGTATCGACAGCTCCCTTGAACTTGTCCCATTGGGGGCGTCTGCAGAACATGACCGGTATGCCAAGTTCTCCAAGCACCTTCACCGTTATCTCCATGTCCTCCTTGACCTGCTCCAGGGCATCCTGTTCGGTTTGAAACGCATCGTGGCTCTCTATCCATAGAAACTCCCTTCCTCTTAGAAGCGGCTTCGTCGCTTTTGTTTCGTACCTGAAGACGGAGCAACTTTGGTAGAGCTTTAGGGGCAGGTCCCTTGCACTCCTTATCCAGAGAGCATACATTGGATAGAATGCTGTCTCCGAGGTTGGCCGAAGGGCAAGCCTCTTCTCAAGCGGCTCATTTCCTCCATGTGTAACCCAGAAAACCTCAGGAGTGAATCCCTTCACATGCTCACTTTCCTTCTGCAGATTTTCTTCCGGTATGACGACAGGGAAAAGCGTTGGAAGGTGCCCCCTCCTCTCCAACTCCTCCTCGTAAAGCTTGTAGATCTCCTTGATCATGGCCATCCCCCATGGTCTGTATATGATGAATCCCTTCACGTTGTACCTGTCATCTATTATGGTCGCCTCCCTCACTATCCTGTTGTACCACTCCGAAAACTGCCTCTCTTTGTCCACATTGAAGGTTTCCTTTGCTGACATCTCTCCAAACTGTCTAGCAGGAGGATTATTAATGGTTCGGTCTGTTTGGGCATCGCCTGCAACCATTTTAAGTGAGCTTCTTCAGGGTCTTCCAGCTCTTCCTCACGAAATCTGGAACCTCGCCCTTCTCATTCAGCAACTTCTGGATGAATTTCCTCGTCCTTGGATCCGAGGGGTAGCCACTTCCAAAGTCCCCATATCTTGCCTTTAGCCCCTCGACCTCCCTGTCCCTCCTCACCTTTGCCACGATCGAAGCAGCTGATACGAGCGGGTAAGTTTCGTCTGCATGGTGCTTCGCAATTATTTCCACCCCTCCTGAAAGGATCTCCTCAACAGTTTTACCAAACCTCTCAGCATCAACGTCGGGTGCATCCACATAGGCAATGCTTGGACCTATCTTTCGAAGCAAAAGCGCCATCTTCTCCGCCTCAAGTCTGTTCAGCTTCCAGAGCTTCCTTCTCCTCTGCACATACTCATCGATCTCTCTTGGCTGGACAACCTCAACCTCAACGCGATCCGCAACCTCCAGTATCCGATCGCTGAGCCTAAGGCGAGTCGAAGGGCTGAGCACCTTCGAGTCCCTGACACCCAGCTCCTCAAGAATGCGAACCCTGTCCTCGTAAAGTGCCACACCTGCCAAAACCATCGGACCTATGACGGGGCCCCTTCCAGCGTCATCAACGCCGCACAGGAGCTGCCGGCCCTTCATGCTCAATGGTGTCCCTTCCTGACAGATGTGACCAATCGGTGTGCCTCCGCGTATGGCTCAAGATCGATCGATTCCAAAATCTCATATCCAGAAGCCTCGATCTTCCTCTCCTCCCCCCTGAATATCTCCTCCGGCCTTGAAACTGAGCTTATGCTTCTAGCCTTAATTGCTATCATCGCATACCCCCCGGGTTTTAGGTAGCATTCGCAATTGTCAAGCATGATCTTCGTCTGATCCTGCTGTGCTATGTCGCAGTACACAATATCGCACTCCTCCACCATCCACCTGTAGAGGAGCGGGTGCCTGGCATCTGAAAGTATAGCTACAACGTTCTCCCTCTTTTTTGCAACCCTTGCCAGAAGGTCTCTCATCGGTCTGAATGCTACCTCGACGCAGAATATCTTTCCCTCAACCCCCACGATGTCCGATATGTGGCTTGCTGTCGTCCCGGAGCCAGCTCCAAGGTAAAGGACTTTGCTGCCCTTCTTGAAAGGAAACACCTCAATGCCGTTTCTTATTGCCGCCGATGGCTTGCTTCTATGCGGATCCCACTCTCTGTACTCGACTCCCTGCACATTCTCGATCCTTTCCCCATATACATTATCGCCAGGCTTCAGGTTCTCAGTAGCAAGGAATGTGCTTTCGTTTCTCACCCAGTAGACGCCCTCGAACTTGTGCCTTTCCACCTTCACCTTCCCACCTCCTTCAACAGCTGTTTCATCCTCATCTCAAACTCCTCCCCGATCCTGTCTCCCTGGAACTCGCCCGAAAATGCATCTATCCTGGCAGCTATCGCTATCTTTCCTGCAAGCGCCCTTGCGGCCTTGCCCCTTAACCTCCTTGGAGAACCATGTATGGCTGCGTGCTGGAATATTGTACCGTGCTTCGGGGGCCTGCTGCCCGTCTTCATCGATCTGAACAGTGCCTTCTCCGCTCCCAAAACCTGTATCTTACTTGAGGGCATCTTCGCTAGATTCAGGATTCCTCCTGCCTGGGCCACCAGCCTAGCACCTATCGAGGCTCCAACAAGCGCTTTCAGGTTCGGAGCCTCAAGCTCCATCGCCCCTTCTAGGAACTTCGCCGTCTCTTCGCCGCGCTTGCTGAGCATTATGATCGTTTCAGCCAGGGCCTTGATTTGTGGAAGAGAGGTTTCGAGGGGTGCTCCAGAACTATCCTTTGCCAGCTTCGAGATCTCATCTGCCAGCCGATCAGGTATGCCAACTTCCTTCAGGTTCTCCGGTGTGAACCTCGACCTGTCGCACAGACGAGCAACAAGCGAAAGGTATCTTTCGTTCCTCTGCACCTTGTCCCAGAGTTCAGGAAAGTGGAGGCCATACCACTCCCTTAGCCTGCTGATGAGGAGGTTTATGCACTTGTCGGTTTCATCAAGCAGATTGACAGCCTGGACGATCGACATATCTAGGGTTGAAGATGATTCAGAGATCTTCCTGGCAGCGATCTCGATCGAAACCTTTCTGCGTACTTCTTCATACTCCTCCTTGCTTAGACCGATGCTTCCGATGTATGCTCCTATGTTCGATCTGAGCTTAATTGCTGGCTTCGATGGACTCTCGACAGAAGCTTGCACGCCAAGCCTTTCCTTCGCATCTGCCACAAGCCTCGGGTCCTCGAAAACGTACTCCATCTCCCCCCATTCCCTTATCGCCTTGGCTGAGAACTCTCCAAGCTTTCCTTCACCAAGGCTTGCAAGCTCCTTTGCAGCTTCCTGCACCTCCCCGAAGGCCTTGCACTTTACCAATTTTCCATCCTCTTCCAGGATGAATATGCCCGCAGCCGTCTCGACGAAGAAGACTTTTCCCATCATTCCCAATGCTATTCGGCTAAGTAGAAAAGGTTTGGTGGTCTCCATGAATGGTTTCCAGCTAGTGGTAAAAATGGCTATCTAGGTCGGATACAGATAAGTACCCTCATTCCTTCCATAAATTCGGCTTGGCATGGCAAGCCTTGGTATCGATCTTGGAGGGCTGCACCTTGAGAATCCCACAATGCTTGCCGCCGGAATCCTTGGTGTTTCTCCTTCTTCACTGCTGAGAGTTGCTAGAAACGGTGCTGGTGGCGTTGTCACAAAGTCGATTAGCATCGAGCCCAGAGATGGTTACCCAAACCCTGTGCTCGTCGAGATCGAGGATGGAGGATTCATCAATGCCATTGGCCTTTCAAACCCTGGCGCCAGAATATTCAGGGAGGAGCTGCAAGGGTACATTCCATTTCCCGTTCCGCTTATCGGCTCGATCTTTGGGTGCGGGCCAGAAGATTATGGTGGGGCAGCATCGATCCTCGGGGACTCGGTCGACGCATTCGAGCTAAATGTCTCCTGTCCAAGCGTCAGCGGAATCGGTGAGATAGGTAGAAATCCAGATTTGGTTAGGGAAGCTGTTCGAAGTGTCAAGGCTGTTACGGACAAACCTGTATTCGTTAAACTTTCGCCAAATGTTACAGACATTGTGGAAATAGGCCTTGCAGCAGAAGGAGCTGGAGCGGATGGAGTCGTCGCCATAAACACAGTTTCGGCAATGGTGGTGGAAAGCAAGTTTGGAAGACCCGTTCTCTCTGCCCTGAAGGGCGGCCTATCAGGAAAGCCGATAAAGACCATAGCGCTTCGTTGTGTCTACGATTTGGGAAGTGCCCTCTCGATTCCCATAATTGGCTGTGGTGGCATTTATGACTGGAGAGACGCGGTGGACATGATCATGTCTGGTGCCTCGGCGGTCCAGATCGGCTCTGCAATAAGACTTCGTGGACTTGGCGTATTCAAGGAAGTTGCAAATGGTCTTGAGCGCGAGCTTGAAAAGCTTGGCTGCTCATCACTAAAGCAGATTGTGGGGGCTGCAAGGATTTGACGTGTCAAAGACCACTTGACAGGCCAAGGCCGGTCAAGATACTAGAAATAGAGCGCGAGTGTCAAAGCACATGGAGCATCGAGTTTGAGGACATGTATGCAGCCTCCTCCTCCCCAGGCCAGTTCGTAATGGTTTATGTTCCGGGCCTGGATGAGGTTCCTATCAGCATTGCAGACATAGAGGGCAGCACTGTAAGGATCGCCGTCAAGGTTGTGGGCGACTGCACCAGAGCACTTTGTCAGAAAAGGGCCGGGGAATTGATAGGTATTCGGGGACCCTATGGGAAAGGGTTCGAGCTCTTCGAAGGCAATGCTTTGCTGGTAGGAGGAGGAACGGGCGCAGCGCCCCTCCTCTTTTTGGCCAGGAGGCTGAGCTCAAGATGTTCCAACATAACCACTATCATAGGCGCACCAACTGGCGAGGAGCTCCTCTTCAAAGAGGCGCTATCCAAGTACTGCAAGGTCAAGCCCGTGACAGAGGATGGCTCAGTTGGAGAGAAGGGATCTGCATACGACTTGGCAGAAAGTGAGATAATAGGCGGTGAATTTGACCATGCGTATATTTGTGGCCCTGAACCCATGATGGCAAGGCTTGTCCGTCTTTGCATCGATGAGGGCATCCATGTACAGGCTTCGCTCGAAAGGTGGATCAAGTGTGGCGTTGGCCTTTGCGGATCCTGCGTTTTGGACAAGCTTGGCCTGCGCGTTTGCGTCGACGGCCCTGTATTCTCTGGCGACATACTTTCAAAGGTTGAAGACTTTGGAAGGTTCTACAGAAGACCCTCAGGGTCCAAGGTTCATTTCTAGGTTCCAAAAGGTTATGTCTATATACCTCTTCAAACCGCGCCCGGATGAAGTGCCTTGTCGGAAGCCCAGATAAAGGAAGAGTTGAAGAAGCTGGAAGAAGATTTGAAGGCAGGAAAAATCTCAAAGGCTGACTACGATAAGAAGAAGGAAGAACTGCAGAAGAAGCTTGAGTTATTGGAAGAGTCTTAGCCAGTATCTGCAAGTTCTGGATCGTAGAGGTAGTGCCCTCCCATATCAACTACTATCTCAGGCTCCGTCCTGCCTGTAACAACATCAACCCTTTTCTCAAGTTTTCCAGATACGAGCACCCTTTCCCCCTTCTTTGCCTGCTCACATATGACGCCTCCGTATGAGACTACATCCATACAATTGCAGTCCAGTGTTTGGATCGAGTACCGCGTGGGGACTAGGAACCCGAACTTGTCTTCGATCACTTTTGCTTCGAGCTTTACCGGCCCCAAGTCAATATGCCTCGCTTCCCCGTACCTTTCCACATATTCTTCCTTCAGCGGAATGCAGCGCAAAAGGTAATCGAACTGCCTTTCCCCAAGGAGCAGGACGCCCTTCAGCAACTTTCTTCTTTCATGTGCCAGGTGGACTTCAATTGGTAAACGCATCGGGTTACCTTCTCTACCTTTAATCGGGATCGTAAGCTCCTCATGCCTGAGATGGCGCATCGCTTCATACGCTCTAACCGAATTGGCGAAACCATAGACGACAAGGTCGATATCAGAAGATTTCTTCTCGAGACCCAAGAGAATTGAACCGGTGACCCCAATCCTATTTCCATCTACGCCCCTTTCTTCAAGCATCTTGGAAAGGCGAATGCACGCCTCATGAAGAGGAGTTGGGGCATCCTTCCTAATCTCATCAAGTTTTGAAATCGGATCGTATATCTTCTTAACCTCATCCCCCTCCATGGCAAGAACCTCTATTCCCATGTACGGATCGAGCTGTTTCAAGTGCGGCCATCGTTCCATAGATAGCTTGTAGTTCGAGGATGGAAGCTTCACGTACCTCGAAGAAGTCCCCCTCTCGCCTGTCTTGCTTCGTACATAGCGAGGAACCACGATGTACTTTTTATTTGGATGCATTATGCCCTTTACTGCAAATATCGTTCCCCGATCATCCTCGAGGTAGAAGCCCTCGACAGGATCCATCGCTCTTCCTTTCTTAGCTTGGTTAACAATCTTTGGTGCTCAGTCGGTTAGGACAAGCTCCCTCAGTCGAATCTTGTAAGGACCTAGCTTTCCACCATAGTTCGAAGAAGTTATCTTTACCACCCCTTCCACCTGCGTTGCCGCTTTTATGCCCCTAGACATCGCCTCCCTCACGCGATCTTGGTTTATGCCATTGATCACGATCTCATACACACTTTCCACTCCCTCAGGCACGAGGCTCCCCTCTATCTTGCCCCTTAGTGTAGGGCAGAATGGATCGTTCGTCGATGCACCAAGCTTGTACTTCCTCGACCCAACCTTCGAGCCTGAGCGGCAAACACCTCCGGGAAACGGGAGGGCAACTCCCTCAACGGTTCTGGCAGCTTTTGCAGCTTCCTCAGCAGCCCTAAGGCCTGCGCCAGATTCTTTGGCGAGTATCAAAAACATCCCACCAGCTACGCCTTTTTTCAATCCGAAAGTTTCCTCAACAATGAACTCCCCCTCCATCACAGGTATGCGCCAAACCTCTCTTCCATAAATCACAGCCCTTTCAGCATATCCGTCTCCGAACTGCGACAAGCTCTTCCCGATCTTGGCCCTTCTCTTTGTTTCAGGCAGCGCATTGAAGGCTGCAGTCGTAGGGCAAGTAAGGACACACTGTCCCAACCTCGCCGTCATCTGCGCCCTGAGGTTCGTCCGGTACCTGTGGTAGATCTGTATGATGCACCCAGGCCTTTTGTCAGGCGTTTCGCCAGGTGGCACAGTCTTCTCTATCGCCGCCTCGGCTGGAGACGCTATGATGCTTGAGGCAAACCCAGTAGCTGCTTGTGCTGCCGTCAAAGCCCATTTCTCGTCGACGGCCGTAATCATGATTCTGCAGAACCACATCGGGAACGCCTCTGAAAAAGTATCTTCAATCTCAACCGAGTTCACCAAAGGCAACCCTCCCAGAACTCTTCACAACAGAAGGCTGTTCCTTTTCCAGCTCAATTTATGGCTTGTGGGCTATCCCATCCAATCAGATCAGATGCCCAAGGACTTCGCTAAGAGGGCGGCGTCGACACCTCCAGCCTGGTATGTTCTTCCCGTCCTCATGTCGTTGACCGCCACCTGCGCAGGGCTGAAAAGGCCTGGATCTATCTTGTGAAAATCCTTCCCCGCCTCCAAAAATGTTTCGTAGAAAGGTTTTCCGTAGTCCTTCGAGTTGCAGGATGGAACAGCTCCTACAATATTCTCCAAATCCTCACCCTCCCCAGACCATACAATGTAGTATGAGGAACCTGCAAGAATTATGCAGTCGTTGCATATTCCAACAGCTTTATCAGCTTCTGGCTGAATAGGCGCTATAGGAGCAGATCCGATTGCGTTTTTAACCTTGAGTGGATCGAGCCCGAGCTGGCAGAGTTTGTACATTCCCATCTCTGCCACGCGCCCCGATATCTGGACCGAACCTGTAATGCTGCTTGCCAACGATGCAACGATGAAAACATTTTCAGTATTTACATTGCAGCTGCTGGCGACGAACTGGACCTCTTCATCCCCTGGGAGGCTCTTCCCGAAGGGCTCGATGAAAGCTACTGCCACATCAGGCTCCTCCTTGTACTGAAGCTGCTGGAAAAGGAGGTTTGGTAGCAGCCTCTTCGGCCTCTGGGCTGCCGCCCTTGCAGGCCCTGAGGCATACCCATAGGTTCCATCCTTCCCAACAACCTTCCAACCCGCAAGCTGGCAGGCGAGCAGTGATATCGCAGCCTGGTCGGTCCTGACAGTTATCGATGGTAGTTCAGTGCCTCCATATTCCCTCATACCGATTGTCGCTTCCCCAAGCCCTCCCATACAGATCTCGGTCACGATCTTGCCAGCCTCGAAGCTTCCTGGCACATTAACCCCTGCGTCTATTATGGTCGCTCCGTTAGCCATTTTGTGCACTTCAATTCCATATCCTTCTGGATCTCCGGCCAAAGTTTCAAAAAGCCTTCGCGCCCTTTCGTTAACACCTATATTTCCCAATTTTTTCCCACCTACTCAATGTAAGACTCATAAAATCTGAGTTCCAGGTTCCGGTCCTTCGAGACATAAAGCCTTCCGTCCCCATCATCTGCAAGGTCGCCGGCAAATACATAGAAAGGACCTGGAATCCTATCTTCTCCAACTCTCGCGACATTCCTAATCTCCTCTATGCTGAACGAGGGGAGAACCCTTCCAACTTCGCCAAGAACCACGATCCTCCCGCCCTTCATGGAAGCACCTATTCTCCCCCTGGAACTTCCCTCGATCACAATCGTGCCACCGAGCATGTGAACTCCTGCAAACTGGCCAACATTTCCCCCTATCCTTATCATGCCGTCCCTCATCCAACATCCAACCTCGTTACCTGCACTACCACGCACAACTATTTGCCCTCCACTCATGCCCCTTGTGCTTCCTCTAATCGCGGAACCGACATAATCACCCGCATCCCCACTCACCTCTATCCTCCCACCCCTCATCCTCGACCCAAGCCATGAACCTACATTTCCGTTCACAGTTATTGTCCCCCCTCTCATCGCCTCCCCTAGCCTAATACCAGCATTCCCCTCCACCGTTATTGTGCCCGATCCCATTCCCTTGCCAACGCCCCTGAGTTTTGAAGCGTCCCCCTCGATGATTATCTCGAGCAGCTCTCCCCCTTGCTCAAGCTCTTCGACATCGAAGATGGATGCAAGCGTTGCGGGCCTGTTCCCTTCCCAGACCACTTGATTCTTGATCTCCTCAACCTTCCTGGCTGCTGCGAAGTTGTCGGGAGATATGGCTGATGCTTCTATTGGGACCTTGAACAATTTCCTGGGCCTTAGCAATATGCTCGTCATACCTTCGCCTCGCCTACGTATATTGGCGAAGATCTTGCAAGCTCTCCTTCGCCGATGAAATAGTTTTCCATGCCGACCGTATAGTATTCCCGGAAGCTTTTCGAAAGCTCTCTGTGTATCTTCTCTTCAAGGTCCTTTGGAACCCTTGAGTCGATCCAGAAAGTCCTTCCTTGTACCACCTCCTTTATCTCCCCGTCCTTCACAACTATCTGTCCATCCTTCACGGTGTAGGCTGCCCTTCTCAAGGCCTTCCTCACAGCCCTGTAATCCCTAGATGGATCGATTTCCTTCGGATTTATTCTGTATATCGATATATCCGCGTCAGCCCCTACACCGAGGTGCCCCTTCGCCTTGAGCCCAAGTGCCTTTGCAGTTCCAGCTCTTGTGACTATCGCTATCTCCTCGAAGCTGTACTCCCTCTCCAAGCTCTGGAGGATCGTCTTCCTCGCAGCGCTCTGGTTCATTCTGCTCATCGTCCTCTCCCTTGCCCTCTTGCTCATCAGCCATGATACCACCCTCGGATAGGCTGTGAAAGGCCCTCCATTTGGGTGGTCTGTTGTAAGATAGACCTTCCAGGGATCCTCGATCAGGAGCGCCAGCTCAAGCCCTATCGCCCACTGGGTTGCATTGACAAAGCTCCTCCTCTTGTAAACTACCGGCACTACTCCAGCCCCAGTCTCCGCCTCCACATCCTTGTTTACCCATTTTCTACCCGAGATCTGGTGAAGGATGTACTCGAATGGCCCATCACCTGTCATCGTTGTTGTAGCGGTGAATATTATCTGCCCCATGTCGATAGTCACATGATCGTTCCTGTTCACGTAGCGAGCGATTTCCTGTGCTCCAGATCTCAGGGTGCTCCAGTCCTCCCCCTTGAAGCTAGTGAACTGGCAATGTGTTATGTGGATCGATGCCCCTTCGGCTAAGTCCTTCACGCACTCCATGGTCTTGATAGTTGTCAAGTAGTTTCCTGGTTTTCCGAGGTTGTTCGGGTGGACGTGGATCGCATGTGGAAGCTTCAGCATCTTATTCACCTTGCAAAGCCCCCTGACGATCTCCCTTGGTGTTATGCCGAAGTGCGGTACCTCAGAGTCGAGCCCGACCACATTCCCTCCCCAGTGCCAGGCCTCTACACCCCCTGGGTTTACGATCTTTATCGCATATCCCTTCGTTGCTCTAAGCATCCAGCTCAAGTACGCTGCACATAGCTCTAAGTCTCCATTCTTCAGGTACTCCATAACATGCCAGTTGTTTCCAAAGAGAGGAAAACAGGCCTTGTCTATGATGGGCGTATCGTTAAGCTCATCATGCGTGTGCCTTGCCTTTAGAGGCGGTGTGGCAGGCTCGATGACGGTTGTGTATCCCATCCTTGCGTACCTGTAGCCTGTCGTGTATGTTGATGGCACAGAGTGCCCTACACCCGATCGCGTTAAGGCAGTCCTTCTCTCAAAGTCCCTGAAATGGTCCTCAGGCCTCAAAACCCTCGCCAAGTTCGTCTTTGATCCAGCTATGTGTGAGTGGATGTCAACTCCCCCAGGCATCACGAGCATATTCGAAGCATCCAATATCTTTGCAGAAGATGACACCTCTTCAACTATTTTTCCTCCCCTTACCGCGATGTCCAACTTTTCGCAATCGATCCCATTTGCAGGATCGACAACATATCCATTTTTTATCAGAAGCTCCATGCTTGCTTTACCGCCCCCCTCTTATTCTCCTGACCTCGTTTAGTATGGCTTCCAGTATCTCCGTGTCCTTGGACACACCTTCGGGTGGATCGATCAGCTTCCTCAGCAAAAGGGGAACGCCATCCATCCTGTAAACAGTTCCTTCAGCCTCTATTCCAACGATCGCAGATGGAATCACCGTGTCGGAAACACTTGTCGTGGCCGTCTCATGGGGATCGATGCAGATAATCGGGATCGATGAGAGGTTTCTTGCAGCTTCAAGTGGAAAGTTTGAGATCGGGTCTGAACCAACTACCAGTGCTGCGTCGCAATCATGCCTCGTAGCTATGTCAACTCCAGAAGTTTCCCCTGGATTGTAACGCGGATACCCTTGGCTTAGGTCCACGGCGAAGGGATAGCCGGTCTGCCAAGCGAAAACCTCGTTGGCACCTGTCACATTGAAGTGCCCCCTCATTGGCACTATTACGAACTTCGTCTTCGAGTTCAGGTCTCTTACAAGAGAGAGTGCAGCATCCACATTTCTGGATTTTCCAGCTGACATAGTCAGCCCCAAGCCGAAGAAGATGACTCCGAACTGGCAGCCTACCATCTCGTCAATGAGCTCCTCGAACTTCTTCGATGGAACGCCCGCTATACTCTCCTGCTCAAGCTCTTCGCCCTTCAGACACATCCTAAGGGCTGTCAGGGCTTCGTAGTCGCTGTTCGGCTCTATCTTGATGAACTCATCCGCAATCTTCGCAGTTGCTGTTCTCCTCACGTCTACGACTATCATCTTCCTCTCCCCTCTACGCTTCCTGAACCTTCCCTCAGATAGAACCGAGTAACGGCTCATGTGCCTGGGATGAGCATGCAAAGGGTTGCACCCCCAGTAAATTACAAGATCCGCCCTGTGCCTAACCTCTCCAAGCGTGGTAGAAGATTCGCCCACATCATGGACAGCAATTATGCTAGGGCCATGGCATGTCGAGGTCGTGCTGTCGATGACACCTCCCACCTCCTCTGCAAGCTCCACACCTATCTTCTGAGCTTCGCAGCTTGTGCAGCTCCATCCCCAGAGAAGAGGATATCTGGCATCATAAAGAATTCTTGCAGATCTTTCAACTGCCTTGGCGAAGCTCGTCTCTAAAATCTTTCCATCCGATCTTATGCTTGGCCTAACGATCCTGCCCTCATTCCATCTTTCGAACTTTGCTCGGCCAAGGGCGCATGCATTCTCGACCTTTGCTATCTCGTTGTTCCTGACCGTTACCTCTAGATCGTCGCAGCAACATCCACAGAATGGGCAGACCACGCCCTTGATAACATTCTCTACGTTCAAGTCCTTCCTCTTTCCTTCAGGTTCTTTGCCAGAAGCTCCTTAAGGCCAAGTACCTCATCTTCAGCTGCAAGCTCGATCTCTGCTTCCATTCCCTTTAGGGTTGGCATTCCTGTTCCGTCTGTTTCGGCGTCCATTAGTGAGTTCGCCCAAGGACCGAAGGGTATGAAGACTATCCCCCTATGTGGCGACTGACTTGACACAGATGCGAAAAGATTTACGCTCCCCCTGCTTGTCGTCAGCTTTACCTTCTGGCCCGGCTTAACACCAAGGGTTGAAAGATCTTCAGGATCAACTTCGCATGTTGCTGCAGCTCTAGCATATTCGTCGGAGAACTTGCTCTCCTTGGATCGCCCCTGCGCTATGCTCCTTCCAGTCACGACTATGACCTTCAACGCCAACTCCCAGCCATTCAACCAGCTCTTCTCGGCTTCTCCAGAAGCTCCTTCTTGCTAAGCGTTGTTCCATCGTCGAAGTGAGGTGTTCTAAGTATTGAGTCATCACCCTTCTCGATCTCCCTCGCCTCCTCAGCAAGCTTGCTTGCGCACCGCATCATCTCATGTCCTGCCGCTGCAATTGTAGTATATCTTTCCCATTCCTTGATGACGAAGCACGCTTCAGTTGTAACGGCTGCTACTCTGCATGATATTTCATAGGCGGCGATCGCCTTTGCCTTTGCGTATGGATTTGAGAAGCCCCCTGCCTCGGCAGCTCTTTCTTTATCCACTATGACCCTTGGGAGAGCTGGTCTCTCGCCCCTCTTCAGAGATTCTATAGCTCTGTCGATCTCATCAGTCACTATCCTCAGAACACCTGTGGCCGAGAGGACCTTCAATATGTCCGAGTTGAAGATCGCCATCTCCACAGGATCGAGGAACTCCCTTCTTGCTCCGATCATAGGATCTCCCTCAACGATAATGTAACCGAATCCTCCTTCCTCCAGCTGCTTCAAAGCCTTCTTTGTTGGACCATCAGATATCACGATCGTTGGCACCCCTGCTTCAGCTACAACCTGCCTGGCTTTTGTTGGTCCAGGAAGAGCTGCATTCGGGCTCAGGACGATCGCTATCTGTGGTTTGAATTCAAGCAACTTTTTAGCAACCTCCTCAGCCTCTACAGGCCCTATCTTCGATCCAGAGCCAATGGTCCTCGTGGAGATGTCTTCCCTCTCAGCCCTCTCGTCCAGGAGGAACTCAACCAAAGGAGCTGTTCCAATGTTTCCAAGCTTGATGAAGCCTATCCTGATGGGTTCGGGCATCTTTCTTACTCACGGCACCAAGCTCGAGCCTTCTTCTTTAACGATTTCCTCCGATTAGCGCTTTGAATTCATGCTTGGAACAAGCTCCAAATCTGAGATATGCTTTTATATTGTGAAAAAAATACGCGCTCGAATTGGAGGAATGTGTTACGGAAAAAGTGGGCGTTGCAGTGGTTGGAGTTGGTTTCGTGGGTGGATCGGCGCACACCCCCTCATTCAAGAAGATACCCGGGTCAGAATTGGTGGCACTTTGCGCAAGGACTGAGAAGAGGGTCAAGCAGCTTTCGGAAAAGTATGGTGTGAAATATTATTTGGATTACGATGAGCTGCTCAACGATCCGGGGATAGATGCGGTCGTTCTCGCCGTTCCAACGCCATCGCACTTCGATTTTGCAATGAAGGCGATAGGAAAGGGGAAGCACGTCCTCTGCGAGATGCCATTAGCTCCTACGATCGAGGAAACAGCTAAGCTTGCAGATGCAGCAAAGAAGGCAGGCGTAATCCTCATGCCCGTTCTGAACTTCAGGTTTACGCCTGCATATATTCAAGCGAAGGAGATGATCGAGTCTGGAGAGATCGGAGAGCCCATAGCTGTCCACTACAGGGAATTCATACCTGTTATGAGCTTGGCGGAACAGTGGCCAGCAGGCTCCTGGGCCTGGGATATTGAGAAGAGCGGTGGTTATCCAGACTTCACGCTTGCCGTCTGGTCCCTTGACATGCTACCCTGGATGCTCAGGAGCGAGATAGAGAGCGCCGAATGGATGAGCAACTACAGGAAGTTTGAGGAATACGGTGGCATACTCGGTTACAACACGATGGGGGTCCTGAAATTCTCGAACGGGGTCGTCGGTTCCGTGCACCTCAGCTCCTCCGTAAACAGGTCGGCAAGCACAACTAGGCTCGAGGTTTATGGGGCAAACTCAAATGTTCTGCACGTGATCTGGAACAACAAGATAGTACTTTACGGTTCTGAAGAAAAACCGAGGGAGTTGGACATCCAGGTTTCTGGCACAAGGGTCTGGGGTCACCGCCAGCTTGACGAGCACTTCATAAATTGCGTCCTAGGTAAGGAGGAGCCAAAAGTTACTGCAGAGGACGCCATAAAGGCGATAAGGGCTGCGAAGAAGATCGTGAAGTGATGCGCGTGGATTCAAATCCTCGTAAAATCTTGAGCTTCTCAAGGTCTCTCACCACTTAGCAGAGCTACCATTATAGAAGAGGAAGTCAGATCAGCTGTCGTCCCGGGGTTCAGCCTTCCGCCCTTTGCACGCAGAGATCTGTCGAATTTCCTGAGCGCATCGATGCCCTCTCTCGTTTTTGCTCCTCCGATGGCCAAAATTTTTGAAGCCCTTTCTGATACCTGAGAAGCCTTTGCAAAGCCTATGCTTACGGCCTTCCTTACATCTTCAGTTTTTTCCATTCCAACCTTTCTCGCGATGAGCGTATCAGGAAACCTCGACAGTATCGTGAGGAAAGTTTGGACTGTCGCAACGTTAACGCTTCCCGTCTCTTTTTTCGTCCTCGACCAAGTGGGAAACCCATGGCGAAAAGATATCTCCATTCCTGTGGCCCACTCCTTTCCCACATTGTCCCACGAGCTGGACGCTTCCATGATGTCGTAAAGAGTGAGGCCCTTCCGAACGATCATTCTCCTAGAATCATTTTTGCTCAAATCTGGAAGGTTTTTGTCTGAAAGCCTTCCAAGCCCAGCTGGTGAGGCCTTTTTCAATGCCTCCATGAACTTAAGCGCATCCCGAACCGTCGTTGCCCTCATCACCCTTGCTGCATTCCTTCTGAGCTTGGATAAGTCATGCCTTGAATCACAAGCAAATGTGTAACCAGCTGAGATGGAAAGTGGGACGAAAAGCAAGCTTGTACCGAGGTGCGTGTTTCCTCCCCGGTGCCAAGCCATTATATCTCCAATCATCGCATCAATAATTTCACCAACGCGAACCTCTTCCAAACCGATCCTTCCTAGCCCAGCCTCTATCCCCCTGAGCGCAGCCTCCCTTGCCTGTGGACCAAGAGCTACAGAACCTGCGATGAATTGCTCAAATGTCGTATCTTCGAATTCTGCTGTTCTGTGAACATTTCCAGGTTTGGGCCATCCGCTCACCTCAAGGGCTGCTGCAAGCTGGGCAGACCTCATAATATTGTCAGCCAACTTTTTATAATGTGCTGCAAGCTCTTTCATTACGCTCCACTTTCTATCCACCAACTATTATCTTTATTTTCATCCTTTACTGAAGCAACGCAGTTGAGTAGCGAATTTTGCTGATCCAAGACATAAAAGCGCCTTAGCCCTAACGAGGGAGTGCATTGGCAGAATATTTGCAAACGGAGCAGGTAAGGAAGGAACAATGCGGAAAAAAGAAGGGAGCGAGATACAAAGTACTATTGATCGAGACACCTTACTGGCTACCCGGAACAGATCTTGAGAGGATCTTGAAGGCATATGTTTCAGGAAGGATCGAGGAAGGTGACATAGTGGTTTTTTCAGAAAAAGCTCTGGCGATCGCAAAGGGCAACATAATTGACGAAAGCAAGATCAAGCCAGGCCTGTCTGCCAAGTTCCTTGCATACTTCTGGATGCGCCTTGTCTGGGGGTACCTCTTGGGTCCCCTTTGCAGGATGAGGAGAGTGTCAATCGACAATTTTCGAAAATATCCTGCCGAGGGCTCGGCGCACAAGCAGCTCGCCCTTTCATTCTCAGGCCCACTTCAGGCCCTTAGGCACGGCTCTGAGGGCGGCATAGATGTTTCGAACCTGCCTTTTTCATACGCATGTCTTCCGCTCAACAATGCTTTTGAAACGGCTCAATTGCTGCACCTTTCTTTAGCA
>Ga0123519_10004168_pt1 | contig 23586 bp, 30 predicted proteins | sample YelNatPaOPRAMG02_FD_87396 | JGI IMG/M metagenome (GOLD analysis project Ga0123519, IMG submission 87396) | Hot spring microbial communities from Yellowstone National Park - Yellowstone National Park OP-RAMG-02 (version 2) | ecosystem: Environmental > Aquatic > Thermal springs > Hot (42-90C) ...
GAAGATGCTTGAAAATGCTTCCAAGTAAAGCACTACTTCAGAGATTGTTGGGTTAATCCGTTTTAAAGAATAAGCGAACTCGCCTTTGGCTTCAGCGTCTAACACTAAGGATTTGCATGTTTCCACGCTGTTTCTGTTCTGGTAAAGGTTCATTATTAGGCTGGACGTAGCAGTTACCACAATGTATTCTTTACAGTTTTCGTCGCCTACCCATCCTGCGTAAACTTCAAGGGAAGCCTCGTTCCAAACGAATGTGACGTAAATGTTTTCCGGCACTATCAAAAGGTCTATTTGCGTTGACTTGTTTGGCAAGTTGTTTTGCTGCAAGTAGTTTAATATTTGGGCTGAAAATGAGGCTTTGTTCTGTTGAAGGTAAGCGATTAACTCGTAAACGTTTGTCGGTTCATTTGTTGTTTTTGTTTGTGGAAGCTTGTATTGTTGAGCTTGCTCCGTGTTTGTGGTGGCGTTTTCAGCGGGTCCAACTTCACCGTAAACGTATCGCCTCACAAGTTTATGCCACCAAGCCACAATGTAGTCCTTTATGAAGCCTAAATCCGTTATAGACGGGTTTCCATAAATTGCGGGGACATAAGTGTACAGTGGCACTGCAACATACGTGGTTACCAAAGCCGCAATCAGCAACACGACAGTTAACTTCACGCTGCACTCCCCATATCAATGTGGAGATTTTTCATGTATAATACTTTTACTAAAAATTTCTTTTAGCTTCCCACCAAAACAACCCAGCCGGGATTGCCTGTAGCGGAACGTAGCCCAGAGATTGCGATGTATTTTCCTTTTGGAGATATTGATGCCGACCTTATGTTTCCACTTGTAAAGCCTAAGTCAGTGTAACTAAATGTTTTGATAACTGCCCCATTCTTGATTATTTTCGCTTCATTGTGGGCGTCAACAACAACCATGTAGGTTCCGTATGCGCTCCAATATGCGTATTGGTCTATTCCATAGTTTATAATGGGGGTTGTAAAGCCTAAATCGGTTAGTGCCTTTGACGCTATGTCATACGCTTTTATTTTTCCTCCGTAAACGTCCATGATTAGGATTTTTGTCTCCTCTCTGTTTACGACGGCGAATTGTCTATAGTCGAGGTTAGAAGCGTCTAAGTCGTCGAAGCTGTCGTAGATTGTCCATGTTGAGTAGTCGCCTTCAAGCTGAACGGGCATCACATATGGGTAATAGTATTTTTCTTTGATTGTTTCGGTTTCTTGCTACCCACACTTCAGCTTTTCGTCAACGCATATTAAATTTTCTAAAAAAATTTTTGGTGTTAGCAATGGCTACTTCACCTTTTTGCGTCCTGCAATAACGCCCATTATAATTACCCCAATTAGCAATATTAACGCTATAATTATCATTTGAAGTATCAATGTTCTCACTTCTGAGGGGATGGTGACAACTGTGGGCGATGCTGCCTGCGAACCTTCAGTGGATGAAGTTTGGCTTTGCCCTGTTTCAGGGTTAACCGTGACGTAGTAAGCGCCGTCGTTTCTGGGGGAAATCGAGCCTATGGAAACCGCTGGGCTTGCCTCGAACGTTAAGGTGTATGTGGTGTCGATTAGGTAGCCTTCACCTTGCCCTAACGAAACTGGAATAACCACTGTTTCTTTTGGCGATGACGCTGTTATGTTGCCAGAGAATGGAACGGAGCCGTCTGTGTAGTTTACGTAGAATTTCCATAGGAAACGCCTGTTAACGATTATTTCTCTTGCAGTTTCGGCTGTTATAGTTATTGTTTGGGTTGCGTTGAAACTTTGTTTTCCAACATTCACTGTTGCTGTTAGAGTTACAGTTGCGGGTTCCGTGAAGGTTAATGTTGCTTCGCCGTTTTGGTCACACATCGCCCCCTTGCCATCTGCAACAACGTATGCAGGCAGGGGGTTTCCACACTGGTCTTTAACCTTAACCGACAGCTTGAACGAGGGGGTTGGCGTTGGCGTCGGTGTCGGTGCAGTCGGCGTTGTGTATTCAACGTCGATGTATGCTGTGTCAAAAGTGGCGTAGTATGTTGTTCCCGACCTAGCGTATTTCACTTGTGCAACCACTGTGAGTTTTTTATCTGCTGATGAGATGACGCTTTGAATGCGGCTTTTTAAAGTGTCAGATGGTATTGAGTGCCATCCCAACTGTGATGTTCCTCCGATGAAGCCGAGGTTAATTTCTGCCCAGCTTGAAGTTTCAATTGTTGGCTGATTGTTCCATGTTATTGTGGTTGCAGTCCAACTGTTTGAGGCGAAGTAGAAGCCCACTATAAAGTTCCAGTCAACTTCAGATTGAATATATGAACAGTAAAAGCGGATGGATGCAGAGGTTATGGTTGCGTCTGAAGGAATTTCGGAGAAGTCGAACTTCATCCATGCTCTCCTCTGCTCCACCCACGCTGCAACCCTAAGTTGATTCGCATAGTTTGTGTTCGGGTTCGAGCTTGAAACATATGCATATTCAACTAAGTTTATTGCATAATCGGTTACCCAAGGCAACAACGTCACGGCTAATGCGGCTACCAGCAACATTACGGCGGTTAACCCTTTCGTTAACATTTTCTAGCCTACCTTGATTTTTGTAAGCATTTCCTCAATTTTTTCCATACTAATGAAGCCTGTTATTAGAGCTAAAAAAGCCATTGCAACGAGGAAGCTGAAGAAAACTCGTGCCACGGGGTTTTCTGTGAACCCGAAAATTATAGCGATTAATCCTATGCAACCAAAAATGTATGCGACTGGAAGTAAACTTATCGGTGCATATCGGGGTGTTGGAAAAATGTCGCCAACCCATTCTATCCATGGCACTGTGACTGAGGATATGACGTAAGCGGAGAGTAGAAGGATTAAACCGACAACTATGTAGGATGCTTTCAAGGATTAGCCTCCTTTGTAAATGTGAAGCTGTTTTGCGCTGGAGTCCATTGCAAAAAGGTATTTACCGCTTTGGCTAATCCACAGCCCGCCACTTGAAAGTGAAAAGTCTAACGTTATGGTTTGGGTTAAAACCCCATTTTTATAAATGTATAGATTTGTAGCGTCGGATGTGTAGAATACGGCAGTGTATTTTCCCAATACTGAGCCACATGCAGAGGTGGCTGCGCTGTAGCCAATAGCAGTGTTGCTGGTTTCGCTTATAACAGCGGGTGGTTCTATCTTGAATAATGCTGAATAGTAATTGTAATCGTCAAGTATCACGCCAAATTTTCCGTCTTCGCTAATAACAGCGTGAGATATTTGCCCTACATGTGCAAATGTTATTGGGCTTCCTGCTATTTCAGTCCATGTTGAGTAGTCGCCTTCAAGCTGAACTGGCATCACATACGGGTAATAGTATTTTTCTTTGATGGTCTCGGTTTCTTTAACGGCTGGCACTGGAATTTTCAGCAACGGAATAAGTAGGAAAATGATGACGAGCGTGGTTATTGTGGAAGTTAAAACGTTCACGGCAACATCCTTAGCCTCAGCCATTTTTAATCACTCCTTTGCTCTGGCGAGTACTATGCCGATGCATGCCATAAGTATAAGGATTAGTATGGCTTCTATATTGCCTGTTAGGAACTGTAAAGGTTCAGTGGCGTAGTAAGGCGTTATTGGCTGTTCTTTCTGCATTAGCGGAGTGACGTAGAAGGCTCCTGTTCGTTCTCCCCAGACGCCGAATAGGAAACCGAATATTGGAATGAAAACTAAAATCATCGTCAGCCATGGATACTTTTCTGTTGGCAAAGCTTTAGTTTGCAGCAAAGCCCATACGAAGACAAGTAGTACTCCGCCTACGATGACGCCTGTCCAAAGTTTCAACAGTGTTAAGGCTACTACTCCTATGATTATTAGGGCTATGAGGATGACGGCTACGATTATTAGGGCTAACGGATTTGCGAACAACCATGCAAGAGACAACGTTTCTTTTTTGTTTGGCATTACGCTTTCTTCACCCCCCATTTTCCTTTAGCGTAATAGTAAACTATGATGGTGACTATGGTGCCAACGAAGATTACGATGAAGATTGGAATTATTTCGCTAAGCTTTAAAGTCCAAGTTTCTTGGGATGGCGGATTAATTGGGACACCCTTGTTTTCTGGCTCCGTGGTAACGATTATCTTCATTTTTTCCTTTTCTTCTGGTGGAAGCTCATATTCTGGAATTTTTGGAACCGTCCAGTCTTTTGTAACTCGGAAAAGGATGTCAACCCTGAACCATTGGGCTACTGCAGGTGCTTCGCTGCCGTATTTTTCCCAAGCCCAACTGATGTAGTCTGGATACGGCTTTGTGTCATCGTAAACAAGTTGACTTCCCAAGTTGACTATGCTGATTTTCCACCACGCGGCAGATGGAGAGAAGTGGTCAAGCCAGTATGTCTCGTTTGGCGTGAGCAACGGCTTCCCCATTGCTGTGTCATAGTCTGGCGCCCAACATGGGTCTGTTAAGGCTTTATCCCTAAACAGTTTCACGGCTGTTCCCGTTGAAGCTGGCAGAGCTTCTGCCGCCGTGCCTGTTGTGTAGCCTATTGTTTTGTAGTCTGCAAGCCACATTCCACCTATGCCTAAATAGTCTGGTCGAAGCTCGTAGGCTTTGTCTGACGCTAATGTTGGAGCATCTATAGACATGAGTATTGGGTCGGCTGCCACCAGATAGTTTTTGTTGAAGTCTGGCACTAAACCTTCCCTGATGCATTTTTTCACCATGTCTTGAAGGCTTGGAATGGTCGGCGGAACTAAACCCCACTCTTTCTGTTCTATTATGAAGGCGTTAGCTGAACCTGACCATGCTAAAGTTATTTTGAAGCCGTAGGCGTAGGCTTGGATGGTCATGTTCTTGTAAAATATGGTTGTTCCAGTTTCCTCAATTAAAAATGGCGGAGGCTTAATCTCTGTCAAAAAGCCTGAAAGCATCAAGTCTGTTGTTTCAACTTTCACTTTAAGAGTTGCCCGCAAGCCTACCTTAACGTAGCGTCCCCACCAGTCTAAATCATGTTTCCATTGGGCTTCCCATTCCCCGTAGTATTCGTATGCTACCCAGTCGCCGAAAGAGTTCACTATTGTCACGGACTTGGATACTGGCTTCGTCTGATTAACCGTGTGGAAGGTTATGGCGGGAACGCCGTAAACTATGAAAGCGCCGACTTGATGTAGAACAAGGATGCTTGAGAGAACTGCGACAATTAGGATTATTTGAATTTCACGTTTCTCAAGGACATCCTTTATTGCCATTGCACATCACCATTTTATTATTAACGGAAGGGTTTTTATGGCTTGTTAAAAAAATTTTAGAATTCAAACCTTCACCTCTCTGATTTGCGGTGTCAGCGACAACATAAGCATTAAGCCTGAAAGTAGAAAGTAGGGAAGAACATCTATGTATTGAAACGATAACATGTCGTAGAGGAAATGGCTCACTACACATGCAGTTTGACTTTGAAAAGCCATGAGCATCACGCTGAACAGTGCTCCGCCTGCAATGGCGAAAGCCCATGCGGTTGGTTGCCAATACATGTGCATGGCTGCAAAAACTATTCCGCTTATAACAACGGCAAAGAAGGGGCTTTCGTAGGTTTCGATAATCATTTGGTAGGAGCCTATTCTGAAAATTTCTTCTGTAGCAGTTGCTACCAACATAACCATGGGGGAAGGGGCAAGTGTCGGGGTTGGAACGCCTTTTATGGCTCCAACTCCAAGGGTAAGGTTCAACAATGCTGTTTGTTTTAGGAAGTTTGAAACGTTCATTTTGCCGATTTTAACGTTATACGCGGTTGTAACGATTAAAGTGAGTATGGCTCCGCCTAAACTGAAAAGCACGTTTATGTCGCTAATTTTGCCTTGATGCCAGCCTGCCATAGATGAGGCAATTATGATGCCTACAAGCATCAGGTACTCCCATTCCATTTCCATTTTACGGTCTCCTTAAACGGACAACTGCTGCAATTATGAAGCCGAACACTAGGATGCCGAGCAGTGCGTAAATGTATATGCTTGGGATAAGCACCCATGGGATTGTAGGTATTTCAGGTGTGGTTGTTGGCGAAGTTGGGGATGTTGTGGAAGTCTGTGTGCTGTTCGTGCTTGACTGTTGGGTTTCTTTGTTTATTGTAGCGTAAAACTCTCCGTCGTTGGTTATTGAAACTGTTTTAAGGGTTACTTCTGGACTGGCTCTGAAGCTGAAAGTGTAAGTTGCATCTGTAAGGTACGCTTCTCCCCAGCCGCTTGTTATTGGCACTGTAAGTGTTTCTTTTGCTGATGATGCTGTCAGGTTTCCCGTGGCTAACGTGCCGTCGGTGTAGTTGATGAAGAAAGTCCAGTAGAAACGTCTGGTGATTGTGATTTCCTGCGTCATTGACTTGGTGATGGTTAACGCTTGCGTGGTCGAGTATGTTTGCACGCCTACTTTAACTTCAGCTTTTACGGTTACCTGCATTTTTGTGATGTCTACCGTTGCAACCCCCGTTCTGTCACATGCAACACTGGACGTGTCAAACGTGATTCTGGCGGGCAGGGGGTTTCCACACTGGTCTTTAACTATGAACTGAACTGTGTATGTTGGCGTTAAAGTTATCGTCACAGTTTGGGCGCTGGATAAGTCAACAATGTCGCTTTTCTGAGAGGACCCAAACGCAACTGTAACTGTGTATGAACCCGCAACTAACCGTGTGGAAAAAGTGCCATATGCATCTGTCTTCCCCGACACAGGATTTATGACGACGGCTTCAGGTATAGGTGTCCCTGTTGGGTCAACAACTTTAATGGTTAAAGTGTATTTTGGAATGGTTATGGAAACGGTTTTATCAGCGTCTAAAGTGACGGTCTGCGTGTACGTTAAACCTTTATACGTAACTGTAACCGTGTATGAACCCGCAGTTAACGTCGTTGACGCAACCCCATTTTCGTCTGTGCTCGCTGAAAAAGGTGCTGTGACGGTTGCTCCTTGAACTGGGTAGCCGTCGGCGTCTTTAACTGACACTGTTAAGGTGAAGGATGGAATTGTATAGTCAACGTAGAGTTTAGGTTCAAAGCCCCCGCCTTTTTCTCTTGAATAAATGTTGATGTAGCTGGTGTCACAGTATTGTGGACGATTATAAGATGACACGTCTGGAAAAATGACGTATGCCATCTTTTTATCTGTTTTCAAATGGTCCATGATAAGTTGCGCTGTTCCACCAACTTGCCAAGTGAACCATCCACTTGTAATCCCGTAACTGCCACCAAAAGTTTGTGAATGCCAAGCTCCCGGCATGCCGCTTGACGGCTGATTATTCCACGTTATTGTTGTTTCAGCCCAGTTTGTGTCAGCCGACGTTATTTTGTATTCTTGTCCTTTCGTTGACGCCGTGTATCCGCCGCCAGCCACTCTGTCAAGTGTGCTTACATAGCTGATGTAAACTAGGAGGCGAGCGTCAGTGACTACGGCGTATGTGGGTATTGATGAGATGTCAAACATCATGTAAATGTATCGCAGGTCTGTTGGTGTGCTGTCTTGCCAAGTTATGGATGATTGAAGCTCAGTGTATGGGGATGAACCAGTGTTTAAGGTTGGCATGCCCTGATAAACAAAGGCGTCTCCAACATCTGTTATTGTTCCCGTCACGTTTGGGTAAAGTGTTAAACCTAAATATCCTATAATTGCGGCTAAGAGCATCATTATGGTTGCAATCGCTTTACCGTTCATTTTTTACAAGCTCCTAAACTTGAAGCTTTAAACTAAATAAAGGGGGGATTTTAGTGTATAGCGTTTGCGGTGCTAGACGTTGCTACTCGACTTTTACGGCTATAAGGTAAACGGCTATTGGAATTATTATGGCGCCGATGAATGCGTCGAAGAAGTAGGCGATTAAGTCTTTTGCACTTAAAGTTAATGTGACGCCTGTTAGGAATGAGTTTATGAAGGCTAAGATTACGCCGATGATTGCGGAGGCGATGGTTAACAGTATTATGAAAGTTATGCTGGTTTTTGCGGTTTTGCCTTCCCACAGGGTTTTAAGCAGAGTGGCAACGAAGGCGATGAGGAACACCATCCATTCAATTGGTATCATTCTTCGTTGCCTCCTTAAGCTGTAACGGTTATCGATGTCGTCACGTCAGTCCACCATCTTAAAGCGGTGTTCCAACAGTCGTAGTATTCGAAGGCTTTCAAAGTTAGAGTTCCGCTGCTTGCTCCTGCGGCTTCGAAGTAGACGTCTAATCGGTGGATTTCTCCCACGTTCCAGTCGGAAGTGTATGTTACGAAGTAGCCTGTTTGCCCGTCGTCTGACGCATCTGTATCTTCGGTTATTGTTGCTGTGGTGCCGTCTAGGCTTCCACTTGTAGGCGTTAAGCCTGTGATTTTCGTCATGTATAAGCGTCCGTTCTTGATGATTTTGGCTGTGTTCTCGTCGCTTATGGTGAATGTGTAGGTGACGAGCCATTTGCTGTAAAGCGTGTAGTTCATGTTGGTGACGGTTATGTCGTATGCGCCGCTTGAACTGTTGTAGGCTAAAATCGTTTTGGAAATTGTTATGCCTGCTCTTGAGAGAACGTTTACTGTTGACGGTGTAAGCCAAACTTCTTTGTCTTCACTGTCTGTTCCCGTGACTGTTACGGTGAACTTTTCAGGATAGAATGTTTGCGAGCTGGCAACGTCCTTAACGAGTAGCAGGTATGAGCCTGCGTCAAGTGGAGCAGACCATGCGCCTAGGACAGAATCGTATGCGGCTACGGCGATGGGTTTAGTTGTGAATGTGCGTGTCTTCAGAGGTTCTGTTCCCGTGGGATAAAATTCAGCTTGAACGTTAGCTGTCTTCAGCGTGTAAGTTGCAGCGTCGTAAATTTTGAACTTCACGGTTAAGCCTGTAGTGTATTTTGGCGGCTTGATTTTTACTGGAGCAGCATAGTAGGTTTGCCATATTAGGATGCCGACGATTAGGAAGATTACGACGGCTGCGAGTATGTGCGACCCCTTTATGCGGTATTCTTTTGCTGCCATTTTCTTTTCTCCTTTTATTTTTTCGGTTGCATATTATTGGAAAATTGCCTTTATAAATTGAACCGTGTCTAACGGTTGGGGGAAGCTGTTAGATGCCAATCTAACGGGTTTATAGGTAGCAGTTGCTACGTGGACATGGACTTCCAAATTTTTTCAAGCGAGTAGGCTACTCCGCCAAGAGACATTATAATGAAAACTACTTTTGCCTCGTAAGGTATAGCCGTCATTATTGACGTGAACAGCCAGACGATGCAGAGCATGGTTATGGGAAGCCATTCTTTAAGTGTTTGCCGAACAATGTTTGAGTAGCCTTTAATCACGTTTATCTTCACCATTTCTTTTACTCTGTAACCTCTCTCCGTCTGTTCAATTAGGTCTACGCGTTTCAGTTTCTCCAAGTGATGTAGAACTGTAGGCTTGGTTGAGCCTAGATGGTTGGAAAGCTCTGCTAAACCAACATCGTTTGGATACCTTTTCAAAAGGTAATTGTAAACATGTAAAGTTTCCACTGTTAAAGTTTTAAGTAAAGTTTCATTGTTGCTTTCCATCTTCTACTTTCTCTCTGAAAGTTTTTCAGGGAAAGGAACATGTTGAATGGAGTAGCCTCTTCGCCAAATTACGTAGCAGACGAGGAAAAACAGTGAACTGGAAATTATTAAGATGGGAATGCCGTAAAAGTCGAATAGAAACGCAAACTGCGGATACGCCGCCGTCAACCGTGCCCGAAGGTTCGGAAGCGTTAAGCCGACGCCCCAAACGATTACTGGCAAAATTGGTAAAGCCCACATTCCAAACTTTTTGACAGCGTAATGACTTAAAATGTAGAACCAAACTAGCACAAAACCGACACCCACGTAAAAGTAAAGCTCGCTTGTTTCAGGCGTGAAAAACCCGTTGTCAATTGAAGCGATGAAAAACGGCAACAGTTTAAGCGAACTTAAAGCTTCAACGTAATTTCCAGACAGTGCATGCGTTACGGCTCCAACAATACTGCCACCCACAGAAGGGGCAAGCAACGCACTCCAAAAGACAACTGCCTCCAAGTTTCTAATAACTAAAAAAAGCAGGATGGCGGAAAGGAGAAATCCGAAAAGAGACAAAACCAAAACGTCCATTTAAACAATCACCACGGGGGCTTTAACAGCCTTCTCAAGTTGCTCAGGCTTCCCGTAACGTCTAAGCAGATAGATGTAATCGTCGCTGTTCTCATGCATATACTTCCAATCTTCTTCAGGCACACCCGAAAACCACTGACTTCGCACTAAATTGCTCCCAAGCCAGCACACGCCCATAACGTAATAGGTCTTGTCTGCTTTGAAGGGACGCTTTGCGAAACCCGTGTTGCCGCACCAAACTGGTTTGCCATTTCGCCTCACGTAAATGATGTGATTGGGCACTTCAACACACCCAACAATTCCATCGTAGTCAATCCATTCCTCCACGAATTTTTTACTTTCTTTTTTAGCTCTCGTTGCATAAATTCTATGCACATTTTGTTTAGAAATGAAGAACAACCGCCAAGAGTTGTGTTTGGTTGTTATAATTCTGTTTTCAGCTTTCATCAAATGCTCCGTTCCAACTTCACGGTCTAGCACATAATTGGCACTCATTCCCATTTTCAAGGCTATTTCTTGTAAATCATCTCGGAGCTTTACAGACGACGTTGTGCATGTAGCCGAGTTGCCAACGTAGTGTCCATCTCCTTTCAAATAATAGTCGAGGAGAACTTTTAGGTGTTTAGCTGACAAAGACTTGATTTCTTTGGGTATATGTTTCTGGAACGATTCTCCTAGCCTAGAAAGGTAATCATAAAGTTGCTTATTATAAATTCTTAATTGGAAGCAAGATTCGCCATGAGGTCGTATATGCGAATGGATACCCCAAGATTCACATAATTTCTGCATTTCATTCAGCAAATTCCTATCAGAATTGCTTATTCCGATAATATAATTGTAACCATTCCCTTCTTTTTTGACAAGTGTCGTATAACCCTCTGCTAGCCATAATCCGAAAAAAGCCAACCATTCATCCATAGGAATGCGGTGTGATTGTTCCAGAACTCTACCATCAGAACCTTGAGTCAATGGTAACTCGAAATAATCTTGGTTTTTACCATTCCAAACAGCGTTTTTCAAGTAAAGACAATGTTTCCCAAAACACTGCTCTGCGGGAACCAATCTGAATTCCCATTCACTTCTTGGCAAAATGACTTTTTTACCATTTACACGTTTTGACCTATAAAAAGCCACATACATGTTATGAGTTGGTGTAACAAGTAAATCAACTTGACCATCAGCTACATGGTACATTTTACCCTTATAGAGAACATTAATAATATTAAGTGGCTTTTGATACTCAAGCTCTTTCGTAAAAGGATTTAATGTCGCTATTTCATCACCAAAAGTAACTTCATTAAAATGTTTCCAACCGTCATTTGTTAAAACCTCGGTTTCAGCATCATAGCACCTAAATGCTGGTATGCCTCCGTCTTCAATGCGGCAAGCCATTATCCAATCCACTACACGGGTTTTGAAGTCTATGGCTGTGCCCACTGCTCCACGGAAAAGTATGCCTTTTGTTTCTTCAAGGTGCTTTTCGGCTTCGGACATTTTTCATCGCCCTCCGTTTTAGATTGGACTAATTTGACGTTTTAAAGCGTTATACACTTTTTTGTAGTCTTCAGGCGTCATTAGAACCGTTTTAGGGTTAACTTCTTTTATTTCTCCTTCCTTGTTTGTGGTGACTTCGAATATTTTGCTTTCGTCAACTTGGCAAACCCATTTTTTGCTTCCATCATCGCTTGTTCCAATAAGCGAACATGTTGATTCTTCTCTTCGCTTCAAGATGTCTGGCATTACAATCCCAAACACACAGTTATTGTTTAAACAATATAAAATTTTCTAGCAGAACAACAGAAAAACGGGTTTTAAGTAAAGAAAAAGGGGTGGGCGTGACTATAGCTTCTTCATTTCATCGCTTAGGCAAGCGATGAAATCATCCCATGCTTTTCCTTTGCACTTCGGTGCGGGTGGAGATGCCTCCACCTTCTTGTTGCGGTCAAGCACTGCTGAACTTCTACGCATGACACCGGGGTGTCGTATCACTGGTTTTCTAAGAGACGGCTTGTGGTATACACGGTTGCTGAAAGCTGTCTGCTTCACATGCCCGTATGTTTGTCCTAATTTAATTGGCATATTTTTCTCCTCTGAAATTAAAGTATGCATCTTCTCTTTTTATATTTTTTTCAAAAAATCTTTTAGTGTATCGTTGCCATTGGTATCTCAACCATTTCTTTCATGGCTTTAATTGGTGGACATGTTTCGTCCGGCTTACGTTTTCTACAGTTTGCAACTTCTGGACATGGCAGCAACGTTTGAACATCATCGCTTATGAAAAGGCACAATGGAGGACTTTGATTCAATTTCCAAAGTCCATTTTCCAACTTGTATGTTACAACTTTCTGGTCATTCTCTTTTTTAATGAAAGGTTGCTTCGCTAAACGGGAAAGGTAATAATACACTAATTGAAAGGATAATTGCTTCTGTTTGTTCTGCTTCCTCATTCGGTTAACTTCTCCACAAATATGATTAAAAGCAGCCGCGCTGACGCCATTCTGTTTTAACTTGAACAGGGCGAATAGAACTTCGTATTCTGTGGGACTCATGTTTTTCATGAACATCAACTTAAGTTTTAGCCGTTTTAATATAAAAAATTTTGTTATTTTACGCGGGTTACATCTTGGGCTGGTTGGATTTTGCTTCCGCCTGTGAATAGGAGGCGTTCAATTTCAAGTTCGTCTTCTTGGGCTGATAATCCTCTTAGAATGCCTTTAGGAGCGTAGGGCGTCATAACTGTCGGCACAACTCTCACTTGATACCGATACATTAGAGGCGCGCAAACGGGGTGACTTAAGTTTACGACTTCGAAACGGTCTACGAATATGGCGTTTCGAACATAATTTACACCGTATTCCTGCACCATTCTAATCAGCTTGTTTGTTTCTATGTCAACCATAAAATCGGGTTTGCTTCTACGAAGTGCCAATTCACGACGCAACTGACTCCCACGCCTTAAACGGTCAAACCAAACTCTGCCGTGTGCGAAACGAGGCTCATCCAAGTTGAAGCCTTGCCTTAAAAGAATGTTTTTAACTTTACAGTCACGGCTAAAAATAGTTTTCAACTGAATATCGCCTTCCTCGAAGCCAAGAAGACTTTCACATACTGGACAGTCCTGCAACACGAAAAAGCGAATATACGTGTATAGGAAAGAAGGCATCTCATTCACCTAGACAGCGTAGCTTGTTAAGGGCGGTCTAACCACAACGCTTGGTCTATGAAAATTGTTGAAGTGGTCATGAATGGTTAAACATCCACCGACAAAACCGGATACTCTTCTTAATGCGGGCGATTGGCTTTTCCATTCGAGTTTCAGATGAATCGTGTATTTGGTGGGGTCGCTTATTTCTTTTGGCAAGTCTAAGCTTTGCGTTTCAATTATCACCACGTAGCCATGTGCAAGCGTGCGAGCCTGCCCAGCTAAAAGCCGTTTCAAAGCATCTAAAATTTCGTTTCTGAACGGTTTCCCTTCCCCAATAAAGTTGAGAACGTCATGGATTATTATGACGGGTTGACATTCCTCTTTTGATTCTTGAAGCGTAGCCATTAGGCTTTCGAGTGCTATTAGAAGGGCAAGCTGGTTAAAGTAGATTTTTTCAGGAGTTTCAACGAAGGTTAAAACGTTAACACTGAAGGGGTCGATTAAATGTTGTGCAAGCACGTCACGGTCGCTGAACCAGTATCGGTTATGTCGCCATCGTTCAACGAAGCTTAAGGCTGCGCTTCGTGAAGAAGCGTTTCGTATGCGTTTGGCTGCTTGATGCAGAACGCCGCCAACTCCTATTAAACCTTTAAGCGTCATGTTTGGGTCGGCAGTTGCCTTGTCAAATGCAGGGCGCAACTCTTCAGCCCATAGGGATTCTGATGGCACTTTGAGGACTGTTCCTAAATGGGCTAGGTCGGTTATGTGTCTCCATGGGACACCCCAGAAGCCTTTGGCTTGCCATTTTTCGCTGAATGTTTTTAAAGCGGTTTTTTTGTCTGTTGGACATGTGTAGGCGGGGAGGTAAACGTTGATTAACTCTTTTGGTATCCGCAGTTTCTTGTTCCATTTCGGGTGTATTGTTCTTAAAAGGTATCGGTCTCTAGCTTTAGTGTTGGGCTTGTCTAAGCCGAGGTAATTTGTTTTTGAATCTATCACGATGATTGGGTGTCTCCAGTGATGCCCGAATATTTTCCATTCTATGTAGAAGTTTTCAATCAGTATTCGTGTGGTTATTGATTTTCCTGCTCCGCTTGGTCCCGAAATTAATATTGACGCTAAAAATGAGCGGTCGTTTGGAAGTAGCAGGTAAGTTGGCTGCCTCGTTTCTCCTGACGTGCCGATGTAGAAGGGTAAGCGTGTGCGGTCGGCTGTGTAGCCAACTATGCGTTTCCGCAGTTTTGGACGTGGTTGAACAGCTAAGGTTTGGCTAAGAGCCATACGCTTTAACCTCTGTAGCAACTGCTACTTTTAATATTTTTACGTTTCCTCCTCTTTCGGTTTTGGCTGTTTAGGTGGAAACTCTTCTTTTTCTTCTTTGAAAACCCATTCTGTTTCGGGTCCGCTTTCAAGCGGTGAAACAGTTTCAGTTACGAATGCTTCATGGTGGTCAGCGAGTTGCAGAGCGGCTTGCTGCGCTATTTTTGCATAGTGAAGGATTTCCGCAATCATCATGGTGTATTGGTTACTGGTGAGTATTCCCCTCTGCTTCGACAAGAGGTTTTGAAGGCGGTCGCATGCGCTTCGCGCGTCTTCCAAATCGGTTAGTAATTCTGGATAGACAGCTTTAATTTCCGCTGAGTATTGTTCTCTTGTTTCGAGAATATACGTTATTTGGGAAGCCAACTTTCTAAGCCATGGAAGAAGCGCTGAACATTCCATGCGTTCAACTACGCCTAAATCCTGAATTATGCCGTAACGGTTGTCCAATTGAAAACCGACCACTTCTTTTTCTGTTAGTTCTCCGATGTCTTGTAAAGCTTGGAAAACGGGATTTTTCACGTTTGTAGTTGTAGCGTTTGAACTTTGAGAAGTTTCAGAAGGAGCTTCTTGCATGTAAATGTTTCGTGGTGTGGAGACAACTCTGATTTTAGGTGGATTTCCACCTTCGCCGGGTGGAATTCCCTCTTTTCCGCCAGATTCTCTCCATTTTTCGTCCCCTAAACGGTAAGTTTCGTCTCCGTAACGTATGTCAATGTATTGTTGAAGTAGCTTCGCTATGTTTCTGGCTTTGAAGCGAAGTTTCTGTGAGAGGGGGTTGGGCGTTGACATTTTTTACGTCGCCGCTTTAGGTGCGGTTGCCAATTTTGATTCAATTGCTTCTATTCGTTTTCTTAATTCAGCTATATCTTTCATTTTTTCTTCGGCTTTGGCTACTTCTTCTGGTTTAATTGGTTCAGCAAACACTTTTTGAAGCTCTTTCCAATGTTCTTTAAGTATTTTTGCAGCCTGAATTTGGCTTTCAGGACCACCCCTTTCCGCCAACTGTTCTAAACCTAAACCTTCAAGTTTGCGTGCTCTATCAGCCAATATTAATCCCAACACAACAACTGGGTCGCTTATGCTTGTAATTATGTTTCTTTGCCAAGGAATAACTTCCTTTAACAAAATCGCTATTCCCTCATCTATTTTAATGAGCGTTTCACGTTGAGTCATTGAAACTTCTGCATATTCTTTTTCATGATTGAATACGATGTCTGGAATCATAAGCACACCCGTCATTATTTCTTTAAGTTTGCTTTCAGGAGGATACGGTTTAATCCATAAAACTGTTGGGTCGATTAAGCGTCTCCTCCGCATTTCGGTGAAGGCTTCGTCCCTTTCTTTCTCGTTTTTCCAGCAGTTGTCTAAAACATCTTGCGGCGAAATAAGTTCACCTGTAACCATGTAAGCCTTTGCCTTTAACGAGGGAATGCGTCGGAAAATAAAGTCTAAAAACCGCAAGTGTTCTATGCGGGAAACAAGTTTTCTACCAATCAGGGATTCAGCTAACACTTGCATGTACATTTGTTCTATTTTGCCCACTAAAATTTGTTTTGAAAAGGTTGCTATGTCGCCGTATAAGAGGAGAACTTTGTATTTTCCAGCTTCGAAGCCGTTGAACTGTTTTTTGTTGATGACCATGTTTACTATAAGTTTTTTCTCTTTTCCAAGTTCGTATTGTTCTCGTGGGTTCATTGTTTCTAAATACCACATTTTGCGCCTTGAACCAATAATTATGTAGGTTATGAGGGCGCCTAATGCTATGCTTACGCCGATTGTTAATTCGTCTGCCAAGCAATCACGCTCATAAACGTTAAATAGTGGCGTTGTATATAAAAAATTTTTTGAGTTGGCTGGTGTGTGATGTGGAGTTAGACTTCAACTTAATGGTGATTTCAAGTCTTACAGTTGTAATTGTCATGTTGCTTGCTTATATTGCGTGGCGTTTCAGAGAGGAGAAAACTCCGTTGAGTGCGTTGAACCTTGAGGAGTTGTTCACTAGAGTTAAGGATGGCGAGATGTTGCTTCAGAAGGTTAGGGATACGCCATGCTGGAACTGTGGAAGCAACGAGAAGGATGTGACGGGCAACCTTTTTGAAGACAACAAGATTACTTTCACTTGTAAAAAGTGCGGCACTGAAACTGTTTGGAAACGGGGTAAACAGTGGAGTATAGAAACGGGAACTGGCGGTTTTTTGAAGAAGCTTGAAAACAGAGTGATTAAGGAAGAACAGAAGTTGGGCGTTAAGGAGAAGTAAGCTTGTTTGAGTTTGCCATTGTGGCTGTTTTCGGGGGAATTCTTGCAGTTTTTCTTTATTTTTACTTGTTTCGACATGGAAGAGAAGAACATGCGGAAGAAGGGGAAAATGGAGAGTTTGAGGAGGAAGTGGCTAAACAGTTGGACAGTTTATTTGAGCAAGTTGACGTTTTAGAGGAGAAAATTAACGCTGTTTACGATTATTTTAAAAGGGAGAGTGAAGAAAAACGGAAGAAGAAGTAACCCGTAAACCGAAACGGTATTCCGCAGCAATTTTTGCTTTAGCAACTATTGCAGTTGTCAATTTAATCGTAACAGGATTCCTATGGGTTGCCTACGACCAGACACATTCGGAACTGAATGTCACAAACATTTTACTTCGAGATTTGCAGAGCCGAGTTCAAACGACAGCCCATTATGTAACTATAGGCAACATAACGCTCAGTTTCTCCCCGTACAATCCCGTTCAAACTGTGCCTCCGAACGCCATAACATACCTTGTAGGCTTTGTTCAAATCTCAAAGTTAAACAACATCATTGCGAGACCGCTCACACTAATCGTGGATTTCACCCCGAACTTAACTTACCCAGAATATGGAAACGTCACATATGAATTTACGCAAACGCAAACGTTGGAAATTCCACCTGAACTTGACGCTGTTATGATGCCTTTCGGCGTTTTTCCACTGCAAATCACCGGCTTCAAAGCGGGAGACGAAATACTGTTTGACATTGAAATCACTGCAACAGTTCAATGGGTAGGAACAGAAGTCACCAGAGGCTCAATAACGGCTAGGTTCACTTTGATGGTGACATAGCAATACTAATTCAAAAAATTTTTATGCATCAAGATGGATTAAGAAGTGGTTGTGAGGCGATTTAACGTATGCCAAAAGATGACTGTTTCACACCATGCAAATCGGAGCTTTTAAGTGACAGTGAGGTGAAGAATGGCGGATTTTCCAGTGGAAACAGAGGGGTGCCAATCGACATCAATGTGAAGGGTAGACTGAACAGGCGTGTTACGGTTTCTACGCCTGTTTAAGGAGAGTTTAAGCTGTGGCAGAGTTTAAAGTTTTCAACGCTGAAGCTGTGGCAGTTTTTGAATGCGTCGTGAAACATTGGTCTGCGGCGAGGGAGTTGCTTTCTGAACATATCACGACTATTACTTCTCCGCAAGTTTGTGAGAACAACAATAATAGCGATTTGTTCATGAAACTTTTACATGTCAGCAGCACTAAAGGTGACGTGGAAGAGTTGGCGGAGGAGTTTTTCAGCCAGTTTTTGGTTGAGGATGTAGCAGTTGCTACACAGATTCGTGTAAGCAAAGAAGACATTGCACAGATGATACAGGTGATTGGACATTTAGCATGCGCAGAGGAACATTTAGACGATTACATCAAAAAATACACGGGAATGCTACAGAAGGCAAACTTGAACGAACAGGCTTCAATCAAAAACAAAATTGAAAAACTAAACGATTTCCTCCACACCGCACGCTTAATCAGAAAAAAGTATCTCACGGGTTTCCTGCAAAAGCTATAGGAAAACGTCCAGAATTGACACTCCCACAATTTAAATAGTGGGAGTCAGAGGACTGTTGAGTGTAGGGGCTGACACAGCCCGAACTTCTCGCTGAGGCGAAAAGCCAATGAACGAAACAAGAGGAGACTCGAAGACCTTTCTCCCTGCACCTGTGTTTTAACCGTGGGATGAACATCCGAAAAAGCATATAGAATTCTTCTAGAAGCTTTTTCCATGCATGCTTTTAAGGAAGCGTTTTCAAGTCTTATTTGGAAGCGAAAGGAACAGGGGGGATAAAATAAATGAAGGAAAAGATAGTGGCATCAGCCATATTCATCATCGCTGTCTTATCAGCCATCATCGTAGCTTTCCCAAATAAAGGCGCAGGAGAAACATTGCAGGGGACAAGGATATACGTGGACCCGCCCACGGTGACTGAGGAGGCTAGGCAGCCTCCCTTCACGTTCCAGGTGTACATAACAGTTTATAACGTTTCAAACATGGTTTACTGCGAGTTCAACATGAGCTATACGCCAGGCATTTTCGTTGTAAACCAAATTTTCAAGTTGAAGGTTCAGGGTCAATATCCATCCTTGTACACGGATGTAGACGATTTGAAAGGCTATGTTTATGCAAGGCTCACTTACAGTCAGCCGATAACGTTGGCAGGCGAGACCGCAAAGCTTCTTGGAGTAGAGTTTACAGCCGAAAACTACGGCTTCACTGTCCTCGACCTACATGACGTTATAATTAAAGATAAGAATGGAAATGTGGTTCCATGCGATGTTGGAGACGGTTATGTCAGCATAATTAAACATGACATAGCCGTGACTGGCTGTTCTACATCCACAAACGCAACGTATGTTGGCAGGCTAGTGGACGTTAGTGTGACTGTGGAGAACAAGGGTAACGTGGCTGAAAACATAACCGTAAAAGTTTACGCCGACAGCCAGCTAATTGCAACACTATCAATAAGTCTCAATCCAAACGAAACAGTAACACTGACAGCAACATGGAACACTTCAAGCTGGATGCCAAGTTTAAAGCCATACCAGCTTAAGGCAGAGGCAGAAGCTGTTCCCTACGAGGTGAGCTTGGAAAATAACGTCTTCACGGATGGGAATGTTACGTTGAAGATTGTGGGAGATGTAAACGGAGACGGCATAGTGGACATAAAAGACTTAGAACTGTGGGATGCAGCGTTCGGAAGCAAGCCTGGCGACTCAAACTGGAACCTTCAAGCGGACATAAATGGGGACAACATTGTAGACAAGGAAGACGGCATACTGATAATCCTGAACTACAAGAGCAGTCTTCAACCTTAACCTCTCTTTTCATGCCGAGGCGGAAATGGTTCGTAAATAGTGGTTTCAACCGGATTTTCTCCACTTTCTAGCTTCTGTCAAAGGCTACGTGGAATATTTCAAGCAATATTAGGCTTAAACACACATAATAAAGTATGAAGGCAATTAACCCATAACTTAAAACTGCAAACCCCAACAGGGCTAACAAAACAGGGCTTATCATGGCAAGTAACGGTTCAAAATATCCAAGCTTATCCTTAACTTTATGTTTTGGGTTAATCTCTTTAAACAGCAAAAAAAGAAGGAAGCTTTTGAGCTTAGCCTTCAACGGCAAAGCTACCACCAGATGCCCCACATGCCGGGAACGACAAACCAGTAGCTCGCCAAGCCCAAGCCGAGAACAATTACAGCTTTCAAAGCTAATTTTTTCAACTTCACGCCTCTTCACCTTCACGATAAAGATTTAGGATAATGAGATATTTAAAAGTTTATAGAGGTTAATTCTATAGCAAAACTCTTTAAAGAAGAAAGCATTAGAAGTGAACAGATGGAGCTACGACAAAGAAATGGCATGGCAATAACAATTGAAGCCGAACATGACATGTTCAGCATTTTCCTTTTTAGTTTTAGCGTCTTTTCTTCCCAACAATGTATATTGCGAGTGCGAGCAGAACTATGATTAGTATTATCCATATTGGGATTGTGGTTACTTGGAATTTTGCTTCAGCCACTACTACAGTTGGGATTGTGGATTGAGTGTGTAACGTGTATTCCCCGTCTATTTTTGGTGTGTGGACGAGGATTTCTAGTTCTTTTTGTTCTTTAGCTTCTACGAACACGGTTGTTGCGCCTTGAACGTCTATTTTTCCTTCAACATCTGTTGTCCACCATTTGATTGTCACGTCTGTTCCCACGGTGCCCTTGTTGATAACTAAGAGTTTCGCTGTGAATGTTGGTTGGAAAGGTTGGTAAACTATGGCGGGAAGTTGAATTATCTTCAGGTCAAGGGGATACTTAATAATTATGGGCGGAGGCGGAGGTGGAGGGACGACTACTACGCTGTAAATTTCCACTTTTTTCACTATTGTAATAGTTTCACCTATTCCAAGAGTTACAGCTGGTTTTGCGAACAAATCGAAAACTAAGTTTTGGGTTGGCTGCAGGTTTGAGTAGGTGTTTCCTCCACATACAACCTCGCCGTTTTCAATGTTGATAAATTCAGTGTTGTTTGCCACTGTTTTATAAAGTGATAGTTTAGCGATGTTTGTGGTGGCTGTTATGTAAACTTTAATGTCTATTGGAAAATCGTATGTGTTTGTTATTGTCCTTATAGACTGTTCAAGAACTGTGACGTTAGTGTAAACGTTGAACGTGTCAGTCCATTCTGTCTCTGCAAGAACCTGCGGAACCTCAAAAAGGGGAGGAATAAAAGCGAGAGCAGAGGCAACTACGCTTGTTAGAAGCAAAAATATGTAAACGTATTTGAACCTCTGCTTTTTCATTTCGAATTCGCCTTTTAGAGTTTGAAGATTTACTCTGGCACTTTCAGTTTCAAGCTAACTACTGCTACTCCGCCAACAACAACATTATTATTCGCCTGAAACAGCACTTTTATCGTGTCAGTTTTTATTCCGTTCACGTCTGCTGTCCATGAAACTGCTGTGCTTTCGCCTATGCTTGAAAAGTCTGTGGTTGTCCATGTCGCCAGAACAACGCCTGTTTCATTCAGTATTTGCACTGTGAAGTTGGCGAACCATGTGGTTGCGTTGCAACTTTCAACCCACATGTAAACTGTTTTGTCCGTTGCTCCCCAGTTTTTGATGCCGTAAGTGGCGTTATTGTCTATTAGCGTGATGTTGGGGTAAATGTTGTAGGCTAAATTTATGCTAGTAGCGCTAGAGCCATCTGACCATTTGTAGAAGCGGATGTCTGGAAGAGCACCCGTCATTGTAACTGTCCAATCATAGTAGAGCATGGCTGCGGCGAAAACGATGCCAATCATGGCTACGGCTCTTATAGCGGTTAGGCTTATGCCTGCGCCTAAAATTGTTTTCTTCTTCATTTTTCCACCTTTAACAAGAGAATAAGCTTAACAGCCTTTTTATTGGTTGCTCAAAAAATTTTTTAGAGTTTTGAAGCATCTTCTATAAGTTCGTTTATCTTTTGGGTTAAATTCGCAATTTTGATTTGGAGAATGTTTACCGCATCCAGAATTATTTGCTGTGTGTTTGTAGATGAAGTTTCTATTTTGCGTCTTTGTTTTGACATCTTCATTTTTTGCGGTTTCACGACGGAAATGGTTTGCATTTTAGATTTTACGGCTGGCAGAAAACTCAACGCTAGAATGGCAGAGCAAAAAATCAGAATTGCCAAAGCGATTAACTGGAACTCCGACATATTTCAGTCTTTTCTTGTTTTTGCTTTTAAGCTTTTCCTGTAGAATGGCGGAGATTGGGACTATAATGAACTCCCAGTTTACGAGCGTTGCTCCGTAGTTTTGGTCGCATACTATTGCTGTTAAGGTTTGCTCGTCGCTTGTTGGCGTGCGTGTGACGTTGGCTATGACGAGGGAGTAGTCGCTTTTAGCGTAGACAGTGAATGTTAACGTGTTGTTGGGAAGATTAGGCAGGTAAGCGTAGCCTGTTTGGTTAGATAGGGCTGTGCAGATTTTGTTTGCTTCAAGACTTGTGCTGTTGAAGACTGTCACGTTGGCTGTGTAGAGTATGCCTTGCTGGTTAGCTGGTAAAACTTGAACGTAAACGTCATACAAGTTGCATCTAATGTTAAGGGTTGTATCTGAAGAAACAGACGTTGAAAATGTGCCGTTAACCCAGAAACCATAATAGCTTGCGTTAATGTAAACGGTTCCGCTTACTCCAGTCCAGTTAGCCCAACCATTTGTATCGCTTGTTTGAACGTAAGAACCAGTATCATTTTGAATGTAAACATAAGCGCCTGAAATGCTATCTGTTAAATCATAATCCAAAACATGAAGGTTCAATTGGTAACCAACTGATGTGGTTATTAAATATTGTGTTCCAGTGGTGTTCCAGTTGTTGCTTGTGTCATTAGCCCAGACCTGCCATTCCACCCTAACACCTACTGTACTATTCAAAGTTTTGGTTACGTTGCTCCATGCTGCCGTGCTGTTATAATAAACCGTGAAGCTTACCCACGTATCGTTCACCCATGCTCCAGTGTTGTTTGTTCCGAAAATGAAGCCGCTAACGTTGACATTGTCATTCCACAAAACTGAGAATTGGCATGGTTGCCCAGCTTGTGTTGTGTTTGTGCCCACGTTACTGTAGGTTGGCGGTGTAGTGTCTCCTGCTGCTGGTGTCCATGTGAAGTTTGCTATGCGGCTGTTGTAGGTGGTTGTGCCGAAACGGAAAAACGTCTGGTCTAAAGTAGCTCTGTAATAAAAGGCGTAGTAAACCGTCCACGTTGCACTTGACAAGGCAGAGTTTAAATCTTCAGTCATGAAAGCGAAAAGCAAGCCACCACTTGCGGGGTCTGCACTTCTCATAACATTAGTGCCCAAGTAAACTATAACCAAAAAGGCGACGTATTGGGCGGTAGCTGGGCAGTTCCACGTCGCAGAAAGCGTTACAGTCTGCCCATAAGGCACAGATACAACTGCAACGAGCGAACCAGCGGTTATCTCCACTTCAGTTTCATCCGCCTTTATACCCCAAACTCTTACGCCTACATTTCCGCCTTGACAGTCCAAATCGTTTGTCAGGTAACTTGCCGTCTGACTTGTTCCAAGCTGGAAGCTTACGCTTCTAAAGCAAATGTAGTCAATGTATAATGCTGGATTGCCAAGGTTTGCGTCCCCGGTGACTTTAACTTTTATTTTCCAGTTTCCATTAGCGTCAACATATTTGCCCTTGTTGCCTAAAAGGTTGAAAAGGTAAGCGTTAACGTCCGATGTGCCTATTCCAACGCTTTTATACATGGTGCTTCC
>Ga0123519_10004171_pt1 | contig 23571 bp, 19 predicted proteins | sample YelNatPaOPRAMG02_FD_87396 | JGI IMG/M metagenome (GOLD analysis project Ga0123519, IMG submission 87396) | Hot spring microbial communities from Yellowstone National Park - Yellowstone National Park OP-RAMG-02 (version 2) | ecosystem: Environmental > Aquatic > Thermal springs > Hot (42-90C) ...
GCCCGCGGCGTGGTCGAGTCGCTCGGGCTGACGTTCAACCCCTACACCATCCAGATCGAGCCGCACGACGCCATGGCCGAGCTGTTCGACGCGGTGGCCCGCGCCAACACCATTCTCATCGACCTGTCGCGCGACATCTGGGGCTACATCTCCTGGGGGTATTTCAAGCAAAAGACCAAGGCGGGGGAGATCGGCTCGTCGACCATGCCGCACAAGGTCAACCCGATCGACTTCGAAAACGCCGAGGGCAACCTCGGCGTGGCCAACGCACTGCTGCGGCACCTGAGCGACAAGCTGCCGATTTCTCGCTTCCAGCGCGACCTCACCGACTCGACGGTGCTGCGCAATATGGGCGTGGCGCTGGGTCACAGCGTGCTGGCGTGGGACGCGCTGCTGCGCGGGCTCGATAAATTGCTGGTTCATCCGCAGCGGCTGGCCGAAGACCTCGACGCCGCCTGGGAGGTGCTGGCCGAGGCGGTGCAGACGGTCATGCGCCGCCACGGTCTGCCCAACCCCTACGAGCAGCTCAAAGAACTCACCCGCGGCAAAGAGATCACCGCCGAGTCGATGCGCGCCTTCATTCGCGGGCTGGATCTGCCCGCAGCCGACAAACAGCGGCTGCTGCAGCTCACCCCGGCGAGCTACACCGGCGCTGCCGCCGCTCTGGCGCGCCGGCTGAGCGCCGGCGGTTGAACGGGAGCGCCGCCATCATGCTCAAGCTGCTGCTCAAATGGCTGCTGTCGGCGTGCGCCTTGCTCGCCGTGGCCTATCTCTACAGCGGCGTGCAGGTCGGCGGTTTTGCCGCGGCGATGTGGGCTGCGCTGGTCATCGGCCTGCTCAACGCGCTGGTGCGGCCGGTGCTGTTCCTCCTCACCCTGCCGATCACCGTGCTCACGCTCGGGGCTTTTTTGTTCGTCATCAACGCGCTGATGTTCTACGCCGCATCTGGCCTGCTCGACGATTTTCACGTGCGCAGCTTCGGCGCCGCGCTCATCGGCTCGATTCTCTACAGCATCGCCGGGGTGATCATCGACAGCGCGCTGCAAGGCCTGCGTCTGGGGCCGCAGCGTTAGCGGCCGTCGCCAGCGAGCGGCTCTGCCGCAGCACAACGGCGGGTTCACCCACCCCGTGTCAGTGCTGCCAGACGCTGGCGCTGCCCTGGCGCGCCATCTGCATCAGCCGCGCCACGCGCTCCTCGGTGGACGGATGGGTGCTGAACAGTTGCGCGATGCCGCCGCCGTGCAGCGGGTTGAGGATCATCATCTGCGCCGTCGCCGGGTGCTCCTCGGCAGTCTGGAACGGCACGCCGCGGGCGTAGGCTTCGATTTTTTGCAGCGCCGCCGCCAGCGCCGCCGGATCGCCGGAAATCTCCGCGCCGCCGCGGTCGGCCTCGAACTCGCGGGCGCGCGAAATCGCCATTTGGATCAGGCTGGCGGCCAAGGGGGCGAGCAAGGCCACGGCGATGCCGGCCACCGGGTTGACCGGTCGGCCGTTTTCATCGCGCCCGCCGAAAAACACGGCAAAGTTCGCCAGCGCCGAAATCGCCCCGGCCATGGTGGCGGAAATGGTGGAAATGAGGATGTCGCGGTGCTTGACGTGCGCCAGTTCGTGCGCCATCACCCCGCGCAGCTCGCGCGCGCTGAGCACGCGCAAAATGCCCGTCGTGGCGGCGACTGCGGCGTGCTCGGGGTTGCGGCCGGTGGCGAAAGCGTTGGGCGCGTCTTCCTGGATCAGATACACCCGTGGCATCGGCAGCCCGGCGCGCTGCGCCAACTCCTGCACCAGCGCGTAGAACTGCGGCGCGCTGGAGGCGTCGACCTCCTGCGCGTTGTACATCCTCAGCACCATTTTGTCGCTGAACCAGTAGCTGAAGAAGTTCATGCCCAAGGCGAACAGCAGCGCCAGCACCATGCCCTGCTTGCCGCCGAGCATCGAGCCGATGACGACGAACAGCGCGGTGATCGCAGCCATCAGGATGGCGGTTTTCAGGATGTTGAACATCTCGACTCCGATACGTTTGGATACAACGGCACTAGATTGTGCAGGCAAATCAAAGTTCAAGGGCGCAAAGGGGTCAAACCGCAGGCGGCAGCGGCAACACCAGACCGACCCACGGCTGCGCCTGCGGCACCCATTGCGCCACGCCCTGCATGGTGCCACCGGGTTTTTGCAGCCGCGTGATGCGCAGCACGCCGTCGGCGCAGCGCACGTCCAGCCCGTCGGCCGCCACGCGCAGCACCGTACCGGCTGCCGCCGCGGCGTGCACGGCGCTGGCCGGCAGCGCCTGCGCCGCGCCGACCTTGAACACCCGGCCATCGGGCAGGGTGAACTGCGCCCCCGGCCAAGGGGTGAACGCGCGCACCCGCCGTGCCAGCACGTCTGCCGGTCGCGCCCAGTCGAGCGCGGCCTCGTGTTTGCCGATTTTGTCGGCGTAGCTCGCACCCTGATCTGGCTGCGGTTGCGGCGTGAGCGCGCCGCGTTCGAGCAGATCGAGCCCGTGCACGATGGTCTGCGCGCCGCAGGCGGCGAGTTTGTCGTGCAAGGTCGCTGCCGTGTCGTCGCTGGCGATGGGCAGCGGCGCGCGCAGCAGCATCGGCCCGGTGTCGAGCCCGGCGTCCATCTGCATCAGCGTGATGCCGGTCTGCGCGTCGCCGGCTTCGATCGCCCGCTGGATCGGCGCTGCGCCGCGCCAGCGCGGCAGCAGCGAGGCGTGGATGTTGATGCAGCCCAGTCGCGGCAGATCGAGCAGCGATTGCGGCAGGATCAGGCCATAGGCGGCGACGACCAGCACGTCGGCGGCGCAATCGCGCAACGCTGCGTGCGCCGCCGCGGCGTCGGCGGCGTGGCGTCCGTGCAGCCGCAGCCCCAGCGGCTGCAGCACGGCACAGTGCGCCGCCAGCGCCAGCTGTTTGACCGGGCTGGGTTGTCGCTTCAGCCCGCGCCCGGCCGGACGGTCGGGCTGGGTGAACACCAACGGCACGGCATAGCCGGCGGCGAGAATGGCGCGCAACGCCTGTGCGGCGAATTCGGGGGTACCGGCAAACGCCACGCGCAGACGGCGCGGCGGCCGCTCGGACGTTACAGCCGCCAGGTTCAAGCCGCCTGCCTCTGCCGCTTGAGCATTTTGGTTTTGATGCGGCTGCGTTTGAGCGGGGAAAGGTAATCGACGAACACCTTGCCCAGCAGGTGATCCATTTCGTGCTGGATACACACCGCGGTCAGGCCGTCGGCGTCGAGCTCGAACACTTCGCCCTGCGCGTCGAGCGCGCGCACGCGCACGCTGGCCGGACGGGTGATGGTGTCGTAGATACCGGGAACCGACAGGCAACCTTCCTCCCATTCCTTGCTGTCTTCGCTGCGGCGCACGATTTCCGGGTTGATCAGCACCAGCGGGCGGTTGCGCTCCTCGGAGGTGTCCATCACGATGATGCGCTCGTGCACATCGACCTGCGTTGCCGCCAGGCCGACGCCGTTGGCCTCGTACATGGTGTCGAACATCGCCGCCACCAGCGCCCGCACGCGATCGTCCACCACCGCCACCGGCTTGGCCACGGTCTGCAGACGCGGGTCGGGATATTGAAGGATGGTGAGCTTTTGCATGGTGGCCATTTTAGGGATTGGCGATGGAAACGGATTGACCCATTAAGAAAATGGGGAAACCGCGGCAAAATCCAAGACCGGGCGCAGCGGAGTCAAGACGCAACATTCTTGCAACTCCCCCGCGTGTGCAGGCCGCGAATCGATTGCCGCGTCAAGGTGTTGCGTGCACAATGTGAGTCATTTTCTCGATAACCGCCCCGGTCTGCGGCAACCGTTCACGGGAGCGGATGGACAACAACCACACCGCTACCGGAAGTGGTGAGCGATCGACTCTGGGGGTTCCGTCATGCTGAACAAGGCTTTCCACCACCCTGCGCGCCAACGGGCGCAGTTGGCTGCGTTGCTGCTGGGCTGCGCCTTGCCGTGGGCTGCGGCGCTGGCGGCAGACCCGGCCGATGTGACGCCAGCGCCCACGGCGCCGTCGCTGCACGGCCTGCCCAACTACCCGGTACCGGCGGCGCAGCGCGCGCAGGCCGAGCTGACGGCGCAAACCGGGGTGCCGGTGAGCGAACTGGCGCCGAACGCGCCGGCGCGCTACACCGTCAAGCGCGGCGACACGCTGTGGGCGATTGCCGGGATGTATCTGCGCAAACCCTGGGACTGGCCCAAGCTGTGGGGCATGAACCTGCAGCAAATCCGCAACCCGCACTGGATCTTTCCCGGACAGGTGCTCAATCTGGACATTTCCGGCGGCCGTGCCCGGCTCAGCTTTGCCGGTCAGAGCGCAGGCATCCCGACGGTCAAACTCGAACCGCGGGTGCAGTCGTCGCCGCTGCCGCCCGAGGGCATCCCGACCATTTCGCCCGAGCTCATCGGCCCCTTCCTCACCCAGCCGCTGATCGTCGAGCCCGACACCCTGGAGGCGTCGCCGCGCATCGTCGCGCTGCCCAAGGGCCACACCATGGCCACGCCCGGCATGCAGGTGTACGTGCGCGGCGACGTCAGCCACGCCACACGCTACCAGCTCTACCGCCCGGCCAAGCCGCTGGTCGATCCGGAAAGCAAAAAAATCATCGCCTACCAGGCCGACTATCTCGGCACGGCCAGCCTGGCAGCGCCGCCCTCCGGGCCGGATGCGGTGTCGGTGTTCCGCATCGACGGCATCGAGCGCGAGGTCGGCGTCGGTGACCGGCTGGTCGTCACCCCGCCGCGCGAATACCTGAATTACACCCCGCACGCCCCGGCCAAGCCGATCAGCGGCGACGTCGTGTCGGTTTACGGTGACTTGAACATGGCGGCGAAAAACAGCGTGGTGGCGCTCAACCGCGGCGCCGCCGACGGCCTCGAACGCGGCGACGTGCTCGCGCTGTGGCATAACAGCCGCATGGTCAAGGACGTCACCGCCCCGGGCAAGCCGGAAATCGAAATCCCCGACCGCCGCGTCGGGCTGATGATGGTGTTTCGCACCTTCCAGCATGTGTCGTATGCCCTCATCCTGTCGGCAGACGAGCCGATCGAGGCTGCGGACCGCTTCACCCAGCCCTGAGGCGCCCGCCCGGCGCGGCGCACCCGTATGACCGCCGCCGACGATCTGACCGCCTGGCTGCGGCTGACGCTGGCGCCGGGCGTGGGGCCGCTCACCGCGCGCCAGCTGCTGGCGGCATTCGGCCCGCCGCAGCAGATCCTGCAGACTGCGCCCGCAGCGCTGGCGCGCGTTGCCGGCACGGCCGTGGCATCGGCGTTGCTCGCCGCGCCCGATGCGGCACGGCGCGACCTCATCGCCCGCACCGTGGACTGGGCGGCGCAGCCCGACCACGCCTGCATCGCGCTGGACGACGCCGCCTACCCGCGCAGCCTGCTCGACCTGCCCGACCCGCCGCCGCTGCTCTACGCCGTCGGCAACACCGCATTGCTCGATGGCCCGCGCCGGCTGGCGATGGTCGGCGCGCGCAACCCTACGGCGCAGGGCGAACGCGACGCCTATGCGTTCGCGCAGGCGTTCAGCGCCGCCGGGGTGACCATCGTTTCCGGCTTCGCCCTGGGGATCGACGCCGCCGCGCACCGCGGCGCGCTGGCCGCCGCCTGTCCCCACCCCGGCTCGACCATCGCCGTGCTCGGCACCGGTTGCGACCGCGTCTACCCGGCGCGCCACCGCGACCTGGCGCACGCCGTGGCCGAGCACGGGCTGCTGCTGTCCGAATTCGCGCTCGGCACCGCTGCGGCCAAAGGCAACTTCCCCCGGCGCAACCGCCTCATCAGCGGTCTGTCGCGCGGCGTGCTGGTGGTCGAGGCGGCGACGCACTCGGGCTCGCTCATCACCGCCCGGCTGGCCGCAGAGCAAGGGCGCGACGTGTTCGCCATTCCCGGTTCGATCCACAACCCTCTGGCGCACGGCTGCCACCGCCTCATCCGCGACGGCGCCAAGCTGGTGGAAACGGCGCACGACGTGCTCGAGGAGTTCGGCTGGCAGGCGCCGCTGCCCGCGGCCAACCCTGAGCCGGCCGCGCACGGCCACGCGGGCCACACAGGCGACGGTGGCGATGGTGGCCAAGCCCCCGACTGCGACGTGCTGCGCGCGCTGGGGTACGACGTGCGCAGTTTCGACGAACTCGCAGCGCGCACCGGCTGGAGCGCAGACCGTCTGGGCGCGCGGCTGCTCGACCTCGAACTGCAAGGTCACGTCGCCCGTCTGCCGGGAGGACGATTCCAGCGCATCGCCCGTGCCTGAGGCGTTGCGGCGGACGTGCCGGTTGCACGCCGGCGCTGCGCGGCAGGACGTGGCGTGCCCCGCCTGCCGACACGTCACGGCGCTGTGCATAGAATGGCCGCATGTTCGACATCCTGATGTATCTGTACGAGTCGTATTGGCACCCGCAGGCCTGCCCCGAGTTCGGCCAGCTCTCGCGCAAACTCAGCGCCGCGGGTTTCGAAAACGACGACATCCACGACGCGCTGGACTGGCTGCGCGGGCTCGACGATGCCGTGGGCGGGCTGCAAACGCAGCAAGCCCCAGACGCCCGTTCGATCCGGCTGTACGCCCCGCAGGAAATCGATTGCCTCGGACTGGAGGCCATCGGCTACCTCAACTTTCTCGAAGCCGCCGGCGTGCTCAAACCCCACCTGCGCGAGCTGACCATCGAACGCGCGCTGGCCACCGGCATGCAGCCGTTGCCGCCCGAACACCTCAAGACCATCGTGCTGATGATTTTCTGGCGCCTGGACGAAGAACCCGACGCGCTCATCCTCGACGAACTGTTCGCCGAGGCCGACGACCGCGTGGTGCACTGAGAAGCCGTGAACCAGCCTGCCCTGGCGTTTGCGCTCGCCGTCCGCCCAACCGCAGCCTCTTTCTGAAAGATCCGCATGCAACGCTCTCGACCCCTCCTCGGACTGACGCTGCTGGGCAGCCTGCTACTGACTGCCTGCGGCGGTGGCGGCTCCAGCGCGCAATACGAAGGCTCCATCGTCACCGGCCAGGTGCTCATGGGGCCGCAGTATCCGGGTGACACCTCCGGCGGCCCGGTGGCCGGGGCCACCGTCTGCGCCTACGCCTTTCTCGCCAACGGCTCGCCGCTGTACACCATCAACTACGGCGCGCTGCCCTACACCTACAACATCACCCCGGCGGCGACCTGCCAGACCACGACGGCAAACGGCAGTTTCAGCTTCAACCTGCTCAACGGCGTGTACGGCCCGGTGCTGCTGCAGGCGTATGGCGGCAGCTACCAGTTCGGCGCCAGCAGCAGCGCGCTCAAGAGCTACACCCTCAACCAGCTCACATCGGCCAATCTGAGCTTTCTCACCACCACCTCGACCAACTATTTCATCGCCAGCAACACCACGCTGCAGGCGGTGGTCAACGTCGGCGGCGGCGGCACGGTATCGACCAACGTCACCCCGCTGACCACCTTCGCCGTGGCCCGCGGCAACCCGGTCAACGGCTTCACCGTGGCCACTTACCAGAACAACCTGAGCAACGTCGCCGCGCAGTTGGGCATCAGCGGCGTGGCCAATCTGGCCACTGCGGTTCCCGGCGCCCCGACCTCCGACCCCAACGCCAGCTACGGCCAGGCCATGCTCGGCGTCGCGCAGTATCTGGCGACCATGACCCCCAACGGGACCAACACCGACGATCCGTACGGCGCCAACCTGCTCAACTGGACCAACCTGGCCACGGTGTCGGCCGACTACACCGCGGCGTACCGCGCGATCAACTCCGGCTCGACCGCGACCTTCAGCTTCAACTGACGGCGCGCTCCAACTGCGCGCCGCCACTGGCGATGAGCACGTCGCATCGCGCGTGCGCCAGCACGTGTTTGGTCACGCTGCCAAACAGTAATTCCTCGGTCACGCCGGTGCCGTGCTTGCCGAGGACCAGCAGGTCGGCGTCCTCGTCTTGCTGCTGCTGCAAAATGCACGCGGCGGCGTCACCGTGTGCCACCACCGCCCGCCATTGCGCCGCAGGCCATGCAGCGCCGTCTGCCAAGCGGCCGAGTTCGGCCAGCGCCTGCGTCCTCACCGTGTCACGGTGGGCGCGGATCAGCGCCTCGTCCACCCCGGCGAACCGCATCTTGCCTTCGACCAAGGCTTCGTCGGCATATAGCAGGGTGTAGCGCGCCTGCGGCGCCATCGCCTGCGCCAAACGCAACGCACCGCACGACCAGGCAGAGAAATCCACGGCGACGACGACTTGGCGATACGCCGCGCGTGGCGGCTGCTTGACTGCGAGCATCGGCCGCAGCGTGGAGCGCAGCAGCCGGTCGGCAGTGGCGCCGAGCAGCCAGTCGCGGATCGAGTCCGCGCCGCGTGCCCCGACAACGAGCAGCCCGGCGTCGATGGCGTCGGCGTGGCGCAGGATCGAAGCGACCACCGCGCCGTCGAGCACATGCGCGTCGACTGCCACGCCGAATTCGGCGGCGATCGCGTCGCGCAGCTGCGACAAAGCCCGTACCGCGTTGTCACGCGCCGTCGCGTCCACGACCTGCGCATCCGCGCCGAACCAGCGCCGCACGTCGTCGAGCGCGCCGCGCGCAGCCACATGCACGAGATCGAGCGACGCACCGCTGCTGCGCGCCAGCAGCGCGGCGCGGCGCACCGCATGCAGCGCGCAAGCGGACAGATCGGTGGCGGCCAGCACAGTCGAGGGGGCATCCATAAGACCATCTCCATCAAGATCGCGCGGCGAAGGTATCGATGATGTGCTGCGCGGCGAACTGCGCGGCATCGTGGTAAGGATCGACGAGCAATGCCACTGCTGCGGCGCGCAGCGTCTGGGCTTGCGCCGCGTCGCGCAACACGGCAGCAAGACGCGGCGTGGCTGCGCGTGCCTGCATTGCATGCAGCAGTGCGCGGTTGGGGGCACTACCGGGCAGCGTGGTCACCACCCAATTTGCTGTATGCAACGGCAGGGTGTCGAGAAAGTCGGTGTCCTCGGCGTCGCCGAAATGCACCGGCAGGCCGCGCTGCCGTAGCCAGGCGACACGCTCGGGATCGAAATCGACGCCCTGTGCGGCAATGCCGCTGCGCTGCAGGCGTTCGAGCAGCGCTTGGCCGAAGCGGCCGACGCCGAAAACCAGGACTTGCGCCGCTGTCGCGGCGGCAGCCTGCCGCTCCACCGCCAGTTCGCGGCGCGGCTGGCGGCGCTCGAACACGCCGAGCCAGGGGCGCAGGAAATCGAACAGCGGCTGCGAGTACAAAATCATGTAGGTCGACAACGCAATCGTGGTCACACCCACCAGCGTCGTCAGCCCGAGCGCATCGGCGCCGACATGGCCGAGCGAAATTCCCATGGCGACGAACACGATGGAAAACTCGCTGATCTGCGCCACCGTCAGTCCGGCCATGAACCCGGTGCGCTTGCGATACCCCATCCAACCCATGATCGCCATGACGATCAGCGGGTTGCCCACGAGTACGAACAGCGACAGCAGCACCGCTGGCCAGAGCTGGCCGCCAAGGGTGGAAAAGTCGAGCTTGGCGCCGAGGTCGACGAAAAAGAACAGCAGCAAAAAATCGCGCAGCCCCGACAGCCGCGCGGCGATGGCGTCACGCACCGGGGTCGAGGCGAGCGAAAACCCAGCGAGAAACGCCCCAGCCTCTTTGGAAAACCCGGCCCATTCGCCCAGCGCCGCCAAGCCCGTGCCCCAGGCGACGGCGAATATCAGCAACAGTTCTTGCGATTGCCCCAGAGTGCGCGTCAGCCGCGGCAACACGACGCGCATCAGCAGCGCGGTCAGCACCGCGGCGGCGACCAGGCGCAGCACGATCGACCCGACCACCAGCCACGTCGACGCCGCCCCTCCGGCGTCGGTACGCAGCGCGCTCATGGCCATCATCGCCAGCACCACGGCCAGATCCTGCACGATCAGAAAGCCCACGGCGATGCGGCCATGCAGCGAATCGATCTCGCGCTTGTCCGACAGCAGCTTGACGATGATGATGGTGCTGGAAAACGTCAGCGCCACGGCGACGTACACCGCGGTGAGCACGTCACGCCCGAGCGCGAGCAGCAGCACGAATCCGATGACGATGGTGAACGCCAGTTGCCCCAACCCGGTGGCCAGCGCCACTGCGCCGATGTGCCGCACCTGCAGCAAGTCGAGCTTGAGGCCGACGAGAAACAGCAGCACGGTCACGCCGATCTGCGCCAATAGATCGACCTGATCGTGCGCCGTGATGAACGCAAGCCCCGCCGGCCCGGCAGCCACCCCGACGAGGATGTAGGCGATGAGCGCCGGTTGCCGCAGCCGCAGCGCCAGCGTGGCAGCCGCGGCAGCGCAGATGAGCAACACGGCGAGTTCGGCATACGCCTGGTGCATGGCTTTGCCCTCGCTTCAGCCGGCGCAATCCATTGGCGCGGCCATGGTCACAACCTCCGCACCCCAAGACGGCGCAGCAGCGCCTTTTCCGCTTCGACCGCGAGAAACACGCCGCCGGCCAGGGCAACGATGCGCCCCCAGGCCGCGGCGTCGAGCGCGGTGGTGCGGAACAATTGCTGCAACCACGGCGCGTAGGTGAACAGCAGTTGCGCCAGCAGGACCGCGGCAGCCATCGCCAGGGCGACACGATTGCCCACCAGCGCCTCGCAGCGCAGCGACGACGCGGTGAAATGCCGCACGTTGAAGAGGTAGAACAGTTCGCTCAGCACCAGCATGTTGGCCGCCGCCGTGCGCGCCGTATCGAGCGAAGCGCCGTGGCGCAGTTCCCAGTCGAAAACCGCGAGGGTGGCGCCGAGCATGAGCAGACTGACGAACACGATCCGCGCGAGCAGCCAGCCGGTCAGCAAGGGTTCGGACGGGTCGCGCGGCGGTCGGCGCATCACCCCGGGCTCGGCGCGCTCGAACGCGAGTGCCAGCGCCAGCGTCACCGCGGTGATCATATTGACCCACAGAATCTGCCCGGCGGTGATGGGCAGCGCCTGCCCGGTCAGCAGCGCCAGCAAAATCACCCCCGCCTCGCCGCCGTTGGTCGGCAAAATGAACACCAGCGCCTTTTTGATGTTGTCGAACACCACGCGGCCTTCGCGCACGGCACGGGCGATGGTCGCGAAGTTGTCGTCGGTCAGCACCAGATCGGCCGATTCGCGTGCCGCGTCGGTGCCCTTGTGCCCCATCGCCACGCCGATGTCGGCTGCCTTGAGCGCCGGGGCGTCGTTGACACCATCGCCGGTCATCGCCACCAGCTCTGCCTCGGCCTGCAGCGCCACGACCAGGCGGAGCTTGTGCTGCGGACTGGCGCGGGCGAACACATCGGTTGCGGCCACGCGGCGACGCAGCGCGGCGTCGTCGAGCGCGGAGATGGCCTCACCGCTGAGCGCGTGCTCGACGTTCAAACCGAGCTGCCGGCCGATCGCCGCGGCCGTGCCGAGGTGATCTCCGGTGATCATTTTCACCCGAATCCCAGCCTGGCGGCATTCGGCCACCGCAGCCACCGCCTCCTCGCGCGGCGGATCGATCAGCCCGACCAGGCCGAGCAAGGTCAGCTGCGGCGCCATCTCGGCGATGGCAATCGAGCGGGTATCAGCCGGCATGGCGCTTTGCGCCAAGGCCAGCACGCGTTGCCCGGCGCTGGCCGCGGCCTCGACGCGCGCCTCCCACGCGCCACGGTCGAACGGCGCGCCGCTGCCGTCGCGCGCGCAAAGATCGAAAACCCGTTCCGGCGCGCCTTTGAGCAACAAGCATACCGTGCCGTCGGCAACGCGGTGCAGCGTCGCCATGAAGGCGCGCTCGGACGAAAAGGCAATGGTGTCCAAGCGCGGCGCCGCGGCCTCGACATCGAGCCCGGCCTTGGCGGCCAGGATGAGCAATGCGCCCTCGGTCGGGTCGCCGATGACCTGCCAAGTGCCTGTGGGGTCTGGCTCCAGACGCGCGTCGTTGCACCACGACGCACACCGCGCCAACGCGAGCAAACCCGCATGCGTTGCCGGATCGATGTCATCGCTGCCGCGGCGGAAACTGCCGTGCACCGCATCGCCACTGCCGCCAACCTGCAGATCCTCTGCCGGCAACGCCACGTGCACCGCCGTCATTTGGTTGCGCGTGAGCGTGCCGGTCTTGTCCGAGCAGATCACCGTGACAGAACCCAGCGACTCCACTGCAGGCAGCCGACGCACGATCGCGCGGTTGCGCGCCATCGCTTGCGTGCCAATGGCCAGCACGATGGTGACGATCGCCGGCAGCCCTTCGGGAATCGCTGCCACGGCCAGGCCGACTACGGCGAGAAAAACCTCCAGAAAAGGCAGCTCACGCAGCAGCAGGCCATACACCAACACCGCCAGCGCGACGGCGACGATGAACACGGTGATCTGCCGCCCGAAGCGATCGAGCCGCCGGGTCAGCGGCGTGTCCAGCGAGCGCACTTGCGCAACGAGCGCGCCGATACGGCCGATTTCGCTGCGCGTGCCGGTGGCGACCACTACGCCCAGTGCTTGGCCGGAACGCACCACCGTGGCCGCATAGGCCATGCAGGCGCGCTCGCCCAGCGGCGCGTCGGCAGGTACCGGCTCGACCGTCTTGTCCGCAGCCACCGACTCGCCGGTGAGCGCAGCCTCGTCGATGCGCAGTTCCTTGGCCTGCAGCAAGCGCAAGTCGGCGGCGACCCGCGCCCCCGGCTCCAGCAGCACCAAGTCGCCGGGCACGAGTTCGGCGGCGTCGATCATTTGCTGCCTGCCGTCGCGGCGCACCATGGCCCGCGGCACCAGCAACGCCTGCACCGCGTCGAGCGCCTTCTGCGCCTTGCCCTCCTGGATGAAGCCGATCGCCGCGTTGACGCCGACCACCAGCACGATGACCACGGTATCGACTACATCCTGCAGCGCTAGCGTGCCGGCTGCCGCCACCAGCAGCACATAGATCAAGGGGTTGTGGAACTGCCGCAGCAGGCGCCGCCAGGCGGGGACACGCTCGGCAGGCGGCAGGGCGTTGCGCCCGCTGTGCGCCAGGCGGGATGCGGCTTGCGCCGCAGTCAGCCCGTGTTGCACATCGACGCCGAGCCGAGCGGTCACCTCCGCCACCGACAGCGCGTGCCAGGGCGGTTGTTGATCGGCCGGGGGCGGGGAATGCATGAATATGCAGACCCCGATTGTTTCAAATAGTTTCAATCAGCGCGGCTCAACGCGCTTGCCGCATCACACCACCGCGCCGGCGTTCGGATCGTTGCTGCTGCCGCTGGGCCTGTTGCCGCCCGGCTTGATCAGATCTTCGCGCTTGACGCCGAACCACATCGCCAGCGCCGCGGCGACGAACACCGAGCTGTAGATGCTCATGGAAATGCCGATGATCAGCGCCAGGGCGAAGTAGTGCAGCGCCGGGCCGCCGAAAAAGAACATGGAAAACGCCATCGCCAGCGTGGAGCCATGGGTGATGACGGTGCGGCTGATGGTGTTGGTGATGGCGCTGTCGATCACTTGCACCGTGGTGTATTTGCGGTATTTGCGGAAGTTCTCGCGCACCCGGTCGAAGATCACTACCGACTCGTTGACCGAGTAGCCGAGCACGGCCAGCACGGCAGCGAGCACCGGCAGTGAAAACTCCCACTGGAACAGCGCGAAAAAGCCGAGTACGATGACCACATCGTGCAGATTGGCGAGGATCGCGGCGACGGCGAACTTCCACTCGAAACGCACTGCCAGATAGACCACGATGCCCACGACCACCAGCGCCAGCGCTTTCAGACCGTCGGTGGCCAGCTCCGAACCGACCTGCGGGCCGACGAATTCGGTACGCCGCTGCTGCGCCTGCGGATCGGCGGCGAGCAGCCCGGCCATGACCTTGGCGCTCTGCTCGGAGCTGGTCTCGCCCTTGTGCAGCGGCAGGCGGATGACCACGTCGTTGGCGTTGCCGTAGGCCTGCACCTGCGCGTCGGCGTAGCCGAGCTTGGCCAGGGTGGCACGGATGGCGTCGAGATTCGCCCCTTGGCTGTAGCCGACTTCCATCACCGTGCCGCCGGTGAACTCGATCGACAGATTCAGCCCGCGGGTGAACAAAAAGATCACCGCCGCAGCGAACAACACCGCCGAGATGACGTTGAAAATCAGCGCGTTGCGCATGAACGGAATGTCGCGCCGGATGCGGAAAAATTCCATGATGGGCCTTCGGTCGTAAAGGGTGGGCGGCTGCGGGGTTCAATGCAGCCGGCGGCGCGGCTTGGTACTGCGCGGCGTGGGCGCGGCCAACGGTTTGGTCGGTTTGGCGGCGTCGGCTGCGGTCTGCGCCGGCAGCGCCGCTGCGGGCGCCGGCTCGGGCTTCCATACCTGGCCGATGGAAATGCTGTGCAGCCGGCGACGGCGGCCATACCAGAGGTTGATGATGCCGCGGGAGAAGAACACCGCAGAGAACATCGACGTGAGGATGCCCAACACGTGCACCACGGCAAAGCCGCGCACCGCGCCCGAGCCAAAGATCAGCAGCGCGACCCCGGCGATCAGCGTGGTGACGTTGGAGTCGAAAATCGTTGCCCAGGCGCGCTCGTAGCCGTGGAAAATGGCGTTCTGCGGGCTGGCGCCGCTGCGCAGCTCCTCGCGGATGCGTTCGTTGATCAGCACGTTGGAGTCGATCGCCATGCCCAGCGCCAGCGCCATCGCGGCGATGCCCGGCAGGGTGAGGGTGGCCTGCAACATCGACAGCACCGCCACCAGCAGCAGCAGGTTGACCGCCAGGGCGATCGACGACACCACGCCGAAAAACATGTAATAGACCGACATGAAGACGACGATGGCGACGAAGCCCCAGGTCACCGAGTGGAAACCCTGGCTGATGTTCTGCTGCCCGAGGCTGGGGCCGACGGTGCGCTCCTCGATGATGGTCATCGGCGCGGCCAGCGCGCCGGCGCGCAGCAGCAACGCGGTGTCGTTGGCTTCCTGCACCGTCATATTGCCCGAGATCTGCACCCGGCCGCCGGCGATTTCGCTGCGGATGACCGGGGCGGTGATGATCTCGCCGCGGCCGCGGTCGAACAGAATCATCGCCGTGCGCTTGCCGACGTTGTCACGTGTGACTTCCTGGAAAATGCGCGCGCCTTTGGAGTCGAGGGTGAGAAACACCGCGGGTTCGTTGGTCTGCTGGTCGAAGCCGGGCTGGGCGTCGGTGAGGTTGTCGCCGGTGAGCAGCACTTCGCGCTTGACCACCAGCTTGCCGCCGCTGCGGTCGGGGAAAATCTGGTCGCCCGCAGGCAGCGGCCCCTGTCCGGCCAGCGCCGCCTGCGCCGCGGCGCTGTCGTCGACCATGCGCACTTCCAGGCTGGCGGTGCGCCCCAGAATGTCCTTGGCACGGGCCACGTCCTGAATGCCCGGCAGCTCGACGACCACACGGTCACTGCCCTGCTGCTGGATGATGGGCTCGGCCACACCGAGCTCGTTGATGCGGTTGTGCAGCGTCTGGATGTTCTGCTTGATCGCGTAATCCTCTTCCTGCTTGACCGCCGCCGCCGTGAGGCTGGCGCTCAAACTATTGGGCCCGGCAGGCGGCTGCGGCGCGAGTTGCAGATCGGGGTGCTGGCGGGCGATGAGTTGCTTGGCCTGATCGAGCGCCGCGGCATCGACGAACACGCCTTCGATGTGGTCGCCGACGCGGTCGAGCTTGGTGTAGCGCGCATCCTTGTCGCGCAGATCGCGGCGCAGCTCACCGGCGATCGAATCGAGTTTTTTGTGCACCGCCGCCTGCATGTCCACCTGCAGCAGGAAGTGCACGCCGCCGCGCAAATCCAGGCCGAGGTACATCGGGTTGGCGCCCAGCGCCGTCAGCCAGGCGGGCGAGCGTGACAGCAGGTTGACGGCGACGACGTATTTCGGGTCGGCCGGGTCGGGGTTGAGCGCGCGCGCCAGCACGTCGCGTGCCTTGAGCTGCACGCTGGTGTTGCTGAAGCGGTAATTCACCGTCGTGCCGTTGAAATCGGCCGAATCGGGCTTGTACCCGGCTGCGGCGAGAATCTGCTCGCCTTTGCGCAGCAGCGCGTCATCCACCTTGCTGCCGCCGGTGCTGGAAATCTGCACCGACGGCGACTCGCCGTACAGATTGGGCAGCGCGTACACCACGCCCACAGCCAGCACGACGACCATGATGAGGTATTTCCACCAGGGATAACGATTCATAGCAACGACCTCGATGCACCCGCCACGGCAGCGCGAATGCGGATGAAAACCCCGCGCCGCTCACGTCGGCGCGGGCCTGCGGTCAGACCCCGCTCTTGAGCGTGCCCTTGGGCAACACCATGGTCACCGCGCTGCGCTGCACCATCACTTCGGTGTTCGGCGCGATTTCCAGCGACACATAAGTGTCGTTGAGCTTGCTGATCTTGCCCACCAGGCCGCCGTTGGTGACGACTTCATCGCCCTTGGCCAGCGCGGCGAGCATGGCGCGCAGCTCTTTTTGCTTTTTCATTTGCGGCCGCAGCATGATGAAGTAGAGGATGACGAACATCACGATGATGGGCAGCAGACTCATCAAGGTGGAGCCGGCGCTCGGCGCGGGTGCGGCGGCCTGGGCGTGGGCGATGGAAATGAAGTTCATGGGCGTTGGGCGAAGAAAGAATCATCGGCATCCCGGCGCGGCGCCGGGGGCGGTCAACCCCGTATTGTCGCAAAGCTGCGCGGCCGCGCCGCCTTCGGGCCCAATCGGCCACGCCCACGGGCGCGCGGCGGTCATGCGGCGGGCATAACATCATGCCTTTACACAGGGGCTCGCATCATGAAACGTCTGCGCATCGGCATCGTCGGCGGCACCGGCTACACCGGGGTGGAACTGTTGCGGCTGCTGGCGCGCCATCCGCACGCCGAGTTGGCGGCCATCACCTCGCGCAAAGAGTCCGGGTTGGCCGTGGCCGAGCTGTTTCCCAGCCTGCGCGGGCGGGTGGATTTGGCATTTTCGGCCCCGGAAGCCGCGCCGCTGGATCGCTGCGACGTGGTGTTCTTCGCCACGCCGCACGGCGTGGCGATGTCACAGGCACGCGCGTTGCTGCACGCCGGAGTGCGGCTGATCGACCTGGCAGCCGACTTCCGCCTGCAAGACCCGGCCGAATTCTCTCGCTGGTACGGCATGGAGCATGCCTGCCCCGAATTGTTGCCGGAAGCGGTTTACGGCCTGGTCGAGCTCAACCGCGAGGCGATCGCGCAAGCGCGCATCGTCGCCAACCCCGGCTGCTACCCGACGACGGTGCAACTGGGGTTTGCGCCGCTGCTGCGCACCGCGGGGCTGGTGGATCCCAGCCAGCTCGTCGCCAACTGCGTCTCGGGAGTGTCCGGCGCGGGCCGCAAGGCGGAGGTCGATTTTTTGTTCAGCGAAGCCGCCGACAACTTCAAGGCCTACGGCGTGCGCGGGCATCGCCACGGCCCAGAGATCAACGCCCAATTGCGCCGCATCGCCGGCGTGCCCGCCGGCAGCAACGCGGTCGATTGTGTGTTCGTGCCGCACCTGGCGCCGATGATTCGCGGCATGCACTCCACGCTGTACGCCCGGCTGACGCCGCAAGGTCAGGCCACCGACCTGCAGCAGTTGTACGAAACCTTTTACGCCGGCGAGCCGTTCGTCGACGTGCTGCCCGCGGGCAGCACGCCGCAGACGCGCACGGTGCGCGGCGCCAACGTGCTGCGGCTGGCGGTGCACAAGCCGCGCGCCGACCTGGCGATGATCCTGGTGGTGCAGGACAACCTGACCAAGGGCGCCTCCGGGCAGGCGGTGCAGAACATGAACGTGATGTTCGGCCTGCCCGAAACCGCCGGGCTGGACGGTCTGGCCGTCTTGCCCTGAAGCGCGGCACGGCAGCGACAAAGCCGTTGCGCCGCGCAGGGTCTTGTCTGGCACTAAAATTCGCCTCATTCTGAGGAGTATCCCATGAGCGCCGTGCCCAACACCGCCCCCGCTGCCGACACCGCAGCACCGCCTGAGCCGCTGCTGTTCACCGACAGCGCCGCGGCCAAGGTCAAGGAGCTGATCGACGAAGAAGGCAACCCCGAGCTGAAGCTGCGCGTGTTCGTCCAAGGCGGCGGCTGCTCCGGATTCCAATACGGCTTCACCTTCGACGAGTCGATCAACGACGACGACACGCAGATGGTGAAAAACGGCGTCACCCTGTTGATCGACGCCATGAGCCTGCAATACCTGGTCGGCGCCGAGATCGACTACAAGGAAGGGCTCGAAGGCGCGCAGTTCGTCATCAAAAACCCCAACGCGGTGACCACCTGCGGTTGCGGTTCGTCGTTCTCGGTCTGAAAACCGCCTGCGTGGCGTCGCCCGCCGATGGTTTGGCGGCGCTCAGACGGGGTAGATCGCGCCTAGCACCCTCGGGCCGGCAGCGCCGGTGACCGCGGGCAGATTGCCCGGCAGGCCGTGCAGCGTGCGCTGCGCCAGCCAGGCGAAGGCCGCGGCTTCGACCTGCTCGGCAGGCAGCCCCAGCGCATCGCTCGGGGTGCACTGCACCCCAGGCAACGCCGCGTGCAAACGGCGCCGTAAATCGGCGTTGTGCGCCCCGCCGCCGCAAATCACCAAGCGCTGCGCTGCAGGCAGGGTTTGCCGCAGCGCAGCGGCCACCGACTGCGCCGTCAACTCCGCCAGCGTCGCTTGCACGTCCTGCGGCGCGGCGCCGGGTGCTGCCGCGGCGAGCAGCCGGTCGAGCCAGCGCGGATGAAACGCATCGCGCCCGGTGCTCTTGGGCGGCGGTCGTTGAAAGTAGCCGTCGGCAAGCATCGCCTGGAGCAAACCGGGCAACACCGTGCCCGTGGCCGCCCAGGCACCCGCGGCGTCGAAGCGCTGCCCGGTGTGACGCTGCGCCCAGTGGTCGAGCAGCACGTTGCCCGGGCCGGTGTCGAAACCCAGAGTGCGGCCGTCGGCGTACAGCAGGCTGAGGTTGGCGAAGCCGCCGAGGTTGAGCACGGCGACGTCGGCGCCGGGGTCGGCGAAAACGGCGCGGTGGAATGCCGGCACCAGCGGCGCGCCCTGGCCGCCGGCGGCCACGTCTCGACTGCGAAAGTCGGCGACCACGGCGATGCCGCAGCGCTCGGCCAGCAGCGCCGGGGCGCCCAGTTGCACGGTGTAGCCCAGGTCGGGGCGGTGGCGCACCGTCTGTCCGTGCGCGCCGATGGCGGCCACGTCCGCGGCGCGCAGCCCGCTGCGCTGCAGCAGTTGCGCCACGACATCGGCGTACAGCGCGGCGAGTCGTTGCGCGGCAACGGAACTGCGATGAAGTTCGTCGGCGCCGGCGGCGTTGAGCGCCAGCAGTTCGTCGCGCAAGGCCTGCGGCATGGCGCAGGCGGCGTGCGCCACCACCTGCGGTCTGCCTCGCGCCGGAAGGTGCAACACCACGCCGTCGACGCCGTCGAGCGACGTGCCCGACATCAAACCGATGAAGAAGGGGCTGAGCGCAGATGGTGTGCGCGCAGCCGGCGCCGCGCCAGCGGCAGACATGGGCAACGACGAGGGCAGCGTGCTGCGCGTCACGAGCGGGAGAAGGCGCGGGAGGAGGCGGCTGCGTTCACACCTTCTCAGTCGACCCGTGCCAGACGGGTCGGCTCGTCGCGGCCTGCGGCCTGCGCGAGCTGGTTGCGCAAAACCGCCGTGGCAGCGAAGAAAGCCGCCTTCTCACCCGGCGGCAGCGGCTTGCCCTGCGGCACATAACTGGCCATGCGCAACGGGTCGGCCAGACGCCCGGCGACGTGGAATTCGAAATGCAGGTGCGGCCCGGTCGATGTGCCGGTATTGCCGCTGTGGCCGACGAGCTGCCCTTCGCCCACCGTCTGCCCGGGCCGAACCGCGATGCGGCTGAGGTGGGCATACACGGTTTCGAACCCGCCGGGATGCACGATCTTGACCACATTGCCATAGCCGCTTTGCACCCCGGCGAATTTCACCCGCCCCTCGGCCACGCTGGCTACCGGCGTGCCGATGTGCGCGGCGAAATCGACGCCTTCGTGCATTTCGCGCCGGCCGCTGACCGGGTGCAGCCGCATGCCGAACGGCGAGGTGACCTTGGCGCCGGGGATCGGCGAACTCGCCCAGGCTTTTTCCAGCCCCTGCCCGGCCGGGGTGTAGTACGCACCTTTGCCGCCGGCTGCCGCGAACCACACCGCCTGGCGCAAGGTGCCGCGAGTCTGCACCTCGGCGGCGAGCAGGCGCCCGGTGCGCACGTCGCGGCCGTCGAGCGTCTGCATGGAGTAGACCAGCGCGATCTGGTCGCCCTTGCGCAGGCTGCGGCGCAAATCCATCTGCGGCGCGAACGCCTTGATCAATTGCTGGCCGACCGCCGCGGGAACCCCCGATTGGCTCAGCGCCGTGACCAGCGCGCCGTGCACCGGCACATTCGCCAGCCGGGTGCGCGGCTGCAGCGGGCGTTCGCTGATCGCCGCCTGCAACGCACCATCGGCCGCAGCGCGCACTTGCAACGTGCGCCAGACCGCAACGCCATCGGGGTCGGTATCGGCGGGCGGGGGCAGCACGGCGTCGAGCTGCAGCAGCTCGCCCTGGGCGTTGACCACGGCGCGCACCGGCTCGGCTTGCGCCCCGGCGGCGACCAGAGCGCGCAGATGCGTGTCCTGCACCAATTGCCGCACCGCCGCCGGATCGGTCACCCCCAGGCGGCGCAGCAGTTGCTGCACCGTGTCCTGGCGGCGCACCGACGTGGTTTGGACGTAATGCACGTCAGCGTCGGCCAGCGCGGCCGACTGCGCCTGGACATCAGCGTCGAACGCCGCGGCCACCATCACCCGCGGCGGCAACGGCGGCTGCACCTGCGACAGCGCAAACGCCGCGGCGCTGCTCAGCAACAGCACACCGCCCACGGCGGCTGCGCTGCGGCGCGGATAGTCGCGCAACGGTTGGGTCAGCTCAGCGCACAGCCGCCGCAGCCGCAACACGGCAGCCTTACCGGGCAACGGCTCAGCCATGTCGCGCCTCCTTCGCCTGTGGCGCCGCGGCGCTGGCCACCGCCGTGCCACCCGCAGCCAACGCCAGCAGCCGCCGCGACTCGGTGGTCTGGGCGAAGAATTGCGCCCGCAGCGCCGCCGGCACCGGCGTGCCCTTGGGTGAGTACTGCGCGATGGTCAGCGGGTTGACCGGGGTGCCGTGGACGAAAAACTGAAAGTACAGATGCGGGCCGGTGGACCAGCCGGTATTGCCCGACAGCGCCACGACTTCACCCTGTTTGACGGTTTCGCCGACATGCACCTTGAACGCGCTCAAGTGGGCGTAAATCGTGGCAAAGCCGCCCGGGTGATCGACTTTGACGTATTTGCCATAACCCGTGCCCCAGCCGGCGTAGACCACGCGGCCGTCGGCGATGGTTTTGACCGGAGTGCCCACGGGAATCGCCAGGTCGATGCCTTTGTGGAATTCGTGAAAGTGCATCACCGGGTTTTCGCGCCACCCCCAGCCGGAAGTGATGCGGTCGTAAGGCAGCGGCGAAAGCAGAAAGGCGCGGCTGAGGCTATCGCCGTCGGGGGCGTAATAGCCCGAGGCCTTGGCGTCGCCGCGGGCGTCGAACCACACCGCTTGATAGTCGTGCCCCTGGTTGACGAACTGCGCCGACAGCAAACGGCCGACAGCCAGGGTCTGCCCCTGCGCCTGGTAGACGCGGTAGACCACGCTGAAGCGGTCGCCGGGGCGCAGACTGCGGCGGAAGTTGATCTGCGTGGCGAACACGTCGATGAGCTGCGACGCCACCGCATGCGGCAACCCGGCCTCGTCGGCCGCGGCGAAAAAGCTCGACTTCACCACCCCGCTGGCCACGCGCAGCTCGGCCTGCGCCGGACGACTGACGGTTGTCACCTCCCAGCCTCGCGGCGTGGCGCGCACGCTCAGCTCGCGGAACAACGGCGCGGCCGCACCAGCGGGCTTGGACAGCCCCGGCAGCCGCCCGCGCAGGCTCTGCAGCTCGCCCAGGTTGCTCACCTGCGCGCTGACCACACGGCCCGGATCGCCGCTGACCAGCGCGCGCAGATCGGCGCGCGAGCTGAGCTCACGCAACTGCTGCGGATCGGTGACTTGCAGTCGGCGCAGCAGCGACTCGACGGTGTCGCTGGCGCGCACATGCGCCGTGGTGTAGACCACCTGCTCGGCGTTGGACAGGGCATCGGCCTGTTGCGGCGCCGTGCTGGGCACGGCCACGCTGACCCACGAAGGGGCGGGCGGATGCGCCTGCGGCCCGTCGTACGCCAGGGCGAACGCCGCGGCGCTGGTGAGCAACAGGCTGCCGCCGACGACGGCCAGCACCCGTTTGTGACGTTGGTGCAGCCAGACCGTCAACTCTTGACCGCGACGCGCCGCGGACTGCTTGAATTCGACAAAAGACATTCCCACTCCTCGCACTGCAGGCCATGGCGCACGCGCCGATCCCGACAATGGAAAGTGGCGCCGCAGACCGCATCTGCGGCACCGTGAGGCACCACGAACGACGGGAGGCGAGACGACGCAAGGCGTCTGCGAGCCTGCCCTGGGCGCAGCCGAAGGCGTGCACCGCCTGGCCAATCGCGCTGTGGCACCGAATACACTGCATCCTTTGCAAACCGGATGCAGCACGGGTAAAGCCCGCAGTCTAGCAGCCCGATTCGCCCCACCTGCAATTTTCCCCATGACCGACTCGAACACCTCATCGCCCAACCCAGCGCTGCCCGACGCCGTGCGCGAGGCGCTGGCCATCACCAAGCGTGGCTGCAGCGAACTGCTGGTGGAGGCGGACTGGATCGCCAAGCTGCAGCGCAGCCAGCAGACCGGCCAGCCCTTGCGCATCAAGCTCGGCCTGGACCCGACTGCGCCGGACATCCACCTCGGCCACACCGTGGTGCTGAACAAACTGCGGCAGCTCCAAGACCTGGGCCACACCGTCATTTTTCTGATCGGCGACTTCACCTCGCGCATCGGCGACCCGTCCGGGCGCAACGCCACCCGCCCGCCGCTGAGCATCGAGCAGATCCAGGCCAACGCGCAGACCTACTACGCGCAGGCCAGCCTGGTGCTCGACCCCGAGCGCACCGAGATTCGCTACAACTCCGAATGGAGCGAGCCGCTGGGCGCCGACGGCATGATCCGCCTGGCGGCCAAATACACCCTGGCGCGGCTGCTCGAACGCGACGATTTCACCAAGCGCTTCAAAGAAGGCGTGCCGATTGCCATGCACGAGCTGCTCTACCCGCTGATGCAGGGCTACGACTCGGTGGCGCTGCAAAGCGACCTGGAGCTCGGCGGCACCGACCAGAAGTTCAACCTGCTGGTCGGCCGCGAGCTGCAGCGCGAATATGGCCAGGAGCCGCAGTGCATCCTGACCATGCCGCTGCTCGAAGGGCTGGACGGGGTGGAAAAAATGTCCAAGTCCAAGGGCAATTACATCGGCATCCAGGAGCCGGCGGCGACGATGTTCGCCAAGCTGCTGTCGATCAGCGACACGCTGATGTGGCGGTATTACGAGCTGCTGTCGTTTCGCCCGATGGGCGACATCGAGCGGCTCAAGGCCGAAGTGGCCGCCGGGCGCAACCCCAAGGACGTCAAGGTGTTACTGGCGCGCGAAATCGTCACCCGCTTTCACTCGGCGGCCGCAGCCGACGCGGCGCAGGCC
>Ga0123519_10004172_pt1 | contig 23562 bp, 18 predicted proteins | sample YelNatPaOPRAMG02_FD_87396 | JGI IMG/M metagenome (GOLD analysis project Ga0123519, IMG submission 87396) | Hot spring microbial communities from Yellowstone National Park - Yellowstone National Park OP-RAMG-02 (version 2) | ecosystem: Environmental > Aquatic > Thermal springs > Hot (42-90C) ...
CCATTCCCGCCAACCTATGGTCTTATGGGCCAACCCACGATTGTCAACAACGTGGAAACCATTGCAGCCGTTCCGAACATCATAAAGAACGGCGCTGAGTGGTACGCCAGCATTGGCACAAAAGAATCCAAGGGGACTAAGATCTTCTCACCTTGCGGAGACGTTTTGTACCCCGGGGTCTACGAGGTTCCCTTCGGAGTTACCCTGCGCGAAGTGTTGTATAACATGGCCGGTGGTATCAAGAGCGGCAAGGCATTTAAGGCATGTCTGATGGGCGGACCGTCTGGTATTGTGGTGGGTCCGGAGTCTCTCGACCGCAGGCTGTGTTCGGAAGACTTGCCGCCGGGCGCGGGAGCGCTGATCGTGCTCGATGAGGATAAGTGCATAGTCGATCTGATGCAGAACATTGCCCAGTTCTTCTATCACGAATCTTGCGGACAATGCGTTCCGTGCCGCGAAGGTACCAAGCGCATGTTGGAGATATTCACCTGGATGACCGCCGGTGCGGGTAGCGAGGAAGACCTTAATCTGCTGGAATCGCTTGCCAACACTATGAGCCTTTCCGGAAAGTGTGGGCTAGGCCAGTTTGCGGGCGTTGCGTTTAAGTCCAGCCTGCCGCTCTTTGCAGACGAATATAAAGCCCACTTAAAGGACAAGGTCTGTCCCACTGGGGTCTGTATGATGGACAAGGTCCTTGAGGAGGTCAAGTAGATGACAACTGTTAACCTCAAGATAAATAATCAAAACGTAACAGCCGAGGCCGGGTCCACCATTCTGGAAGCCGCACGAGCTGCTGGGATATACATTCCGACGCTGTGCTACCATTCGGACCTTATGCCTGACGGAGTTTGTCGTGTGTGCTCGGTGGAAGTCAAGGGCCAAAGAACTTTGTGCGCGGCCTGCTGCTTCCCTGTGAGCGAAGGAATGGAAGTAATGACCCACACGCCCAAGGTCCGCGAGGCTCGACGGATGATTGTGGAGTTGATGCTTGCCAATCACCCTCAGGAATGCCTTACTTGTTCGCGGAACCAGAAGTGCGAGTTGCAGAAACTGGCAAAGGAATTGGGTATTCAAGATGTACGCTTCCGTGGTGAGCGCAGGTCGATTGATGTAGACGATTCGAGTCCGATCATTCGCGATCCTGAGAAGTGCGTATTGTGTGGGCGTTGCGAACGCACGTGCACCGATCTCCAGAGCGTGGCAGCTCTGCATCCGGTGAATCGTGGTTGGGAGACGATGATTATGCCGGGGCTGGGCGGCGACATGGCTGATGCCGTGTGCGTGCACTGCGGACAGTGCATTAATCGTTGCCCAACAGGAGCTCTTAAAGCCAAAGATCCAGCCCCCCTTATTTGGGAGGCTATTCACGATCCTTCCAAGCACGTAATTGTCCAGACCGCGCCTGCCGTACGTGCGTCTATTGGCGAAGAGTTCGGTATGCCGCCAGGTAGTCGCGTGACGAAGAAGATGGTCACGGCGCTTAAGATGCTGGGTTTCGACCGGGTTATGGACACCGACTTTACCGCTGACCTCACGATAATGGAAGAGGGTAGCGAGCTAATTCAGCGCATTCAGAAAGGCGGAGTGCTGCCGCAGATTACGTCGTGTTCGCCTGGTTGGATCAAGTTCATCGAATATTACTTCCCTGAACTGTTGCCACATCTTTCGACGTGTAAGAGTCCGCAGCAGATGTTTGGAGCGCTCGCTAAGACTTACTACGCTGAGAAGATGGGCATCGACCCGAAGGATATTGTCAGCGTTTCGATTATGCCCTGCACGGCGAAGAAGTTCGAGTGCGATCGGCCTGAGATGTGGTCTAGTGGGTTCAAGGACGTTGACTATGTTCTCACAACTCGCGAGGCTGCTGGCATGATGAAAGAGGCAGGAATCGACCTGCCTAACCTACCTGAGAGCGAGTATGACGATCCGTTCGGCGTTACTACTGGCGCAGCGGTCATCTTCGGCAACACAGGCGGCGTTATGGAAGCAGCCCTGAGGACAGCGTATGAGCTTATCACAGGCAAGGAACTGGGCAATGTGAACATCGAAGCAGTGCGAGGCATGGAAGGCGTCCGTGAAGCCACTGTGATGGTCGGAGACTTGCCCGTGAAGGCAGCAGTTGCGCACGGACTGGCCAACGCTCGGAAAGTATTGGAGGGTATCAAGGACGGCAGGTTCGCCGATTATCACTTCATAGAGATTATGTGTTGTCCGGGCGGTTGTATAGGCGGTGGAGGTCAGCCGCAACCCACCAGCGCGGAGATTAGAGCGGCCAGAATCCGCGCTATCTACGATGAAGACGAGGCCATGACCATCCGCAAGTCGCACGAGAACCCGGCAGTGAAGAAGCTCTATGAGGAGTTCCTTGGCGAGCCTCTTTCGCACAAGAGCCATGAGCTTCTCCATACACACTACACGCCGCGCGAACGTCGCACTGTCAAGACTACGGCTGGAAAATCGACCAAGGTCAAGGTCAATTAATAGCTGAAAAAACGGAAACGGAAAGAAGGCGGGGTGCTGAAAAAAACACTCCCGCCTTTTTCTTTTTAGCGATTCGGGAATCACGATATACCTGTCACACGCCATACACTCAGCCTGTCACACTTACGCATGTTTTCAAGTTTTCTCTATATGTGAGAGTTGGTTTATACTCACTCCGACTTTATATTTACCGGTCATCGGAGGCTACTACGGTGGTTTCGTATCAATGGTTGGTGTTTTTGGCGAGTGAGCTTGAGCAGAGGGCTCTAATTCGGATGGCTCAGCTTGCCCCGGAAGATTTTGGCCAACCCCTATGATTGCTCCCTTAAATCCCTAATCGCTCGTACGCTACCGGCACCTTGACAGGATTAGCGGCGGTCAATAGAATAGCTGTAGCCGCTCGGCGAGTCTTGTCGGGCGGCATGCTTTGTGTTAATTTGGATTTAAGGAGAAGGACCTTGCTGCTTGAAGGACAGGTGGCGTTTATTACGGGCGCAGGAAGAGCGGGCAAAGGCATTGGAAGGTCGATTGCCTTGCGACTTGCGCGAGAAGGCGCCAAGATAGCGATTGGAGATTTCGTGCCCGAGGCCGCCGACGCGGTGGCGAAAGAAGTCGAGGAAGCGGGCGGAGAAGCCATTGCAGTTTACGGTAGCGTCGCTAGCCTGGAAGATGTCGAACGAATGGTCCAAGCCACAGTGGACAGATTCGGCAGAATCGATATACTGGTTAACAACGCCGGTATTACGCGCGATAACCTTCTGGTGCGTATGAGCGAGGAAGAATGGGACTCTGTGCTGGATACCAACCTTAAGGGGACCTTTAACTGTACCAAGGTTGTCGCCAAGCTGATGATGCGCGAGCGCCGAGGAAAGATAGTCAACGTAGCGAGCGTAATGGGTCTGGTCGGCAATGCGGGACAAGCTAATTACTCTGCTTCCAAAGGGGGCGTTATCGCTCTGACAAAGACCACTGCTAAAGAGCTTGGATCGCGCGGAATTAATGTGAACGCGGTCGCGCCCGGATTTATCCAAACCGTAATGACCGAGGAAATGCCTGAAGCCGCAAAGCGCGACATTAGCGACAGGATTCCGCTGAGACGATTAGGAACGCCAGAAGACGTGGCCGAAGTTGTGTTGTTCTTGTGCTCGGAAGCCTCAAGCTACATAACAGGGCAAGTGATAGCCGTCGATGGCGGAATGGTAATGTAAGGAGGTGGCAGGGATGACTACTCTCGAGAGAGTTAAGAAGGTTATTGTCGATAAACTGCAGCGAAACGACGCTGAGATAACTGAGGAAACATCGTTCCAAGACGATCTCGGCGCGGATTCGCTGGACGTAGTCGAGTTGGTTATGGGGTTTGAAGAAGAGTTCGGCATTTCAATTCCTGATGAAGACGCAGAGAAGATTCGGACTGTCGGCGATGCAGTAAGATATGTCGAACAGGCCGTTGGCTGAGCAATCGGCTTATATTAAACAACAAAAACCGGCCGAGGATTGCGCCGGGGAAGCATTTCTAAGGAGGATGAAATTGTCTGCGACACTGGAAAGAGTCAAGAAAGTCGTGGTTGACAAGCTGAATGTAACCGATAGCGAGGTCACCGAAGAGGCATCTTTCATAGATGATCTTGGAGCGGATTCTCTGGACGTGGTCGAGTTGGTTATGGGTTTTGAGGAAGAGTTTGGCATTCAGATACCCGACGAAGACGCGGAGAAGATTCAAACAGTTAAGCAAGCGGTCGAGTATATTGAGAGCAGGATAGCGGAATAGCAATCGACCGAAGCTCAAAACAGGCTTTTATCGTGCCGGAAGAGCTGGCGGTTTATTGGCTCTCGACTTTTAACGAAGTCTGTATAGGGGTTTGATGCAGGACAAAAGAGTTGTAGTTACGGGCATGGGGGCTGTTACGCCCCTAGGAAATACTGTTGATGAGTATTGGGAAGCCATCAAGGCCGGTCGTAACGGAATCGGACCAATAACGCATTTCGATGCTTCGCAGCATTCTACACGTATTGCTGCTGAGGTTAAGAACTTCGATCCGACCAAGTATGTGGATCCCAAGTGGACGCGGCGGATGGACCCGTTCACGCAATACGCAGCGGCTGCTGCCATGATGGCTTTGCAGGACAGCGGGCTGGAAATAACCGAAGAAAACGCGCCTAGGATCGGGGTTACTATAGGCTCAGGGATAGGCGGAGTTTTGACGTGGGAAACGCAGGACCTGAACCTTATTAATCACGGTCCCAGGCGTGTAAGCCCGTTTTTTGTGCCTATGCTGATCGCAAATATGGCTAGCGGCCTTGTTGCTATATTGACGGGAGCGAAGGGTCCTAATATGGCTATCGTTACCGCGTGCGCGACAGCGAGCCATTCGATAGGCGAGGCGTGGCATATGATCAAGCGCGGCGATGCGGATGCGATGATTGCCGGCGGAGCTGAGGCTGCGGTTAGGCCACTATCTTATGCCGGCTTCTGCACAATGAAAGCCGTATCTACTCGCAATGACGATCCCGAGCATGCCAGCCGACCGTTTGACAAGGACCGCGACGGATTTGTGATGGGCGAGGGGGCTGGCGTATTGGTTATAGAAGAACTGGAACACGCCAAAGCCCGCGGTGCGCGAATCTATGCGGAGATCGTCGGTTATGGACTCTCTGCCGATGCCTACGATTGGGTTGCCATTGATGCAAATGGTGCGGCAAGAAGCATGGCGCGTGCGCTTGAGAAAGCACATATAGGGCCGGAGTGCATCGATTACATTAATGCGCACGGGACCTCAACGCCTGTAGGCGATCCGGAAGAGACCAAAGCTATTAAGAAGGTCTTCGGAGACCATGCCTACAAACTGGCAGTGAGTTCTACGAAGTCTATGATAGGACATTTGCTGGGTGCGGCGGGAGCTGTTGAGAGTATCGCGTGCATTAAGGCGATTACTGACGGTGTTATTCCGCCTACAAGGAACTTGTTCGAGCCGGATCCCGAATGCGATTTGGACTATGTGCCGCACGAAGCACGTGAAGCAAAAGTCGAGTACGCAATGAACAACTCATTCGGGTTCGGAGGCCAGAACGCAACACTGATTTTTAGGAGGTTCGTAGGTTAATGGTTGTTTCTCAGCGAGCAAGGAAGATTAGCCCTTCGCCAACTCTTGCAATGGCTGCCAAGGCGAAACAGATGAGGGCGGAAGGAATAGACGTTGTCTCGTTCGACGCGGGCGAGCCGGATTTTGATACGCCTCAGCATATAAAAGATGCTGCCTGCAAGTCTTTGCAGGAAGGGTTTACCAAGTATACGCCTGTTGCTGGCACACCTGATTTGAAGCGGGCTATCTGTGAGAAACTGAAGACTGATAACGGCCTTGACTACGAGCCTTCGCAAGTTATAGTTTCGCTAGGGGCAAAGCATTCTATCTACAATGCCGTGTTGGCGACAATAGACCCAGGCGACGAAGTGATCATCCCAGCGCCTTACTGGGTAAGCTACCCTGAGATAGTGAAAATGGCCGAAGGCGTGCCAGTTTATGTTGAAACCGATGAGTCTACCGGTTTCACCGTGCCGATAGAGCGGCTGAAGAAAGCGATCACTCCCAAGACGCGGATGCTGATTCTTAATAGCCCATCGAACCCAACCGGAGGAGTCTACGACCGGCAGCAGATTGAAGAGATTGCGCAATTGGCCGTAGAGAAAGGCTTTTATGTGCTTTCGGATGAGATTTACGAGAAGATTATCTACGACGGCCGAGAGCACGTGAGCATAGCATCGCTAGGCCCAGATATCAAAAAACTTACAATCACAGTGAACGGATTCTCTAAGGCTTACTCCATGACCGGTTGGCGATTGGGCTATGTTGCTGCAGAGAAGGAGATTGTCGCTGCGATGGAGGCGATTCAGAGCCACAGCGCATCGAATATGGTATCATTTACACAACCAGCAGCAGTAGCCGCGCTCAAGGGACCTCAGGATGTGGTCGATAAGATGGTTGCGGAGTTCGACCGACGACGAAAATATATCGTTGAGCGGCTCAATGCAATAGATGGCATAGAATGCACTATGCCCGGCGGAGCGTTTTATGTGTTCCCGAACGTGTCGGGACTCTTCGGACGTAAGTATGGAGACAAAGTGATCGATGGCTCAGATGCATTCTGTGCCTTTGCTTTGGAAGAAGCGCGAATCGCAACCGTTGCCGGTAGTGGGTTTGGTGCGGATAATTACGTCAGGTTCTCATACGCGACCTCGATCGAGAACATCGAGAAAGGTATGGACCGACTGGCCGAAGCCGTTGCGAAGCTGCAATAGTAGAGCATTTGCATCTGGGGAATAAGCGATGCCGATACGAGCGTGCGGGAACTGTGAGCAGCTCTTACAAGTAAAGAAAAAGAAATAGGGTTATCGACTATCGGTCTGGGTATTGGTTGCCGGCTGCGATAATGACACTTGATCAGAAGACTCTTCAAAACATAGCCCGCAAGCTGCAAGTGGATATCCGCGACTATGCTCTGCTGCAGCAGGCGCTTACGCATAAGTCCTATCTCGGAGAAGAAGCGGAGGCGCTTTCCAATGAGAGATTGGAGTTCCTCGGGGATTCCGTGTTGGGACTGGTTGTCGCGGAGTATCTGTACACTCAGTTTCCTGACCGCACTGAAGGCGATCTTGCTAAGGCCAAGGCAGTGGCTGTAAGCGAGCCGGTGCTGGCAGAGAGCGCGAAGAACCTTGGCCTGCCGGACATGCTTCTGATGAGTACAGGTGAGGAAGCAAGCGGCGGGAGAAAAAGACTTTCAATCTTGGCGGATGCGTTCGAAGCGCTGGTGGCGGTTATCTACTTAGATTGCGGATTGGAAGCAGCAAGGCAATTTATACTCAGGGCGCTGGAATCCATACTCATCGATATCGAACGCAAGGAACACATTCGTGATTACAAGACACTTCTTCAAGAGCATACCCAGGGTCTCTACAAGAAGGCGCCTCGCTACCTGGTGATTGAGGAAAGAGGAGCGGACCACGATAAGACGTTCGTGGTCGAAGCCAGACTGGACGACGTGAAACTTGGTTTGGGGGAAGGAAAAAGCAAAAAGCAGGCGGAACAAGCAGCGGCGCTGCAGGCGCTGGAGCGAATAGAAAATATACGTCTTTGTAATTCTGGGGAGGAATAGATGCCTGAACATAGAGCGGAAATAGGTGTTTTCGGCGGGTCAGGTTTTTACTCGCTGATGGATGATTTCGAAGAGGTCAAAGTCGAAACGCCCTATGGTGCGCCGAGTGATTTGATTGCGTTGGGCACGGTCGCGGGCAAGAAAGTAGCCTTTCTCCCCAGGCATGGTAAACGTCACCAATATCCACCGCACGCTATTCCCTACTTAGCGAACGTATACGCTATGAAACAGCTCGGCGTCACGCGAATTATAGGGCCAAATGCCGTAGGAAGCCTTCAAGCGGACATCAAGCCAGGGGATTTTGTCGTATGCGATCAGTTCGTCGACCGTACCACTGGCCGCAAAGATACTTTCTATGATGGTCCCATCGCTACGCACATTTCGGCTGCCGAACCTTATTGTCCGACGTTGCGCAAGCTTGCTGTGGAGATCGGACGCGAGCAGGGCGTGAGGATTCGCGACGGAGGCACTTGCGTCGTCATTCAGGGTCCGAGATTCTCTACTCGTGCTGAAAGCTCGTGGTTTACGCACATGGGTTGGCACGTGGTTAACATGACTCAGTATCCCGAGTGCATCCTCGCACTGGAACAAGAGATTTGCTACGTAAACATCGCGCTTGTCACCGATTATGACGTTGGGATAGTCGCTGAAGGCGGAGCGGAGCCTGTGAATGCGGCTGAGATCATAAATGTTCTCAACGCTAACAATGAGCGCGTGAAGCGTCTGATCTACGAAATGATTGCGCGCATGCCTGATACACGCGACTGCCCTTGTGCGCATGCACTGAAGAACGCGAGACTAGGCTAGGAAATACAGGCAACGATGGACGTGGCGATTTGACGCACTCGCTAGGCGGACGGGCATGTTGGCATTATCCCACCTTTACTACGTCTTTTCCCAAGATTCGCTCGATTTCGGAAACAAACTTCGGACAGGGATCTACTTTGAACGCCGACGAAATGCACTGATGACTTTCGCCATGATACAGATGGAAGTAAACCGGACTTTCGCCGGGGTAGGCTTCCAGGAGGCTCTTTAGCATTTCAAGCCGCAAGTTGGGATTTCCGTTGATACGTATATGCACGATCCTGGCGCCGTTTCCGTTGGACTTACCGTTCTTGTTGCCGTTACGTATGGGAATGACAGTCTCGCCAAGTATTTCCACCTCGACGACGGTGCTTTCTTCGTCCGAAGCAATGCGCTCCCGATGGCTTGCTTTGCCTTTGATCAGAACAATCTGATCCTTTGACAAATATTGCGAGCAGTTCTTGAATGCAGCGGGGAAGAAAGTAACAGGTATGGTCCCGTAGAGGTCTTCCAGTTTAATATGAGCCATCCGCTCGTTGCGACGAGTGTGGCGGAAGCGGATATCCGAGATGATTCCACCGACTATGCATTCCTGGTCGTTGTCCAGGTCGCGGAACGTCTGAGCGTTGGCTGTGCACTTGCGTTCGATGATTGATCGGACGCTATCGAGCGGATGACCGGAGAAGTAGACACCGGTCAGCTCCTTCTCCATTGCCAGTATTTCTTCTCGTGGAAACTCGGCGATGTGATCGTATTTCTCGATATCCGGACTGAGCGACGCGGTATCCGCCATGTCGCCAAACAGTCCTGCCTGCCCGCTCTTTTGGTCACGCAGGATTGCAGCGGCAGCGTTTATGGCATCCGGCAGCATTTGGAGTAATTGTGCACGGTTAGGATGGATGGATGCGAATGCTCCGACCTTAATGAGGCACTCGATGGTGCTCCTGTTCATAGTAGCTACGGCGTGTACCCTCCGGCAAAAGTCGAAGAGGTCAGTAAACGGCCCGCCCGATTCTCTTGCCTGCACAATCGCATCGATGATAGCCCTTCCGCAACCCTTGACTGCCGCAAGTCCGAATCGAATGGCCTCGCCTTCGACTTCGAACTCCGCTTTGCTGTGGTTTACGTCCGGAGGCAGTACTGTGATCCCCAGTCTGCGGCAATCCTCCATATAGATCGACAGCTTTTCTTGATCGTCCATATTTGCGGAGAACAGAGCCGTATAGTACTCCACCGGGAAGTTCGCCTTCATATACGCTGTTCGATACGCAACCAGCGCGTAGCACACTGCGTGGGCCTTATTGAACGCATATCCAGCGAAAGGCTCAATTTGTTCGTATATCTGCTCTGCGATCTTCAGCGGCACGCCTTTTGCTTTCGCACCTTCAAGGAACTTCTCTCGTTGCTCCGCCATTATCCGCTTGTCCTTCGAGGACATGGCCTTGCGAAGGACATCCGCCTGACCCAAAGTAAATCCGGCAATCGCTCGGGCGATTCGAAGCACTTGATCTTGATAGCATATAACTCCGTAGGTTTCCTTCAGGATCGGCTCCAAGTCCGGATGAAGGTACTCGACCTTCTCTTGCCCAAACTTGGATCTTACGAACTTGGGGATATAAGCCATAGGGCCAGGGCGGTATAAGGCAACCATTGCGGCCAGTTCTCTGACTGAACTCGGTTGCAGTTCGATTACATTGCGTCGCATACCGGCGCCTTCAAGCTGAAATACCCCGTTTGTATCCCCTTTGCCGAGCATCTCGAATACTTTGGAGTCGTTGAGAGGTATATTGAGAATATCGATGTCGATGCCGCGATTGCGTTTCACCAGTTTGACTGCATTGGCGAGGATTGTAAGGTTAGCCAGTCCGAGAAAGTCCATCTTCAGAAGGCCGACTTTCTTTATTGCGTCCTTGTCTAACTGAGCAACGATTTCGCCTTTGCCGCCGTACTGGATCGGCACATGATCTGTCAGTGGATCGTCGGAGATAAGCACACCGGCTGCATGCACGCCTACGTTCCGATTCAGCCCTTCCAGACTTCGGGCAGTATCGATAAGTTCTTTTATATCGCGTCGACTATTATAAGCCGCCTGTAAATCGGGGTTTTCTTCGAGGGCACGATCGATAGTAACGCCGACTGGGACCGTAGGGATCATCTTGCAGATGCGGTCTACTTCCGCAAGGTCCATTCCAAGAACACGCCCGCAATCTCGCACGGCAGCGCGTGCTTTAAGGCTCCCAAATGTGGCAATCTGGCCTACACGCTCGCGACCATACTTCTCCACTACGTATTGAATCAGTTCATCGCGGCGGTCGTCCTGGATGTCGAGATCCACATCCGGCATCTCAACGCGCTCGGGATTCAGAAAGCGTTCAAACGTCAGGCCGTATTCGATCGGGTCAACATCGGTGATTCCAAGCCCGTAGCAAACCAAACTGCCTGCTGCAGAACCTCTAACGCCTACATATATTCCTTGGCGACGAGCGAAGTCGGTGAAATCGCGAACGATCAGCATGTAGGTGGCGAATCCACACTCATTAATAATCTTGCATTCATATTCGAACTGCTTGCGATATTCCTCAGATAGTTCGCCACCCAGACGTGTTACCAGGCCACGGTATGCTTCGGCTTGCATGTATTCTGCAGGGCTCATGCCTTCCGGAATGCCCGGATTTGGGAGCTTTGACTTGCCGAAGTCGAACTTGATATTGCATCTATCCGCAATTTCCAGGGTGTTTTCGAGGGCTTCTGGAACGTCGCTGAAAAGCCGTGCCATCTCATCGGGGCTTTTCATGTAGAACTCACGCGACCCAAAGCGCATTCGGTTGGGATCGGAAAGGATCGAACCAGTCTGAATACACAACAACACGTCATGCGGCTCTGCGTCTTTTTTCTCGACGTAGTGGATGTCGTTCGAGGCAACCAGTTTCAGACCGGTGCGCTTAGAAAGCAGGATCAGCGCCTCGTTTACAGGTTTCTGTTCCGGCAAACTGTGGTCCTGAAGTTCGAGGTAAACGTTTTCCTTGCCGAAGATGTCCACATACTCACCCAGCGAGCGCTCCGCTTGCTCCAAGTTGTTGTTGAGTATGGACTTGGGCACCTCGCCTGCCAGGCAAGCGGTGAGCGCGATCAGGTCTTCGCTGTATTGCGCCAGAAGCTCTTTATCTACCCTCGGCTTGTAGTAAAATTCTTCAGAGAACGCAATGGAAACCAGTTTTATCAGGTTGCGATAGCCTTGTTCGCTCTTTGCAAGCAGCACAAGGTGATATTGATCCTTGTCGAGCTTGGGGTCACGCCGCGTTCGCGACTCAACGGCGACGTAGACCTCGCAGCCGAGAATAGGCTTAATGCCTGCCGCTTTTGCCGCCGAGTAGAAGCTGATGTTGCCGTACATAACGCCGTGGTCGGTGATCGCGACCGAAGGCATTTCGAACTCAACGGCCTTCTTGATTATGTCGTCGATCCGGCAGGCGCCGTCCAGCAAGCTATATTCCGAGTGAGTGTGAAGATGCACAAAACGGTGCGCGCCCAAATCGATACTCCCAAGAGGTTGCCTGCCACTATTTTAGCACAGCCGGACTCAGGTAAGCAGCCAATTCTTTGTGGGGATTTTCCCCAGGTATAAGCAGATCAAACAGTTCCTTCTAGGATGCCTTCAGCAAATACAGGCTGGCAGCCATAACAAGCATGCCTCCAAGTGCACCGAGTATAGAGTCATGCTCGCGACCGTACTCTCTCGATGCGGGCAGCAGTTCGTCGAGTGCTATGTAGACCATAATCCCGCCTACCAGTGCCAGCACGATTGCTAGCACTTTTCCGTTTAGAATGGGCAACAGAACAGCCGCTGCCAGAAAGGCGCCGATCGGTTCGGCTAACCCTGAAATCGTCGACCACACAAAAGCCTTCAAATGACTTCCGGTTGCTGCATACACCGGTGCGGCAACAGCTATACCTTCCGGGATATTGTGGATCGCTATCGCCACAGCCAACGCAGTGCCCAAGCTTGGTTTTGCCAGCGCACTGACAAAGGTTGCCATACCTTCCGGAAAATTGTGTATTGCTAACCCCAATGCCACGAAAAGTCCGGTTCTCAAAAGTCTATGATTGTGGGCGTGCAGTCCTTCTTGTTCTTCCGCGCCGAAGGAATGAGGCACCATGACGTCTATGGCATACATGGCCAATACTCCGCCAAAGAACGTCAAATGCGCATAGGCAAATCCGATCCCATCAATTCCTTGCGGCAGCAGTTCCACAAATGAGACCAAAATCATTACGCCTGCTGAGAATCCAAGGGCTAAGCTCATAAACAATCCACCCGGTCGGCGCACCAACAGACTGATCAATGCCCCCAGACTCGTAGACATCCCAGCAAGCGTGGCTAAGAGTATTGCAAACCAGAAATCGGACATCCTTTGCCATTCCTAAAAGACAGCTCCAGCACTTCGACAAGAGCCGTTTCGAGTTATCGCCAAAGATAATACATTCTGTCCGGACGGTTGTCAAAGCAGATTATTGGCGGGTAAAAAACGAATACGAGCGCAAAGGAGGGAACCGATATGCCTGAGATGATGAAAGCTTTCGTGATGAAACGCATCGGCGAGACTGGCTTTATGGAAAAGCCAATTCCAGAACCTGGGCCAAATGATGCTATTATCCGCACTACACGTGCGCTTGTGTGCACATCCGACACGCATACTATCAAGGGAGCTATAGGCGATAGGCGTGATCTTACGCTTGGACACGAAGCAGTTGGAATCGTTCACAAAGTTGGAGAGGCGGTAAAGACAGTCAAGCCCGGCGATAGAGTGGTCGTTGGGGCCGTAACTCCGGACTTTAAGTGCAACAATTGCCAGTATGGCCACACATCACAGTGCACTGAAATGCTCGGAGGTTGGAAGTTTGCCAACACCAAAGACGGAGTTTTTGCAGAGTACTTTCACGTCAACGACGCTGATGCGAATCTGGCAATCATTCCGGAGTCCGTTTCGGATGATGTTGCCGTCTACGTTGCCGATATGCTCTCGACCGGCTTCATGGGAGCAGAACATGCCCAGATTCCATTGGGCGGAACCGTGGCGATATTTGCGCTCGGACCGGTTGGGCTGATGTGTGTGGCGGGAGCGCGGCTTCTGGGTGCAGGACTCGTGATCGGTGTCGAGAGCATTCCCAAGAGACAGGAACTGGGGAAGCACTACGGAGCGGATGTGATTGTTGACTTCTCCAAAGTCGATCCAGTTGAAGGCATACTCAAAATAATGCCTGAGGGAGTAGATAGTGCGATCGAAGCACTCGGTGCACAGACGACCTTCGAAGCATGCATAAAAGTGACCAAACCCGGTGGCACGATATCCGTCGTGGGCTATTTCGGCAAGGGAGACTACGTAATGATTCCCAGACTGGAATGGGGAGTCGGAATGAGCGACAAAACCATCCGCACCGGTTTGTGTCCAGGTGGGCGTCTGCGTCTGGAGCGTTTGCTGCGGTTGATTGAAACCGGTCGAGTGGATCCCAGCCCGTTGACCACTCACAAGTTTACGTTTGACCAAGTGGACAAGGCTCTGCATATGATGGAGACAAAAGAGGACGGCATAATCAAGCCGCTAATAGTGTTTGAATAGAAAGCTGATCCTACTTGCGGAATATCATCACATATTCGTGCTTGAAAATGTAGAATCCGCCTGCAAGTGCGCGGTAGCGCCACAGGTTGTTGTTGGGTCCTTTACCCTTTTCGTTACCTTCGATGTTCTTTACTACAATCGACTTCAGCCGGAACCCAACATCTTGCATAACTTGCATGCATTTGAAGCCGAGCGGGTCCAACTCACCGTCGGCATATTTGTCTCCGATGACCAACACGGCGAACCGACCTTCCTGAAGAGTTTCGTAGGCATTGCGCGCTACCAGGCAGAAGCCTTTGAGAAACGATTCCGTGGTGGGGTAGTTGGAAAGGTCCGCATCCATATTGCTGAACTTGATAATGTCTCCGTAGGGCGGATGCAGAACAGCAAGCTGCGCGTTATCAGCTCCCATTTCTTGAAGTGCTTCGCGAACGGCGTTCTTAGTACTCGGCTGGGTACTATCACCTTCGATCAAACGGATGCGATTGCCGAGGACTTCCTGCGGAAGCTTGCTGTATACCAGTTCTACCAGGTCGGGTCTGAGTTCAACTCCGATCAGCCGACGGTTCAGGTTTACAGCCTCAATTGCGGACGTGCCCGAGCCAAGGAACCAGTCTACAATGATTTCGTTTTCTTTTGTGTAGCGACGGAACGTTTGGTTTGCAATTTGGGGAATAAAGTTTCCGTGGTAGTCCAACCGATGGCCATTTGTATTCTGCCGGGACTTCATTATCCACAGCGAGTCGGTGATTATATCTTCGTATTCTTTCCACCGGCTGAGATCGATATCGGAGTAGCTGAGCACACGCTTGTATTTTTTCACACAGGGATTGTATCAACAGCAGCCAACAAGATCAAGATGTGCGATATAACTTGAAACTGCACAATCTGCGCAAACATGTCAGTTTCCAATCCCCACAACGTCGATTACGGCAATCTCCGGACGGCATAGAAAGCGAATCTGTGGAGCAGGTGGCGATTCCAGGCCAATACCGCGGTTTACGTAAAGCAGTCTGCCTTGCTTTTCATACATTCCCGACTGGTATTTCCCGACGAGTGACTTGTGTGGGATAAGCGCGCCGAAGGCAGGCAGCCGCACTTGTCCGCCGTGCGTATGTCCGGCAAGTAGAAGGTCGATTCCGGATTTGGCGGTCAGGTCGAACTTTTCTGGCTTATGGCACAGACAGACCTTGTATAAACGCGCATATCCCGTCGGAAGCTTTGGAAGCATGCTGTTCGGATGCCACGACATCCCAGCAAGCGCAATCTCTGCCTTGCCATCCTTAGACTTTATAGCAGTCCAGCCATTGAGAACTCTCGCACCGCCCTGCCGAAGGGCGATCAAGTCGCACTCTATGTCCAAATTGCCCTCTACCGCGTATACCGGTGCGATTGCGGAAAGTCTGAGAGCTATCTGTCTTAGATGTGATGTCGATTCTCGATTTTTTACGATGGTATAATCGCCGGTGAGGACTATCACGTCTGGCGCTTCTCGGGTAGTTCGATTAATCATTTGAATTTCGCGCGGTTCAATCCTTATCAAATGTATATCGGTAATGTGCGCGATGCGGATGCGAGATCCGGCCGGCAATTTGGAAGTGCGGATGATATGATGGGTGATCTGTATTCGGTTTGGCTCGACCTTGACTGCGTCGAACACACTGAGCGCAATTAGCACACCAAGGCTGGGCCACACTATCTTGCCTGCAAGGCTTACTTTCTTGCGAAGCAAAAGAAACAATGCCAGACGTAGGTTCGCAAACGCGACAATCATCGCGCCCGCAAACAAAACGCCCAGCATTACGAACCTTGCTTGGATCGATGTGTCCATGTCTACCGCTTCATATACTACCCGATTGGCAGGTTGGTTCCCGGAGGAATTCTGTCAGGCGGCTAGAAGACGCAAAGTGATGTAGCTATTAATCGTCGGCATTGATAAGTGATTTAACGGGAGGGAAACAATGGCCAACAAGCTCAAGATAGGCGTTATGATGTCGCTGGGACATGACGTGCGCGAGGAGATCAAAAAGGTGCACGATCTAGGATTGACAAGCTGCCAGCTCGGTTGTTGGGCACCGGAATACTATAACGATGAGAACCTTGCCGCAGTCAAGAGTGCAACAAAGGAATTTGGTGTGGAAGTGTCCGCCATTTGGGCTGGATATCCTGGAACCGTACACTGGAACTTCACCGAGGGACCGGCGACTATCGGATTGGTGCCGCCTGAGACAAGGGATGTTCGCGTTGCAGCGCTAATCAAGGGAGCTGAGTTTGCAGCAGAGCTAGGCGTGCCTGCGGCGATCACGCATGCAGGTTTCATACCGGAAAATCCAAAGGACCCGCTGTATGCTGGGACGGTAGAGGCACTGGCAAAAGTTGCGAAGCGATGCAAAGAATTAGGCATCTTCTTCTGCTTCGAGACCGGACAGGAAACCCCAATTACTCTATTGCGTGCGATGAAAGATATCGGTCTGGACAACTTAGGCGTCAACTTCGATCCTGCAAATTTGTTGATGTACGGCAAGGCAAATCCGGTGGATGCTCTGGACATCTTGGGGCCGTATGTGAAGGGCGTCCACGCAAAAGATGGAGAATATCCGACAGACCCGATGAATCTTGGAGTCGAGAAACCACTTGGACAGGGACGAGTGAATTTCCCCCTCTTTGTCTCGAAGCTCAAATCGTTCGGCTATGAAGGTGTGCTTACAATAGAACGAGAGATTTCCGGCGAACAGCAGATAAAGGACATTCGCATGGCCATTGAAGTGCTGGAGCCGTTGTGCTGATGTGAGAACAAACAATAGGGTCCCGGAGAAGACGCCGGGACCCTATCACTACATAGAAACCTCTCGGTCAGCTAAACGCCTTGTAGTGCTTTGTCCTGTTTAAGGAATGCGGCTCCCCTTGTTCTTGTCCATTCCAGAACCGAATCCGCAACGTATTTGCACTCGTCGTAGGTAAGTTCCGGGTAGATCGGTAGCGAGAGGCAATTTGCCGCGTTTTTCTCGGTTTCGGGCAAGACCGGATGCGGATCGCCAGCACCAAATGGGAAGCCTTCTTGCTGATGTATGGCAATCGGATAGTTTGTTAAAGCAATTACACCTCGCTCTTCCTTGAGGAACTCCTGCAGGTCGTCGCGCCCTGGAGTCTCTATAACGTAAAGATGGTAAACGTGCCTGTAACCCGGCTTGCAATAGGGCAGCTTAATGCCGGAGTCCTTGAGGAACTCGTTATACCAACCCGCTCGCTCGATGCGAGCATCGTTGAATTCGTCGATGTGCTTAAGCTTCACACTCAGAATTCCGGCGTGAATATCATCCAGGCGGCTGTTCCAACCTACCGAATGGTAAGAGCGCTTAACGGAACCGTGGTTGCGGAGCTTCATAATTGGCTCGACTATGTCATCCCGGTTGGTAACCACAGCGCCGCCGTCACCGAAGGTGCCCAGGTTTTTAGCGGTAATGAAACTGGTAGCAACCGCATCGGACAGCTCGCCTATCTTCCAAGTATCTCCTCTTGCACCTACTGCCTGAGCGCAATCCTCGACTACGATTAGATTATACTTATCTGCTATCTTACGAATCTCAGGCATGTTGGCCGGCTGACCGTATAGATGAACCGGGACAATGGCTTTAGTCTTTGGCGTAATTTTCTCTTCAATGAGAGTCACGTCGATGTTTCGGGTGTCGGGCTCAACATCCACAAAGACCGGGGTCGCACCGATTAGCCAGATAGCCTCAGCGGTCGCGAAGAACGTATTCGAAGTGGTAATGATCTCGTCACCCTTCCCGAGACCCAATGCCAGAAATGTAAGCCACAGCGCATCGGTACCTGAGTTGACACCTATCGCATGCTTCATGCCCATGTACTCGGCGAATTCGCTTTCGAAGCGCTTGAGTGTGGGGCCCATGGTGTAAGTGCCGCTTTCGAGGACATCAACGATGGCCTTATCTATATCGGCCTTCAGGTTGTGATATTGGCGCACGTGGCCGTAGAATGGGACCTTAACCTCAGACATTTGAGTTCCTCCTAATGCAATTACATTGACCGTTCGCTGTTGAACGATAGGCTGGCTTTCCCCTCTAGGAACGCTGGCATCATAACGCCTGGCGGCGCGAGCCAACGCTTGCATTATATCACAGCATATGAATTATTGCTAGGGCCGTTCGGCAGGAAATCAGAATAGCAGATGCCAAGCTCCCCAGAAGCTGTAGTAGGGTATCTTGAACGCCATGCCGATAAGCGTCCAAACGCAACCTATGGGCATCTGACCTAGTATTAACCCAAGAAAGAACGGAACAGCAGTTTTGTAAAGTCGGAGACCTCCAAAGCGAAGGGTGCTGGCTTTAAGAAACCATGCAATTAGAATAGGCGCCCACACAAGGTTCATTGACCAGCTTCCTGAGATAGCATAACCTATGGGATGAAAGGAAAAACTAAACACGCGCATTCGCACTGAAGAACGCAACACGCAAAAGGCAAATCCGCTGATCATAGCAGCGTTCGCGCCCTAGTTCGGATAATGCATCTGCATTGGACGGGTCCACCAGTTTTGAAGCCTGTTAAAAGCTCCTGTGGCAAAGTAAGGGCCATAGCAGACCAATTATGTCACACAAAAAGACCTGAGTCAACTGACGGACGTGCGACCGTACAAGACAAAAAAGCCATCGTGCCAATACTTCCGGCGCGACGGCTAAATCTGCATCTAGCAGATAGTGAAGCTAAAGCTAGCGTCTTCGGCGAACCGCTCCGACAAGACCGGCGAAACCCGTCAACACCGCGAGTATTCCAGTCGGCTCGGGAACTGGTTCGAGCGTCATGTCGTCAACCCTCACGCGAGTCTTGCCACTAGCGTTTCCGCTGCCAACCTTTATCCACACTGTGATCTTGTTGCTGGTTGCAGTGATGATATTCGTGCCAAGTCCGCCTGGTAGGAACGGTTGCGTGCTCATCTGAACGTAATCGGCCGGGTTGGTGTTTGGGTTCGGGAACAACTGGGCCTCTTGCTTCCAGATGGTCGTCGTGATCCCGCCGTCTACGAGTGATAGGTTCCAAGGACCGTTTATCATACCGACCTCATACCAGAACGGAGGCGCATTATCGCTGATTCCCTTCCACCAGCCATCGAGCTTGTATTGCACGCCAGGAGTAACGGTCACCTCTTGATAGATGCCGCCACTGTAGTAGGACTTGCAGTAGCAGGTCCAGGCAAGCTGGCCACTGCGCGGATCGCTGCCACCGTTATAGGTGTCGCTACCCTTGACGCCCTGGGTTCTGTTGCCGTAGCCGTTACTCCAGTTTGTCCAGCCCGGTGTGGTTCCCGGTGCGCCCATGCTGCCGCCCGCTGCTTCGAAGTCACCGTTTACAAGCAGATTCGCTGCAAACGACGGAGCTGCGAGGGCCAGCACAAGTGCCAATACGAATACTACTTTCTTCATTCTCTTCCCTCCTTTCCTCTCGTGTGTGGCTCTTCATTATTGAGTGCAGCGCCATGAAAGCGCTTTCACTCTTGTCGCTGTATATTTTGACCGCGACACTTCTTGCTGATCTCCGAGGTCTTAAAGGCAGAGAGGGATAATGGGGGTATATCTGTCCTATCCGCCACTCTTGACCTCATCCTAAGTGTATCCCTTGAAAACGCTTTCGTCAAGGGTTGTTCGGCAAAACAGGTAATTGTGCTTATGTTTGTATTAGGAACTTGGCCCAGAACGATACGGTCGGCCTCCTTTATAGAGCATAACTCGTCTGCTTATTTCTTCTGCAAGCTGTTTGAACCCCTGTTTGCGAGCCAAACGAATTCCCTGCTCGGCAGTCTGAACCGCCTCGCGGAAACGTCCTGCTTCAGCATACGCTGCAGCCAAAGTATCCAACGCCGATGGGTCTGCATAATTAGTAAGATTGCAAGCCTTAGTGGCGGCACGAACAGCTTCTGGTCCGTTCCTTAAATTCGGATCAGGACTCGTGGCAAGGTTCCATGCCAGACTATTTGCAGCGGCTGAGCTATGCGGCATTAGACGAAAAGCTGTGCGATAGTGCCTGATAGCTCCGACTTGATCACCAACGGCCAGAAGTGCATGCCCAAGCTCCAAATGAGCAGCCCCAAAACGCGGCTTGGACCTGATAGCCTGCTGAGGATGATGTACCGCTTCTCTGTTCCGCTTTTGTTTGAGCAGAATACGCCCAAGGTTAAAATGCGCGTCGCCGTTGTCCGGGACAAGCTCAAGCTCTCGCCTAAAGCACTTAATTGCTTCGTCGATCTTTCCTTGAAGTTCCAGAACGCGACCGAGATCGTTGTGTGCCCCGGGGAATTCGGGAGCTATTCGCAAAGCTGCGGATAGCTCTTTGATCGCCTCCGGAATCTTTCCTTGCTTGCCCAAAGTCCGCCCCAGGTTTGAGTGAACGCCCGGATCCGTATCATACGGCGCTACACGAATGGCCATTTCGTAATTTGCAACAGCCTCGTCAAATCTTCCCAGTCCCTCGTATACGACTCCGATGTTGTTGTAGGCGGTTGCGTAGCCAGGCCATACTTCCAAAGCTTTCTTGAAGTGCTCAATAGACTCACGCAGTTTTCCCTGTTTGAGCAGCGCGATACCGATGTCATTGTGGGCAACCGGATTCATCGGTGATACTCTCAGGGTGTGTTCGAAAAGCGTAAAATCGTTGCGCCAATAACCCGCTTGTCGATGGGAGATCGCTGTAAACGCTAGGATCACTGCGCAAGCGGAAGCCGAGAGTGCGATTCGTCGATGCTTCCAAGCAGCCGTCAGTTCCGATATGCCCCATGCCGCGATTACAAACAATCCGATAAGAGGAATATAAGTATACCTATCAGCTCTTGCATGATTGCCAACCTGCACCAGGCCGATTACCGGCACGAGGCTCGTCAAATACCACAACCAGCCGACGATCAGATACGGCCTGGTCCGTCGCGCTCGCACGACTAAAAAAGTAATAAGAATCAGGCCAATTGCGCAAGCCGCCACAAGCACTTCCGACAGCGTTCTACCCGGATGAGGATAGAATGGGATCATTCCAGTCGGCCATATCGTTTGCCTTATGTAGGCAAAGTATGAAACCAGCGCGTTGGGTATGCGGACGCTAAACGGGTACGTATCGGTTGGTCCAAGTGCTCCGCCTTGCTGCTGGGCCGAGTAGGCCAGAACGCTGGCTATGGTCGTGAGAGCAAGCAAAGGAAGCTTCTCAGCCACAGCGAAAAGTGGAGATCGGAGTGTAGAATGTCCGGAATTGTCAATTTTCGGGGATCCGACAATTCTGCCCAGCGGCCACCAGTCCAGCATCAGAAGCACCAGCGGTAAGCTGACCAGCATCGGCTTTGCCATCAAGCCGAGCACGAACGTGGATAGAAGAAGCACGTAGCGCATCACGCTCGGCCTGCGAGCGTAATATGCGTAAGCCAACATCGTAAGTACCCAAAACAAGCCACTTAGAACATCCTTGCGACTTGTTGCCCACGCAACCGGTTCTACGTGCAGTGGATGCACCGCAAACATAGTTGCTACAAATGCGCTCTGCCAACAGCAACTTGTCATGCGGCTCAACGTAACAAACAAGAGAATGGAACCGGCAATGTGAATGAACACATTGGTGAGATGGTATACACCGGATCCGTCCTGCCCCATAACAATCCCATGCGACGAGAGAAAATCGATAATCTCTCGGTCTGCCATGAACGAAATCCACACAAGCGGCATTCGGAAGTTGGCATAGGTTGTGGTGAGTGCCCAGCGAACGTTGTCGAGTGAGAGTCCTTGCTGCACTCGGACGTTCATCGAAATGTTTTCTGGGTCGTCGTAGTAAGTAAGATCAAAGTTGCGAACTTGCCCATATATGACCAGAATCAACACAATCAAAGCGGCGGCGACAAGATAGTTGACAAAGCCGTTGCAGTGTTTACCCATCTTTTCGTCGCTCCAGCAATTCCATGGTTTTGGTATACACCTGCTCGACAGTGATGGCGCGCATACATACGTTGTCACGACACGGGGAAAGACGATGATTGAACGCACTCACGCAGGGACTGCAAGCGAGACCTGCCCAAATTACATGAGCATGGTCTCCTAAGGGACCATACAGCATCGGCGTCTCGGGACCGAACAGCACTACGATATCGATATCGGTCAAGCACGCAAAGTGAGCAGGACCGCTATCGTTTGTGATCATAACGTCGGCAAGTGTGTAGAGCACAACAAGTTCGCGAAGCGTGGTAAGACCTGCCACGCTGACTGCATGATCCTCACCAATGGCATGTGCTATTTCCTTGCCTGCGACAGCTTCGGCGGGAGAACCGGTGATGACAATATTGATATCCGGTCGGGACTGCACCAACCTATTGCCGAGTTCGATAAAGCGTTCTGTAGGCCATTTGCGCAAAGGAATAATGTCGCTTGCGTTCGGATTTAGAATAACTATCGGCTTTCGAACTTCTCTATGTGCGGCCGAATCCAGCATTTGGTACACGCTTTCCTGTTCCTCTCGTGTCGGCACGAATTGCGGAGGCGGTTCGGTTACGCAGATTGGCGATAGTTTTGGAAGCGGCTTATCGCTCGGATTGAGCATTAGGGTTTCGACAAGCATACGGTAAGCCGTCGCAACCGGCAGGTATGGATTATAAGAAACGCGATGAGTCATCAAATCCCCTCGATATGGCAGCTCGGCAGTGAACCGGTGAATTCCGACGCGATACTTTGCTCCGGTAAGATATGCAAGCACAGCCGGCGCACGAGAAAAGAACTCCATGTCGATGACCGCATCTATGCTCAACAGACGTGCCCGCCGCAGCGTCCGGATTGTGTCTATGAAAAATAAAAGTAAGCTTTCGGATCTTATAGCCAGAACATTTTCCGGTGGTATCAAGCCCATAAGATCGAGAATTTCGCGGTTGCTCTGAAGAACGCAAAAGTAAACGTTTTCTCGACCCACCAGTTCCTGTGCTCTTCGAACGGCATCGTAGGCCAGCACGGTAGCGCCTTGTTCAATGAGCTTTATGAATAGAATCCTGTGTGGAGGCTGAGTATATACGCGTTCTAGTCCTATCAACCGGGCAAGCGTGCGTGCAAGCGTGAGAAACGCGCACAGAGGTTTCCCTACCCAAATATCCAGTAGCCTCATTGTAAGGGGATTGATGCCGCCGGTTGGTTGTTTATGTCCCACTGCCGCACCGCCGCAAACTTCGATCCAGTGACTGACTCTGCTATTGAGTATCTTCCCACGGCGGCTTCGGTTTGTCAATCTAAAGGCATACGAGGGGTGCATGTAAGAATTATAGGCAGCGTCTAAGCATACAGAGGTGGTCTTGCCGGCTTCCAGTAGTCGTCCCATCTACCGCTGAGCTTGAGTGCACGCAAGGCAGCAATGGCTCCTGCCCCAATTTCTTTCCAACGCATTCCAGCCTGATCTAGCCTTGCACCAAACTGTTTACAGGCTGATTCCACAACCCCACTACCTACGTGATAACCTCTTGCTTTGTAGTTGGGATAATCCATTC
>Ga0123519_10004173_pt1 | contig 23558 bp, 20 predicted proteins | sample YelNatPaOPRAMG02_FD_87396 | JGI IMG/M metagenome (GOLD analysis project Ga0123519, IMG submission 87396) | Hot spring microbial communities from Yellowstone National Park - Yellowstone National Park OP-RAMG-02 (version 2) | ecosystem: Environmental > Aquatic > Thermal springs > Hot (42-90C) ...
CTAAGTTAACAACAACATCATATTCCCTACGATGTGGCTGCCACACAAAGCCAACAAGGGCAAAACCTTTATTTCCTTCCGTTTAAGCATGTTGGCAAGCTACGACGGCTGAAAGAGTCTTTGTTCTGGAGGGACTGAGCTTGCCAACGGAAATAAGGTTCGATCCGAAACTGGGCGGCAAGGAATTATGGGGCACTACGACGGTCGCGATCGAGTGCAAAGATGGGGTAGTCCTGGCCACCGATACAAGGGTTGTGGCAGGTTACTACATGGTGGCACACAAGCACGGAAAGAAGGTTTACAAGATCGATGACCACCTGGCGATCACTATCTCCGGAGGCGTCGCGGATGCGCAGGCGATCGTCGACTTTCTCAGGGTGCAGGCAAGGCTTCACAGGATGACGAGGGGCTTTCCGTTGCAGGTTCACTCGTCAGCTTCGCTCGTCTCGAATGTCCTTTTCAATAACAGGACGATGCCTCTGGCCGTCCAGCTCATTCTGGCTGGGCTGGACCGGTATGGCGCAAGGATTTACCAGATCGATCCGTTCGGTGGAGTCACACGGGAAAGGTTCGTCTCGACGGGATCTGGTTCACCTGTGGCTATCGGGTACCTGGAAGCGGTGGTGAAGGACACGATGACCGTAGAGGAAGCTATACCGCTGAGCATCCAAGCGATAAATGTGGCCATGAAGAGGAACACGGCAACAGGGAACGACTTCGACATCTCAACGATAACTGAGAAGGGATATGTTGAACTTTCAGCCGCTGAAAAGGAGGCTTACCTTCCGTCGGCTGGTGGAAGCTGACCAAGGCCAGCCAAAAAATTTCCAGATTGGAAGTCATCAGGATAATAGAGATGCAAGTCAGATGAGTAAGACCACGAAAGATAAAATCAAAGAGATGGTGCTGAGCAAGGCTCCGCCAGATGCTGCCATAACCCAGGTGGAATTCGAAGGGCCAAGGCTAGCCCTTTACACCAAGAACCCAAGATTCCTATTCGAGGGCCAGGATTTCACCTCTGAGCTTGCGAGGACCGTAAGGAAGAGAGTTGTAGTCAGAACGAGCCCAACCGCCAGGACAGACAAGAAGATCGCAGAAAATACCATAAAGAGCATCATTCCGAAAGAGGCTGGCCTTTCCGCCATTACCTTCGATCCCTCACTCGGGGAGGTTTCGCTTGTTGTAAACATGCCAGCGGTCCTCGAGTCTGGAGAAGGTGTTTTGCTGAAGAAGATAGTCGAGGAAACTGGATGGCGTCCATCGATCTCGCGAACTCCGCCAATGGAGTCAAAGATTCTAGTGCACATATCGCAGCTTCTTGACATGAGGTACGAAGAGAGATCCAAGATACTGAGGGACGTAGGAGAGAGGATATTCAGGAATCCTGTCGTAGCAACCGATTCTGTACTCCTGACACCGCTTGGCGGAGCATGCCAGGTTGGCAGGTCATGCTTCCAAGTTACAACGAACGAGAGCAGGATCTTGATAGACTGTGGCATAAACCCAGGAATCTCAGACCCAAGGTTCAGTTACCCCCGCCTCGACTTGGATACTTTCGACCTTAATTCTCTGGATGCTGTAGTGGTCTCCCATGCGCATCTCGACCACTGCGGTTTCGTGCCATTCCTGTTCAAACATGGGTACAGGGGCCCAGTCTACTGTTCAGAACCAACCCTTCCGCTCATGACCCTGCTTCTATTCGATATATTCGAGGTCAGCAGCAGAAGCGGTACAACAACACCTTACGAGCAAAAAGATGTTCGCGAAATGATTCTCCACACGATACCCCTCAGATATGGGGCTGTCACAGACATATCGCCAGATGTGAAGTTGACACTTCACAATGCGGGGCACATACTTGGCTCATCGATCGTCCATTTGCACATAGGAGAAGGGTTGCACAACCTAGTATACACTGGTGACTACAAGTATTCAAGAACAGCATTGCTTGAACCATCGGTTAATGTATTCCCGAGGGTGGAGACTCTTGTTACTGAGAGCACGTATAGCGGAATCGAAGACACGATGCCCCCAAGGGCGGAGGTTGAGTTGAGGCTCATAGAGATATGCAACAGAACCCTAAAGAGGGGTGGGAAGGTTCTCATACCGAGTCTCGCTGTTGGAAGGGCTCAGGAGATAATGCTTGTCCTGGATTCGTACATGCGGAAGGGGGAGCTCGTCGAGGCGCCGATATTCGTTGACGGAATGATCTTGGATGTGACGGCCATACACTCAGCTTATCCGGAATATCTTTCCAGAGAACTGAGAAACTTGATCCTGGTCGAAGCTATCAATCCTTTCAAATCCGAATACATAACACCGATTAAAAGTTCCTCCGCAAGGTCCGAAACTATAAGGGGAGGACCATCGATCATAATAGCGACATCAGGAATGCTGGAAGGTGGGCCTGTACTGGGTTACTTCAAGAGCATAGCTCCAGACGAGAAGTCGACGACTGTATTTGTTAACTACCAAATAGAGGGGACGCTTGGGAGAAGAATACTGAATGGATTGAGGGAAGTTTCGATGTTCACGGACAATGGCAAGGTTGAGATCGTGAAGGTTGCAGGAGAGATAGAGAAGGTCGAGGGGTTCTCGGGCCACTCTGACAGGAACCAGCTCACGAGTTACGTGAGGCGAGTCTTCACTAGGAAGGGAAAGATTGTAATCGTCCATGGCGAGAGATCGAAATCCTCCTCTTTCGCATCATATTTGGGCAGAATATACCCCGGCAGAGTTTCACTTCCGCAGCTTGGTGAAACTATTAGGCTTACCTAGGCAGAACCTCTTCCTGCCTTCTCCCTCCAGATCTTGACACCGCTAGGCGCCACAACTATTCTCTCCTCCCCAAGTCTTGCAATGTCACCATCGATATTCGCTACGAACTCGCTCAACTCATGGATCGCCTTCTTAGTATCGTCGAAGCTTTTCCTGGCAAGAGGCGTGATCTTCAGTATTACGATGTTTCCAGTCGAGACCTCCTCCTTAACTCCATCGATGTCTGAGAGTTCATTCAGCGGACTGGCCTTGATGTATATCTGGGATACAGGAAGCTTGGAAGTAGCCTCATTGCCAGTCTTCTTAGCTTGCTGTTGGGGGGCTTCCTCCCGCTGTTTCTTCCTGCCGAAGAGAGGCACGCGAACCGCCCTTCCAGAAATAGGATGGCGTAAAGCATTAAGCTTTGCGCCCAAGGCAACTTAAAACGTCTGGCAAGTAACCTTATAACTCATAACTCCGGCGGCGGATGACGAAGAAAATGTCTACGGAACCGGTCATGAAGATCCTTGAAGAATCGCTTGGAAAGAACGTTTTGATAAGACTGAGGGGAGGGGGCGGGATACGGGGCATCCTCGTTGGATACGATATCCACCTGAACCTCGTTCTTTCTGACGCGGAAGAACTCAGAGGGGAGGGGACGCAAAGGCTTGGCCAGATCGTTGTGAGGGGCGACAATGTGATCCTGGTATCGCCAACTCAGATGCCGAAGGAGTAATCTTGGGCTCCATAATTGGGGACTGAAAACGGAAGCCTTGTCTTATTGCGCCCAGTATTCGAAGTCTCTCAGCGCAACTGGAGGCTGGCGCAATAACGACATACCAAAAACCCGATTTTGGGCGCTACCGGTGCAGTTAAAATTTATATATGGGCACTAACTTAAAATAACCTTCTGCTATCGAGGGCAATATAAGTAGGTGTATTGTTTGAGTTCAAAGCCAGAGTTCAGCGTTTTTAAACATGTTTTGGTGCCAAAACACGAGCGGTTAAGTCCTGAGGAGAGGCAGCAGGTCCTGCAGAGGTTTGGGATCAAGCCCTACCAACTTCCAAAGATACTTTCGTCAGATCCATGCGTCAAGGCCATAAATGCTGTCCCCGGAGATATCGTGCGCATAACGAGGAAGAGCCCAACGGCTGGGACTTCCCACTTTTACAGGTATGTTGTGGAGGGCTAGGCCGTTGGCATATGACGAACCTTCCCCCTCCGACTTCTGGTCTGTACTCGAGGTCTTCTTTAAGGAGGTTGGGCTTGCCAGACAACATCTCGATTCTTACAACGAATTCGTCGAACAGGGTTTGCAGAAAATAGTTGACGAGCTGAAGGAGATCAACATAACCCTTCCGGAGGCCCAGTACTCTATCCGACTTGGAAAGGTTTCGATCGGTCCTCCAAGGGTCATAGAGTCGAGTGGAGCACCACACGAGATCTTTCCTCTGGAAGCCAGGCTCAGGAACCTGAGCTATTCAGCCCCTATATTTCTAGAGATGAGCGAGGTGAGGGAAGGGAGGGTCCATCCGCCCGAGAAGGTGCACATAGGGGATCTTCCGGTCATGCTGAAATCGAAGATCTGCAACCTTTCCCAATTGGCTCCACACGAGCTGGCAGCAAAGGGGGAGGACCCCCTCGATCCGGGCGGATACTTCATCATAAATGGTTCGGAGAGGATCATCGTAGGACTTGAGGACCTGGCGCCAAACAGGATCATCACAGACGAAAAGGATGTTGGCTCCTACAAACTTTACGTATCAAAGGTCTTCTCCTCAACGGTTGGTTACAGGACAAGGGTTGAAGTTCGGCTCAGGGGGAGGAATGAGGCACTGAGGGTTTACCTTCCGGGTGTCGCGACCGAGATTCCCTTTGTTGTGATGTTAAAGGCTCTTGGTATGGAGTCGGACAGGGAGATAGCCGAAACTGTTTCACCTTACCCAGAGGTTCAGGAACTTTTGACAGCATCTTTCGATGAAGCAGAAGGGATCTACACGCGCGAAGACGCGATACTCTACATAGGGAACAGGGCTGCGCACGGGCAGGCCGAACCCATAAGGAAAAGAAAGGCTGAATCCCTTTTGGACAGGGTACTGCTTCCCCACCTTGACAGGACGCCAGCAGCCCGAAGGAGCAAGGCTATCTTCCTTTGCGAGATGGCCAACAGAGTTCTTTCTCTGAAACTTGGATGGAGGAGCGCCGACGACAAGGACCACTATGGAAACAAGCGCGTGAGGTTGGCGGGCCCCCTTCTGGCAGAGCTTTTCAGGACAGCTTTCAGGAAAATGGTTGCCGACATCAGGTACCAGCTGGAGAGGACAACCTTCAGGAGAGGATATGTCAAGTCGCTTGCAGGCATAGTGACAACGAGCATAGTGACGGACAGGATCACGCATGCCATATCCACAGGGAACTGGGGAAGGAACATCGTTGGCATAACGCAACTGCTAGACAGAACCAACTACCTTTCGATGCTCAGCCACTTGCGCAGGATCCAATCGCCCCTAAGTAGAAGCCAACCAAACTTCGAAGCAAGAGATTTGCACTCAACGCACTGGGGGAGGATAGACCCAAACGAGACACCAGAGGGAAGTAACTGCGGGCTTGTCAAGAACCTGAGTCTGAGCGCCGTCATATCTGTTACGGCAGATTCTGAAGAGGTTAAGAAGATTCTATTCACGCTTGGCGTCGTTCCATTCGATCAGGCATCGCCAGAGATGAAGCGGGAGGCGGCAAAGGTGTTTCTTGACGGAACGCTCCTTGGTTTCTCACAGGTGGACGAAGCCTTAGTATCTGAGATCAGGAGGTTGAGAAGAAGGGGGAAGATACAGCCAAATGTCAACATAGCTCGATATGTTTACAACTACGGAAAGTACATAATCAAAGAGGTACGTGTCAACTGTGATGCCGGAAGGGTCAGAAGACCACTGATAAGGGTCGAGGACGGGGTTCCAACCCTTGGAATGGAGGAGATCAGAAAGCTTCAATCTGGAGAACTGTCTTGGAACGATCTGATCAACAATGGAAAAATCGAGTTCCTGGACGCCGAGGAGGAGGAGAATGTACTCATCGCCACAGACATAAAGGAAATCAAACCTGAAACTACGCACTTGGAGATAGCTCCGTATGCGATCCTAAGCATAACGACATCGATCATCCCGTTCGCGGAACACAACCACTCACCTAGGAACTCCTACGAAGCGGCGATGGCAAAGCAAGCTCTTGGATATCCGATGTCGAACATCAAAATGAACGTGAGCTCTAGGTCCCACATGCTCATCACCCCGCAGAAGCCTTTGGTGAAGACAAGCATTCTAAAGGTCGTGGGACTAGACAGCAGGCCGATCGGGCAAAACTTCGTCGTTGCAGTACTCTCTCACCCATACAATATGGAGGATGCTCTCGTTCTGAACAAGGCCTCGGTCGAAAGGGGCCTCGCAAGGTCGACTACATACCGGATCTACGAGGCGGAAGCCAGGCTTTATGCTGTGGGCGAATGGGACAAGATGGAGATTCCAGACTCATCTTCAAAGGGCTACAGAAGCGAGGAATATTACAGATACCTTGAGAGCGACGGGCTTGTGACGCCAGAGACGGCTGTCAGCTCTGGCGATGTCTTGATAGGAAGAACAAGTCCTCCGAGGTTTTTGGAGGAGTACAAGGAGATAGGGGTGAAGGGACCTACAAGGAGGGACACCTCGATAGCTGTCTCAGGATCGGAGGATGGGATTGTAGATAGCGTAATTGTTACCGAGACACGCGACATGAACAAACTTGTCAAGGTCAAGGTTAGGGACACCAGAATTCCCGAGGTTGGGGACAAGTTTGCATCAAGGCACGGCCAGAAAGGTGTTGTTGGCATGCTGGTTCCACAGGAGGATCTGCCCTTCACAGAGACGGGTCTTGTGCCCGACGCCATAATCAATCCACATGCCATACCTTCCAGGATGACCGTTGGGCATTTCCTCGAGTCTCTCGCAGGCAAGGCAGCATCTGCCAGCGGAAGGCAAATTTCTGGAACTCCATTCACGCACACGAGAGAGGAAGAGATCAGGAAGATTCTACTCGATTATGGATTCATGCCCTCAGGGAATGAGGTGATGTACAATGGAATTACGGGCGAACCACTGGAGGTGGAGGTTTTCGTAGGAATCGTTTATTACCAGAGGCTCCACCACATGGTAAAGGACAAGATACACGCGAGGGCAAGGGGGCAGGTCCAACTTCTGACGCGGCAGCCAACCGAGGGAAGAGCACGTGGAGGTGGTTTGCGATTCGGGGAGATGGAGCGCGATTGCCTTGTGGGGCATGGAGCTGCAAGGCTTCTCCAGGACCGGTTGCTTGAGGAATCTGACAAAGCGATCATATATGTCTGCGAGAACTGTGGCTACATAGCATACTATGATAGCAAGTTACGGAAATATGTGTGCAGGATCTGCGAAAAAGCAGCCGTCATAACTCCTGTGCAGATGTCTTACGCCTTCAAGCTACTGCTGCAGGAGCTCATGAGCATGTGCTTCTCCCCAAGGCTTGTACTGAAGGAGAGGGTTTAGATGAGCCAACAAACCGATTTCAAGTTCATCGACTCAGTAAAGTTCGGCATGCTCTCTCCAAGCGAAATAAGGAAGATGTCGGTCGTCGAAATAATATCCGAGGAAACATATGACGAGGACGGCCTTCCGATAAGCGCTGGCGTAATGGACCTGAGGCTTGGCACAATCGAACCAAGGCAAAGGTGCAAGACATGTGGCAACACAGCTCAGAACTGCCCGGGCCACTTCGGGCACATCGAACTTCCAGTTCCGGTGATTCACGTTGGCTTCGCAAAGACGATTCACCAGCTCCTGTCTGCAACATGCAGGAGCTGCGGGAGAATCCTCCTTTCAGACCAGAAGATAGCTGAATACAAGAAGTCCACGGCGCAAGCTTTGGAGGAGCTTGGGGAGGTTCCGAAGCGCTTCCTTACCCAAATATTGAGGGATGCGAAGAAGATGTCTAGATGCCCCCACTGCGGTGCGGACCAGTTCGTCATACAGTTCACCCATCCGACAAGTTACAACGAAGCATCTCCTGATGGCGTTGCCACAAAGTTGACACCAGGGATGATAAGGGAGCGACTGGAAAGGATTTCAGATGAGGACTGCTTACTTCTCGGCCTCGATCCAAAGGTTGCTCGTCCAGAATGGATGGTACTGCAGGTCATTCCCGTTCCTCCAGTTTTCGTCCGTCCCTCGATAACCCTCGAGAGCGGTGAAAGGTCGGAGGACGACCTGACGCACAAACTCGTAGACATCGTCAGGACTGCAAGAAGGGTTAGGGAGTACTTGGAGAGCGGAGCATCACCGCTGATTGTGCAGGACCATGCCGACCTCCTCCAGTACCATGTCACAACATACATCGACAACGAAGCAAGTGGTGTTCCGCCATCGAAACACAGAACTGGAAAGACACTTAAGACGCTTTCACAAAGGCTCAAAGGAAAGGAAGGGAGGTTCAGGAGCAACCTCTCTGGTAAGCGGGTTGACTTCTCTTCACGCACTGTGATCTCGCCAGATCCGAATATTGCTGTAGACGAGGTTGGCATACCGATCGAGATTGCTACTAAGTTGACCGTGCCCGAAAGGGTCACGGAGTGGAACAAAGAGTGGCTGAAGGAGCTCGTAAAGAATGGTCCAGGAAAGCATCCCGGAGCGCTTTACTTGATCAGACCTGACAACGCAAGGATAAGGCTCGACTATGTTATGGACCGGGAAAAGCTTGCAGAATCGCTGGACATTGGGTATGTGGTCGAGAGGCACCTGATAGATGGTGATGTGGTAATATTCAACAGGCAACCTTCTCTCCACAGAATTTCAATACTGGGCCACAGGGTCAGGGTCCTTCCATACAGGACCTTCAGGCTAAATCCGAGCGTCTGCCCGCCATACAATGCCGACTTCGACGGGGACGAGATGAACCTGCATGTGCCGCAGAGCATGGAAGCTTCAACGGAAGCAACGATACTCCTAGAGGTTCAGAGCCACTTCCTTTCTCCAAGGTACGGAGGACCCATAATCGGAGCCATAAGGGACTTCATCACCGGAGCCTTCCTCCTAACTAGGAGAGAAACTCTTTTGAACAAGTCAGAGCTTTGCACAATCCTTTACGCTGCTGGAATCACTGGGGATCTGCCAAAACCAAAGGTATCTGATCCGGAGCCGCTCTGGTCAGGAAAACAGGCCTTCAGCATGCTTCTGCCCAAAGAGTTCAACTTCGTGACAAGGGCGAGCATATGCCACAAGTGCGACAAGTGCAAGGAGGAGGAATGCCAATACGATGCATATGTTGTCATAAAGAAAGGGAAGCTCATCTCCGGGGTCATAGATCAGGCCTCGATAGGTGCTGAGAAATCTGAAACTCTCCTCCACAGGATAATAAGGGATTATGGAGCCAAGGCAGGGCAGGAGTTCCTCGTATCGGTCATCAAGGTTGTTAGCTCCTTCTTACAGATGCGAGGATTCACTTATTCGTTCGGTGACCTTTTGCTTCCTGAGGACAAGAGGGAGAAGATAGAAGCTGTAGTAAATTCGGTGGACGAGCAGGTTGCGAAGATCATAAACGACTATAGGTCTGGGGTCCTTGAAAGAGTAAGGGGGTTGTCTCCAGAGGCGAGCTTGGAAGCTTACATCATGAATGTGCTTTCAGATGTGAGAACGAAGGCTGGAAACATAGCATCAAGAAGCTTGGGGCTCGAGAACAGCGGAGCGATAATGACCAGGACAGGTGCTCGGGGCTCTGAGCTCAACATAGGCCATATAATCGCTTGCCTAGGGCAGCAACATGTGCGTGGCCAAAGGATTCACCGAGGATACTTTGAGAGAGCCCTCCCTCACTTCAAGCCTGGCGACATAAGTCCAGCTGCCAGGGGTTTCATATCATCAAACTTCCTGACAGGTCTGAAACCAACCGAATTCTTCTACCACGCGATGGGCGGAAGGGAAGGGCTTGTGGACACGGCGGTCAGAACTCAGCAGAGCGGCTACTTACAAAGACGCCTCATCAATGCGCTAGAGTCCCTCAGGGTGGAGTACGACAACACAGTTAGGGATCCGCAGGGCAACATTCTGGAGTTCAAGTATGGTGACGATGGGGTAGATCCTGCAAAAAGTGACCACGGAAAGGGCGTGAATGTCGACAGGTTGGTGGAGCGTCTCAAGCTTTCAATGGAATCTGGCCCTCCAGCATCAAAAGAGATGATAAGGCTGAAGATAAGGTCGAGAAGTAAATCTTTGCCTCCGAAACTTTTGGCAGAATCCGAGAAGGCATTGGAGAAGCACAAGGTTCCAGCCAAATATATCGACGCGACATTGAAGAGCATAGTAAATGAATTCAAGAAAGCAGCTGTCGAGCCAGGTGAAGCGGTAGGCATAGTGGCGGCCCAATCTATAGGTGAACCCGGGACGCAGATGACGCTCAGAACTTTCCACTACGCGGGAGTTAAGGAGATGGATGTGACGCTTGGATTGCCGCGCCTGATCGAGATACTGGATGCAAGAAAGACGGCAAAAACGCCAATGATGATCATATACCTTGACAGGAAGCACTCGTCATCCAGGCAGGCTGCGGCATCGCTGGCCAAGAAGCTCATTTACACAACAATATCGGACGTTGCATCGGTTTCGGCTAACTTCACCACAGACTCCATAGAGGTTATTCCAAACGAGTCATTGATGAAGGAACGGGATGTTAAACTGGAATCGATCCTCACGACGATCGAGACTTCAGGCTACAAGTACGAGACGGATGGCAAGAACCTGATAAGGATAGTGCACAGGAGCTCCACACAGGGGGCAAAGCTCTCTTTGGAACTTGTAAAGATAGCGCAGAAGATTGGAAAAACTCCAATCTCCGGGCTCTCTGGTATCAAAAGGGTGACGGTCAGTCAAAGGGGAAACGAGTGGGTAATATTCACAGACGGATCGAACTTCTCAGAGGTTCTAACGATCCCTGGAGTGGATCCAACGAGGACGACGACCAACAACATACATGAGATTGCCGAGGTCCTGGGCATCGAGGCTGCAAGAGCGGCCATAATCGACGAGATCGTTAACATACTCACAGACAACGGCCTCGATGTCGACATTAGGCACATAATGCTCGTTGCATCTGCTATGACACACACCGGGTACGTAAGGCAGATCGGGCGCCACGGCATTAGCGGTGAGAAAGCCAGCATACTGGCTAGGGCAGCATTCGAGCGCACAATCCCTGTTCTGATAAATGGTGCCCTTGGAGGAGAGGTGGACAAGCTCCAGGGGATGACGGAAAGGGTTCTTGTGGGCGAAGAGGTTGCGATAGGGACAGGGCTGGTCGAGCTCTACATGAACTTTGCCTCCAGCAACCAGGAAGAAAAAGAGAGGAAGGTCGAACTTTGAGTTCAGACCTTGAAAGCCAGATAGCTTTGGCGATCAAAACTGGGTCGGTTCTGTTCGGAAGCAAAACAGTACTTTCAGCTGCCGCAAATGGGAAGGTTAAGGCTGTTGTTGTCGCTTCAAATTATGGTGGAGAGGATCTGGAGAGGCTGAAGGAGATCTGTGCTTTCGGTGAAATCCCCCTGATAATTTATGGGAAGAGCAGCGTGCAGCTCGGAAGGATAAGCCTCAGAAACCATCCGGTTGCTGTACTGGGGATTAGGTCACCTGGAGAATCCACAATCGTTGGACCTGCGGAGAAGGAGACTGCAAGAAGGAGAAGGAGCAGGTAACTGGCTGTCCAGGAACCGGTCCATAGATGCATCGAACCAATTGGAATCATTTTGAGGTTATGCGCTACAGATGCAGAAGAAATCGTTTCCAAATTCGAAAGATTCGCGAAGCTTAAGGTAATTGCCCACCAGGTCCTTAAACTTGTTCATCGACCAACCTTTCCTGAGAACCGTTATGGCAGCGATTCCCCGGCAAACTCTCCCAACTTCTTCCAACATTTTTGAAGGGCTCTCCAAATTCTGTATGACGGTAAATGAAAGGACCTTGTCGAATGTGTGCTCTCTGAAAGGGAGGCTCTCAGCGTCGCAGACCAAGAATTCACCATAAAAGCGCTGCCTTCCCTTTTCCACCATCGGCCTGGAGAGATCCACGCCAACAATCCTGTCCACCTTCTCTTGCATGAAATTTACCAGCAAACCTGTTCCGCATCCAACTTCAAGGACAATATCGCTCTTCTGCAAATCGATTCTTCCCAGTGCGCGCTTGAGCTTCGAAAGCTGCTCCTCGCCATACAGTTCATCATAGCCAGACGCTATTGAGGCGTAGTAGTCTCTGGCCTTTTTCTTCAAAGACCACATCCTCCGTCAAGGTAGTTGCAAGGCCATGCAGCTGCGAAACCTCCTTTTAGTGGTTTTCGGCATCAATCGATGGTCATGTACCTCAAGAAATTCGAATTTACAGGATAATACCCATATTTAAAACAGAAGGAGCGCATCCTCGGTTTGGAAAATTCAGATCGATTTGACTTTGTGCTCCTTCATCTAAGCCCTCGGTATTTAAGTGAAAAACTTAAGTTTGGTAACTGGAGCGAAGTGGCAGACTGAAAGCAGGTTGGTTTTTGAATGATACACTTTGAAACTGTTTTAAAGCGCAGTAAGATACTGAATCCGCTGAAGGGATTCAAAGAGGATGCCATTACTTATGAGTACAGAAGGGACCCATTAACAGGTCGCAACACAACGGTCATAAAGGGCATGATTGACTACATCTCCAAATTTCTATCGACGGACGAAAATCTTCTCAATTCACTCATCGAAAAAACGAGCATTGGTTGCCCATTTTGCCCCGAAAAAGTGATGAATTTGACTCCAATGTTCACGGAGGATTTCTGCAAGGAGGGCAGGATTCGCGTCGGCAATGCCGTTGTCGTCCCGAACTTGCTTGGTCATGCCGAAAGGAGTGCCGTTGTAGTAATTTCAAAGGAGCACCACCTGAAGCTTGATGAATTCTCGCCGATATCGATCCTAGATGGCCTGAAGGGGGGCCTGGAATATGTCAGAAGGCTAAACGAAGTCGATCCATCGATACGTTTTCCAACATTCGTATTCAACTACCTCCCTCCTGCTGGATCATCGATCTTCCACCCCCACATGCAGGTACTGGTGAGAGACAGGCCATTCTACCTAACAAACCTTTTTCTTGAAAGGAGCAAAGCATTCCAAGAAGTAAATGGATTGAACTACTGGCATGAATTAGTACGTGTTGAAAAGCCTGGAGAACGGTATCTGTTTGAAAAGGATGGTGTTGATTGGCTCGTACCGTTCGCGCCTCTGAGGGGGCTTAACGAGGTCCAAGCGATAGTTAGGGGAAGATCAAATTTTTTGGAACTTGATGACAGTGAATGGCTTGGGATTGCTGAAGGAATCTCGACGATTCTTCGTTTCTACAATGGGCAGGGATATGTAAGCTTCAATGCTTTCATCATGTCTGGCCCGATTGACGAGCACCTAGATTATTTTTCCGTGAACTTGAGGATGATGAGCAGGCCGGGAATACAACAATCAGGTTTCACAGACGCCTGGGCACTTCCTTACTTTCTTTGGGATGGGGAGGCCCCTGAGGAACCTGAAGTTTTGGCGGGAAAAATAAGGGCGTTCTGCAAAGAAGATAAAAAGCACACGCTTTGGTAGAAAATATTGTGGCACAAGAAGCGCATCACAGCAGGAAGATTTTGCGCCACATGGAGTTCAACAGCTCGGAAATTCATCTTCACCTTTTTTATTTCGCGAAAAAAGATTTATAATATGCATTACTAAGATGCGGCTGCGCACTTGAATTTGCGCAGAGCGTCGTGCATCGCGCTATCGTTGGCTCTTGCCGCGATCTTGGTCGAATCGCTCGACAGGCCTTCAGCTTTCATCACTCAGGGCGAAGAGGCACCAGATTTCACATTGGTATCTATCTACAACGAAAGCATAACACTCTCGAACTACAGGGGAAGTGTTGTGCTATTGGATTTTTGGGCATCCTGGTGCGAACCCTGCAAGGAGGAGATTCGAGAGCTTTCAAAGCTTTATTCGAAATACAGGGGAGATGGTCTGGTCATAATATCGATAAACATTCGCGAGATATTACCGAGTGTCAGGGCTTTTGCCGAGAACAATGGCATGGATTGGGTTGTAGTTCTTGACAAGGATGGGAGCATCGCGGTAGGATATGGTGTATTGGTAATTCCAACACTCATTCTCATAAACAAGGATGGCACAATAGCTTACATGAATTCGGGTTTTGTAGGAGAGGGTGACCTTGCACGGGAGATCGACGAAGCGCTTGGGCGCTCTTCTACACGATCGATAGATCCAATTTTTCTAGCAGGCGCTGCAACGTTGTTAGGAACCGCCATAATCCTCACTTGGGCCAGGATGAAAGGTATTCTTAAGCAAAGGAAGATTGTTGCAACTCCCCTGATGCGATGAAAATTCGATCTTCAGGCATGAACAAAAGGAACTACTACATGATGTGAACGTTATCTATTCCATGATAACGTTTGGCAAGAGCTCTTGTCCTCTGTGCGACCCTCCCGCCCCTTCCGATCGCCTTCCCCCTGTCTGACGCGGAAACGGTGACCGACGCTGTTCTCTTCCCATCTGGATGCTCGACCATCTTAACTTCTAGGACCTTCGCCGGCGAAAGGCTGTTCCTGATGAATTGCAAAGGGTCTTCAGAGTATTCGATAACCACAACCGGCTTTTTGATCATCTGCTCTAGTCTCCTGATCGCCGAATACCTGATCTTTCCCCCCTCTCCGGGAGAAACGATGAATATGGCTTCATTTTCCCCATCAACGATGCAGTCGATCGCTGCAGCCCCTGTGAATCCCTCGAATAGGGAGATGTGCTTCATGTCCTCCCCCGTGAGCCTGACCTTCAATCCCTCTTGGGATGCGTTGCTCTTCTTCAACACTCCAAATCAGTCCGTTTCGCGTTCGTAAGGTACATGCGCCCTCTCGCATGGTTAAATATCTTTTGGGTGCCACCATGTCATAAACTATTGCCAGCAAACATGGTTACCGGCTTGGTTTTTGGGCCATGGAGGAAGGGCACGATTCCGAAGCTATTACTAATGAGGTACCTCGCTTGAATGTGCGCAAAAGCAACCGATATATAAGACCGTGAGATAGGAGCCAGAGCCATTTCGAGTTAAAGGTGAAGATTGTGGGCAGCGCAGGTGGCATGTTCGCGGGTAGGAACGTGTACAAGAAGAGGCAACGCTTTAGATGGCGCGATAGGAACTACAAGCGCCGAATGCTTAGGACGAAGCTTATGGCAGATCCATTGGAAGGATCTCCCATGGCAAGGGGGCTCGTGCTCGAGAAGAAGGGAATCGAAAGCAAGCAGCCAAATTCGGCTGTCAGGAAATGTGTCAGGGTCCAACTCATCAAGAACGGCCTCGAGGTCACGGCTTTTGTACCAAAAGATGGAGGGCTGAACTTCATAGAGGAGCGAGACGAGGTCTTGGTGGAGGGGATTGGAGGCTCCAGGGGAAGGAGCATGGGCGATCTGCCAGGCGTCAGATACAAGGTGATAGCCGTTAACGGAATCTCCCTCGATGCCCTTCTAAAAGGTAAAAAGCAGAAGGCGGTAAGGTAAGGATATGGGTGGTTTCTAATGCTCGAATCCTCCAAGAATCTGATCTTCGGGAAATGGGACCCGTCTTCGGTTACAATATCTGATCCAGGGCTTAAGAATGTCATATCGATGAAGGCGATGATTCTGCCCCACACCTTTGGTAGACACGAGAGGGAGAGGTTCAAGAAGATCGAGATAAACTTGGTCGAAAGAATGGCAAATAGGTTGATGCGCACCAAAAGATACAGTGGAAAAAAGGCTGGATCTCTGAAGATAATGGCAAACGTGTTGGAGCTGATACACCTCAAGACAGGCGAGAATCCCCTCCAGGTACTCGCCCGAGCTGTGGAGAATTCTGCCCCAAGGGAGGATACGACAAGGGTCAGCTATGGTGGAATAGTGTACTTCCACGCAGTAGACATGGCTCCATCGAGGAGGGTCGACCTTGCAATCAAGAACCTGACTGAGGGGGCAAGGGCTGCGAAGGCACACAAGGCCAAAACCATCGATGAGTGCCTCGCCGAAGAAATCATTCTGGCAGCAAACAACGATGCCAAGAGCTATGCTATCTCCAAGAGGGCTGAACAGGAAAGGCATGCCATGTCCTCCAGGTAAAATTGAAAAAGCAAGCATTAACAGCTTAATCAAGGTACATTATTGTCATCTTTAGCTCGGACCATCTTATCCTATTCAGCTCCGTAAGAGCAATAAATCAAGCCATTATATTAGAAGGAGGATCAGCGCCGCCAACACCGTGATTATGCCGCTAGCCATGAATGGATAGCTTATATCCAGCGTTGCCAGGAATCCGGCCAAGAAAGGGGCCGCTATGCCCCCAATCGAGCTTATGCTTGCGACCTTGCTAGAGTCCGCTCCCCTGCTTTTCTCCCTGCAGTAGCTTTGTATGAGCGCGCTCTGGGCTGGAGACCAGAAAGCGGCAGCCAGGAGATCATGAGACACGAAGAGGAGCGTTGCTGGAATGAGGTTTGGGATCAGGGCGGTAATCGCGATAGATATTCCTTGGTAGATCATTAGAGCAATGACAATGCTTTTCGAACTGTACGCCTTGAGGAAAGCAAGCACCTTGTCCGCAAAGATCAAAGGAACTGCAAAGCTCAGGCGATGAAGCGTAAGGATTGCGGATACCGTCTCTTTATCGGTTCCAAACTTCTTAACGAAGAAAAGGGGAGTCATGAATCCGTGGCTGCATCCGAAGCCGACAGCCATGACCAAACCAGAAATCGCAAAGATCTTCAACTCCCTTGGAAGGTATAAATCGATACCGGGGTCCTCTCTTTCTGCCTTCCTTTCGTGTCGCTCCTCTTTAAAACCAAAAATAAAAATGACCAGAGCAGCAAAAAGGATTGAAGAAGATAACAGGAAAGCGGATTGGAACGATGTGGATGCGAGGATCAAACCTGCTCCGAGAAGACCCAAGGCTTGGGCGAAATACTCCATACCATTCACCCTCGAGTAGGCTGAAACGAATGCTTTTCTGGTTAGCTCGAAGAGCATGACATTATGGATGGCATTCCTAACCGATGTTGAAGCTGACTGTCCGATCGAGAGAAAAAGCGTCTCCCATAATTTCTTAAAAAATGGCATGAGTAAATTTACAGCACCACAGAGCGCCAGGCTGAACGCATAAAATATCTTCCTGCCCACGACGTCCGACTTGGCCCCAACAACAATATTCAATGCCGCTATCGCAGCCGCTGTAATGCCAAATAGAATTCCCATCTCCCCAAAAGTTACGCCTATCCAATCGAGGTATAGTGGGAAAATCACCTCGTAGGCACCTGAGGCATAGCCGAAGAGCCACGAGACGAGCACGAGGAGACGCACGTTCCTGTCCAATGTTGCCCCATGGACCTGAAAAACGTGTTTAAAAGGTGTGCCACTAAACATCCGTTTCTTTATTGGAGCTGCCAAAGGTGGATCAGGAGTTTGCATACCTAATGCAGCTGTGGAGCTACAACTCACTTTCCAACTGACGAACGTTTGGCACTTGGTGGAGCCAAAATGTAGATCAGCCCAGCTTGCTTGCATGGATAGAGCTAGATTTCGACGCTACCGACGCTTTCAGGTTCCTCGTGGATCACGACGCGCTTTATATTTGGGAAAAGCGACCTAATCCTCACGGAAACCTCCTCCGAGATCCTGTGAGTTTCCGTAATGCTCAGTGATGAGTCGACCAATATGTGCATCTCGGCAACCATGTCTTCGCCAGAATGCTGGAGCCTGATCCCATGGCAACCTACAACTTGCTTGACCTTCGTTACCTCAGATGCAATGGCAGCTATCATTTTCGAGTGGTCCTCAATATCTTCCTTTTGTGGACTGGGCTCGACATGAACGAGCACATGAACAACATTTGGGATATTTTTCAGAATCGCTCCTACAACTTCGTCCGATATCTTGTGCGAAGTCGCCACCTCTATCCCCGGATCAACCCATATGTGCAGGTCGACAAGGATCCCCCTTCCGGACCTTCTAGCCCTGACGCGGTGGCAATCTTTAACTCCGGGTACAGTCAGCGCGACCGAACGAATCCTAGAGATTATTTCGTTCCCAGGGCTTGAGTCAGCAAGAATTTGCAGCGTCTCCCTCGAGATCTCTATTCCGGTCTTTAATATCAACGCCGCAACCATAATTGCCACCAGAGGATCGGCCCACGGAATACCAAGTGCGACCGCGGCAACCCCAATGGAGACTGAAAGAGATGTAAGGACATCTCCCCTTATATTCTTCGCATAGGACATCAATGTCGAGCTTTTCACCTTCTCGTAAACCCTTAAGAGATATCTCTGGAGAAGATACTTGCCTCCGATGGAGAAAAGTGCAGCGCCGAGAGCAATCCACTCGAAAGCTCCATATTCGGCATAAAAGATCTTCCTGAAAGCTTCATAAAAAATACCAGATGATGCGATGAAAAGGCTCCCAGCTATGACGAGGCTTGGCAGATTCTCAAACCTTCCATGACCGTAAAGGTGCTCAGCATCGGGAGGTTTCTCTGAAGCTCTAATTCCAACCAGAATGCTTGCAGAAGACACGATGTCGAAGAAAGAATCTATGCCATCCGCAAAAACCGCCAGGCTTCCAAAAATTGCTCCAACCACAAGTTTGACTGCAGATATGAAGGAGTTTGCAAAGATCGCTATGACCGCTGCCTTCTTCATCCTATTTGAATCGTTCGCAAACCTGTCTTCGAATCTAGCGTTGGCCAGTCTGTATCAGCTCATTTATGACCTCTTCTTTCGAATTCCCTCCGGTTTAAGGGAATCGGTTCATCTCATGTGAAGGTCGTAAAATTCATTCCTAACGAAGCTTAACAATATACTCCCTTCCTTTCTTCTCCTTTTCGATAACGTTCTTAGCCTCCAGTTCATTCAATATTCCTGTCGTTTTCGACTTCGAGAACCCAAGTTTCCGAGCGATATCTTTCTGTAACATTTGTCCTCCAGCCGATCTCAGCAAAGCTACTACTTTCTCCTCATCGTCCACTGGTGGAGGAGGAAAGGTCCTCTTCGCCCGCCTTCGATATAAAATCACTAGGGCGACTGGAATTGATGCAAAAGGCAGAAGGAATGGAAGTAAAGCATAAACATTGAAGGATGGTCTGGCATGAAACGACGCTATCTGGCTCGAGCTTCCATAATACTCTCTATTGCCCTCCCAAGTTGCTTGTACATACCAAGTACCCGCTTCATCGATCGAGACCTTCGAAGTAAAAGATCCGGAATTTGATGCCATAACCGTCTGGTTAAATGTACTGCCATCCGGTTTTGTATAGATGATAAGTATTGGGACGGCCAACGGAGGCTCTATCCTGCCCTGGACGGTTACCTGTTCAAATTCCATAGCCTCTTGGTCCAAGAATTCAATGTAGAGCTTCGTCTCCATACTTAGGAACTCGATCGCTGGCTCTCCAGAAGGGAAGTTTTTCGGCCCGTGCCACGTTATTGCACCATTAAGAGCGTCAGGCTGCGGAGATACGTAACATGCTCTATATCCGGATGGCGGGATCACCGTTATCGATTCGTTCTCATATAGGTAAAGCCCTCCCTCGAAGGCATCTCCCATATAGAGAATCGATCCCGATCCTTCGAGGAATTCATTCCAAAGAAAGCGGTAGGTTATGGTCCCTCGTGAAACTGTCGGAGTGCTGACGATCATTGCACAAGCTTCGAAGTTCGTAGCAAACATTTTTCGCCCCGTCAAGTTTGCTGCCTGTCCCACAACTTGGGCCATTTGTTGCTCGAATGAATCGAGGAACGCCTGCTTCGAAGAAGTAAAGTTTTTAACATATTCACCAAAAAGAGCCATGTCCTCCATATCGAGCAAGGGCACGCTGTATGTTATCTGCCAGAGGGCTGAGCGGTTTGGATAGAGCTCTATCCTGTATGAGGTGCTAGCGATTCCGATCCAACTGGTAGCTTCAACTCGAGAAAAAGATAGTAAAACTACAAATAAAAAAATTGGCCAAGCTATTGCCAACAAATTTGAAACGAGGATACATCTGGATAGCCGGGCCAATCTCGCACTTAGTCTAGATTTAGTACTGTGCGGACTTAACCTTTCTCCATATTAAAGAAAGGCAGAGCCTCTCAAAAAATGGTGTATCCCTTACTTTCGAAATAAGTTAATATGCAGGGATATGAGGGCGCCTTGCGCACTGGCTCATACAGCGTAGGCGCCTACCTGTGAACAATAACTTTACTACGCTCCTTCCTGTTTGGCGTGCCCGCTTCTATTACGGCAAGTGCCACGATGATCGCCGACGCGCCAACGACAGATGGCTTCCATATGGCTTCCATCCGCACCAGTACGCTCAGAATCATCATCGCCCCGGCTATGGTGCAGAGATTCAGATGCACTAGGTCCCTTTTTGTAAATTTTATTCCGAACAATTTTTCACCTCCCCCTTCCTTTGTTTGCGCGTCTGTGCTCCTGCTTTCCACCTTTTCCATCGTCTTTCCCTTTGCCCTTGTCCTCGCTATTGCCTTTATCACCAACATCGCTGCCCTTACCCTTTCCATGTTCTTTGTCATCTCCGCCCTTACCCTTTCCATGTCCTTTGTCATCTCCGTTTCCTTTGCCCTCATGACCATGTGATTTGGCCTTCGACATCAACTCTCCCATTCCACTTGCAGCGTCGGTGCTGTTGGCTACCAGCACCTTTGCAATTTTCATGTATTGGCCCAGTCTTTTACCCAATCCAGGTCTTGACTGGTTAAGCTCTTCAAGTTCGCCATACAAAAGTTCTGCCACCGCTTTGACCAGATTGACAGAATCATTTCCCTCTTCCAGCTCCATAACGAGAGATTGGTAATCAACGGTTCCGTTCTCCAAGAGACCAAGTATAAGCTGCCTTTTACCATTTGCTCGTCCTAACTTGCTATCAAGTTCCGTTTCAAAAGATTCGATAAAAGAAAGAAGTTCCTCATCGGTAATGGACTCATTCAGTCCTTTCCTTATCGTGAACCTGGCCATGTGCATCTCCTGCTTTGTCAAGGTTTTCTCGAAATTTAGCGCAAGCCTCTTTCCAAGAGGAATCAGTGTTGAATCGATCATTGAGTCCAAGTATTCTATATATTCAGTAGCTTTCCCAATTAGCTCTGCAGCCTTTTCTTCATCTATGCTCTTACCAGTTTGAGCCAAGACCTTGTGCACAAAGGCTGTCAGCATGTTCCTAGCTGCTCTGAGCTGATTTGCAGCTGCATGGCTATTTCCTTCATCGAAAAGCTCCATGGCAGCCTCGACCTTCTTTATGCAGTTCGATAGGCTGGCCAGCAAATAGTCTGTAGTTTCGAATCCAGAAGATGATACCAGTTCCTCCAACCCTTCAAGTTCGTCCATAAGAACATTGACCCTTTCACCTACACCAGACTCGACCAAGAAGCCCGTTGAGGCAAGTGGTTCTCCACCGCCCTCATCAGCTCCTACATTGGCAACGTATGTGCCATTCTGAGCATCGAAAGGTATCTTCCATTCAACTTTCATTCCGTCAGAAGCGAAAGTAAATTCCAGACTTGCTACAAATTCCTCACTTTCCTCACCCTCGATCTTGCGCGAAATTACAATCTCGTAGTTTTTATCGATCGTGAATCCCGAAACTGTAAAGACTACGGTATCTCCTACCGCATAAGTTCCTTTGTCTGTGGAAATCTTAGCTTCATTCGATGATGTTGACGGCTCGACTGTCTGATCTTCACCTACCACGTATGGCAATTTAAATGTCGGAAGCAGCATTACTGCGAGAAGAACGAAGCACGCGATACCTGGCTGGAGGATTCTTTTTCGAACATTTTGCTTAGCCATCACCTTTCACCTTCCAACTTTTTTCAATCACACATGCACGCTTCATGCGCATCTTACAGAGAGCTTGCGCGAATACAAAATAACTATTTCTGAGCGAAAAGAGAAGAAAGAAGGTTAAAAATTGTTCAGAATAGTTCAAATACTTCGTAATTGATTCAGAAAAGTTTATCGATATTGAAGATTTTTTCTTCCATCTACGCTGGAGACGGAAATCAAGTTGAAGCCATTGCCAGTGCTTCCTTACGTGCAGCTGAAGGGACCGAATCTGGCAAAAAAGGTTGGTAAGTGCGTCCGAGCCTTTTTCGGATAGCATTTGGGCAGTACCCCATTTTAACATTCAGAAAAGAGCGTCCATACGGTCCTTAATCGATTCATATGTGGAACAAGCAAAATTTAAATGGGAAAAAGAGGGCAAAAACGCAGGGCCCGTAACTCAGACGAATCAGGCCATAAATGTGGCTTGAGATTCGGAAGAGTCAGGTAGAGTGGCAGGCTCTTAACCGCTAAATGTTGGCGGGGACAGACCTGTTTGTCAAGGGTTCCAGCCTCTCTGGCTGCCCAAAAATCCCTCCGGGCCCGCTTCCTCTATTGAGAACCACTCTCAGGCATAATTCAGTCGGTGAACGGATTAAGTGTCGCTTATTTACTCTGCTACACTTGGCCTATTGATGTCCAAATGCCACTCGACATGAAGTGCCAGGGTTTGGACGGGGGAGTGAATGGGGCCACATCCATTTTGTTGAAGATCCCTTCCGCCATCCCCCTAGTCTCGCTCATGGACTTCAGGAGCTATGTCCAAAGGTACCTGCCTGTGAGGGGCATCCTGATCCCCTTCTACGAGATTGGGGGCAGAGCGCGATATTCTACAGGCGATGGGACATACACAATACACTAGACTTCGATGGCAAGATCGGCCTCTCGAGCATAGGGCCCGACGACTACGTGATGAGCGAGGCTTACTTCATCGACTTCCTCGGGTTCGCGCTTGAGTGCAACTTCTTTGTTGTGGCCTGGGATGTCCCGACCTATGTGGATATACCAACCAACATCTCTTTACAAAAGCAAAAGGGATCGGGTGACTGAAGAATGGTGCGTCAGCATCGATGGTATTGATGCTGTGACTCGGTTTATAGACAGAATAGGATTCTTGCCTGGAAGTAATGTAGAGACAAGGTATAAACTAATTTGGAGCTTATATCAAAAGTATAAGGAAAGTTTTAAACCAAGAGGATGTGGATCAGTTACGAAAGGAATTGGGAATGACCTAATGCTTCTTCTTTCCCTTCTTCATTCCATGTTCCTTTAGGAAATCTTCTAAATCTTCGGGTGTGTTTGCGAATATGACAGGATTCCAACCACTTCCCACTCCGACAGTTATCCATTTGATCGCCTTTTCTGCCTTGACCATAAGTAACACGAGTTGCTCACGGTCTTTTACTACCAAACCACGGGATTTGAGAAAATCGATTATTTCTTTTTCTTCGATGTAGTCCTTCTTATAGTGCAAGAACAGCTCCTCGAAGAGGCGACCTGCTTCTGTATAAGACTCTACAGACATTATTTGCCTGTAAAAGCCTTGGTTCTTGGATATAAATTTGTCTAAGTTGCGAATAATGGCGTATAAGATGGCAAAATCGGAGAGTGCCAAAGTCGCAAGAACTGCCCAATTTCGGAAACGTGCACCAACCTTTCTATGCGATCTCGCCAGACAATCAATTCCAAACGAAGGTCGTGTCAGAGTTCTGGCCTTTGAGGATGCCCAAATTCCGCAGGGCTGGCATCTAGCATCATCCAGGCTCATATTTTAAGCGCTTTTTTTGAAACTTAATCGCCCGAACTCAACTTAGCTTAACGCAATGACAGTAGTTTTCTTTTTCTCCTTTC
>Ga0123519_10004177_pt1 | contig 23547 bp, 23 predicted proteins | sample YelNatPaOPRAMG02_FD_87396 | JGI IMG/M metagenome (GOLD analysis project Ga0123519, IMG submission 87396) | Hot spring microbial communities from Yellowstone National Park - Yellowstone National Park OP-RAMG-02 (version 2) | ecosystem: Environmental > Aquatic > Thermal springs > Hot (42-90C) ...
AAATCCTTTTTTGGCTTTATAGATTTTGATATTTTAGCGATTTTACTATTGATTATAAGTAAATCGTTAATCCCTTCTATTGGATAAGGAGTGTAAATTCTACAGTTTTTTAAAAGTAAAAATCCCTTCATTTATGAATACCTCTGTTAAAATTATTATACTTTGAAGTTAAGTTTAAATTCAAGCAAATTAAACAAATCTACCGAAGGTAAGATATATTCTAAATTTCACCCCATAATTATCCCAGATAACATCCTGCCTGTTCCTTTTCCATCCCTTCTATAAGAAAAAAATTTTGTTTTATCACAAAACGTGCATAACTTACATTCTACTATATTTTTTTTAGGTACTTTAAATTTTAAAATTTCATACTTAATAATTTCATCTAAACTCAAATAATATCTTTTCCCTCTTTCCTTTATCCCTATACCCTTAAATCTTCTTTTAAATCTATCTATTAAGTCCTTACTTACCTCATAACAACACTTTTTTATTGATGGACCAAGAATAAATCTTAAGTTATTTGGTCTTACTCTATAGTTTTTAATTAGTTTTCTTATGGCATTTTTTATAATTCCTTTATATATTCCCCTCCATCCACAATGAACAATACCAATACACCCTATTACCTTTTCATAAATAAAAACAGGAACACAATCTGCTGTAAAAACACATAAAAGTATATTCTTAAGATTTGTTATAAATCCATCAACTTTTTTTATTCCTTTTGTATTATCTTCTACAACTAAAATTTTATTACTGTGAATTTGTTTTCCAAATATAATCTTCGATGGATTTATTTTTAATTCCAAGAGAAGTTTCTTAATATTGCTTTTAAAAAATTTCCTTTTGAAATTTAATGGCTTTATTGAAGTAAAACATAAAATATCATTTTTCCTGTAAAGTATTAGAACTTTCCGCAAAGTTTTGAACTCCTGACATTCTTATAAAATTATCTATACCCAAAAAAATCGCAGAAGCAACATCTTTTCTAAATTTTACATCTCTTAATTTTTTCTCTTCTTCTAAATTTGTAATAAAAGCAACCTCAACTAAAACCGCTGGCATCTTAGTATTTGCTAAAACATAAAAAGGGGCTCGCATAATCTTTTTATTATTTCTACCTACAATACCAAGTGATTCAACCAAACTATCTTCTATACAACCTGCAAGCAAAATACTTAAATTTTCATTAGATTTTCTTCCCATATCACTCAAAACAGAATATACTGATTTTTTTAAATTTACACCTATATTTTCTCTCATGGCAACACCCCTTGATATCTTATCCGTTGCATCACTTCCATATATATATACCTCTGTTCCATTCATCTCCCTACATACATTTGCATTCATATGAATACTGATAAATATATCCCCTTTTTCTCTATTTGCAATATTACATCTTTCTGGTAAACTTACATAAATATCTTTTTCCCTTGTTAATACTGTATTTAAATTTAGTTTTTCTCTTATTAATTTAGATAATTCTAATGCTATATTCAATGTACAATCTTTCTCACATAATCCATTTTTACCAACTGCACCAGGATCCTTTCCTCCATGGCCAGGATCTATTATAATTTTTTTTATTTGAAACTTACTGTCTTCTATAAATTTTTCTACTTCTTTATTTATAGATTTTAAATTTGCTATCTCAGAATTATAAGGACTTTTCTTAATTACAACTGATTTATCTCTTTTATTATATACAACTTCTGTATTTAATACTGTTTTTAATATATATATAAGGCTATCCCGACTTACAAAAATTTTCTTTTGCAGAAATAATGGCTTATCAGGAAGTTTTGAATCTTTCTCTAAATAAATATTTACATGCTTATTCCCTTTACTTAAAAATGCCTTTTTCTCTTTAGGATAGTACAAAAATTTAATATCGAGATATGAACAGATACCTTTTAGATGAAAATAATCATCAAATCCTCTACTGAATGTGTTAATCTTTGCATTTATTATCTTATCCCCATTTATTATTTTAACATTAGAAACAGAAATATTATCTTTAGCAAAAACACTAAAGTTTTCTCCGATAAGTAAGCATATTAACAACAATACTTTAATTAGCATAACTTCATTTTTCCATATTTGTTTTAAACATATCAACAAATTCCCTCATTGTATATTTTCCACAAACTATTCTCCTTTTTAAATAATACTTGCTACTACTAACATAATTTTTACCCCATTTCACTAGTAACAAAGCTTCATATCCTGATTTTATTGCCTCATTCTTTACAAATTCATTATACTCCCCATAAGGATATGCTAAGTACTTAATCTCTTTGCCTATTTTTTCTTCTATTATTTTTTTTGAATCTACCAATTCTTTCCTTATACGTTCCTTATACTCATCATACGTTTCATTATCCATTTTCTTAGCTAAATTACAGTGAGAAACTGTATGTGAACCAAAATCAATCCCATTGTTTGCCATTTCTTTAATTTCATCCCAACTCAATCCTCTTCTTTCTTTTGTAACATTTGTATATATAAAAATAGTAGCAGGAATATCATACTTTTTCAATATTGGGTATGCATATGTATAAATACTCTTATCACCATCATCAATTGTAACAATCACTGCATTAGAATCTAAATTTTTTTTTAAATCTATATGGTTAATAAAATCTTTCAAAGAAATAACTAAATAACTTTCTTTAATAAATTTCATTTGCTTCTCAAAATTTTCAGCAGAGACAATTAATTCTATCTTTTTCGAATATTCACTTTCATCGTTGTTATATACTTTCTTTGTTATTTTATCTTGGGGAATTATCTTATGGTAACATAAAATTGTTACCCAGAAATCTTCTGCATACGAATAAAAAGAAACAAATAGTAAAAATTCTATTATTAAAATTATTCTAAATTTCATAATAAATAGTAGACTCAAGGACTAAAAATCCTCTTTATCTACTTTTAAATTCCTTTCTTTCTCCCAGTTTTCTTCAACTTTTCCCACTTCTTCCACTTACTCTGTCTTCTTTCTTAAAAAAGTAGGTATGTCCCAGTTTTCACCCTCCATATATGACTTAACTTTTTCCTCCAAGTTATTTACACCCATCTCTTTTTTTATATCCTCTATTGAAACCTTATTTTCTGTTTTTTCTTTATTAACAACTTGCTCCTTAACCTCTTCTTTATCCTTTTGAGCAAAACCTGTAGCAATTACAGTAATTTTAATTTCATTATGAAGTTTTTCATCTATTACTGCTCCTAAAATTATGTTTGCCTCTTTATGTGCTTTTTCATAAATTATAGATGTTGCATCACTTACCTCAGATAAGGTTAAATCAGGTCCACCAGTAATATTTATTAAAATCCCTTTTGCCCCTTCGATATTTACATTCTCAAGAAGTGGACTAGTAATAGCCATTTCTGCTGCTTTTGGTGCCTTATTCTCCCCACTTGCAACACCTATTCCCATTAAAGCACCACCCATCTCAGCCATAATTGTTCTAACATCTTCAAAATCAACATTAATTAAACCAGGAACAGTTATAATGTCAGAAATTCCCTGGATTGCCTGCCTTAAAACATCATCAGCAATACTAAATGCTTCTGTAATAGGTGTTTGTTTTTCCACTATGCTAAGCAACTTTTGATTTGGAATAACAAGTAGTGTATCTACTTTTTCTTTAAGCTCCTTTAATCCCATTTCAGCATGGATTCTTCTCTTATACCCTTCAAATACAAATGGTTTAGTAACTATTCCTACAGTTAAAGCACCACTTGCTTTTGCTATCTCAGCAATTACTGGTGAAGCACCTGTTCCTGTCCCTCCTCCCATACCTGCAGTAATAAATACCATATCTGCTCCCTGTATAATTTCCTTAATTTTCTCACTATCCTCCTGCGCTGCTTTCTTTCCAACCTCTGGATTTGCACCTGCTCCAAGTCCTTTAGTTAGTTTTGCTCCTATCTGTAACTTTACCCCAGCATTACACCTTTTAAGTTGCTGCATATCAGTGTTTACTGCAATAAACTCTACTCCTGAAATAGAAGCTGCTACCATTCTATTTACTGCATTATTACCAGCACCTCCTACTCCTATTACTTTTATCTTTGCTGTAAAAGATGGTTCATTTGCAAATTCTATCATATTGCACCTCCATTTTAATAAATTTTTTAAAAAAATTCTTCAAACCATGTTTTCATTTTATTAAAAACTCTATCAAACAAATTACCACCAGCAGAACGCAATCCACTTCTCCCTTGCCTTCTACTCTTTACTCCATACAACATTAAACCAATTGCTGTAGCATATATTGGACTATTCACTACCTCTACTAATCCACTTATCCCTGTGGGATAACCTACTCTTACTGGCAGTTTTAAAACCTTTTCTACCACCTCCTCTATTCCTGGTATTAAAGATGTTCCTCCTGTAACAACAACTCCGGCTGGAATACTCCCTTCAACACCACTTATTTTAAGTTCCTGACTTACAAACTCAAATATCTCCTCCAATCTTGGTTGAATTATCTCTGCAATAACTCTTCTAGAAACAACTCTTTCTGGTCTACCTCCAATAAGTTTTACTTTCACTTCTTCATTATCATTTATAAGTGGAGCAAATGCACAACCATAACTTTTCTTAATCTCTTCTGCTTGTTCTATAGGTGCTCTAAGTCCTATAGCAATATCATTTGTAACTTGGGTTCCACCTATAGAAATAACAGCTGTGTGTCTTACCCCTCCTTCCACAAAAACTATTATGTCAGTTGTCCCACCTCCTATATCAACTAAAACAACTCCTAACTCTTTTTCATCAGGAGTTAAAACAGATTCACTAGAAGCAAATGGTTGTAATACTATATCTTCCACATAAAAACCTGCTTTCTCTACACTACGAACTAAATCCTGAGCTCTTGCTACATTAGCAGTAACAACATGAACTCTTACCTTTAACCTTGTACCATACATTCCTACTGGATCTTTAATACCATCCTGGTCATCTACTATAAATTCTTGAGGAATAATATGTAATACCTCTCTATCTAATGGAACTAAAGTAGTCTTAATTCCTTCTATCAATCTATCAACATCTGATTTAGATACTTCCTTATTCTTATTAGAAACTGTTACAACTGTTTCAGTATTTAACCCCTTTATATGTCCTCCAGCAATTCCTGCATATACAGAAGCAACCTCTACACCTGCCATTCTACAAGCATCATCTACTGCTCTTTTAATTGATTCTACAGTTGACTCTATATTAACAACAATCCCCTTCCTTAAACCTCTTGATGGAGTATTACCAATTCCTATTACACTGACACTTCCATCATCGTTAATCTCTCCAATAATACAGCATATTTTAGTTGTTCCTACATCTAACCCTACTACTATTTTTTCATTTTCATCCTTTGCCAATTCCATCACCTCCCAAATGGAGCTCCTTTAAACATTACCGCTGCCTCATCTCTAAATCTTAAATCCACATAAGAAATATTCAACCTTCTCTCTTTTAAATTCTTAAAAATACTAATAAGTCTTTCCAATTTTTCCCGCCAATTTCCTACTCCAATTTTAAACTCTTGTTTCAAATTTTCATTAATTAAAGTTAACTCCTCTAATTCACTTGCATCTATTCTTGTTATTTCATTTAAAAACGGTGAGTTTATTTCATTTATCTCATTAATCATATCTAAACTTTGATTTAAAATAACATTTTCACCTGTTTTATGTATTTCATTAGGATTTATATTAAAACCAGTTAATACAAAGAGTTTCTTTCCATAAAAATAAGATTTTATTGAAGGAAAAATAACACCTTCTTTATCAACTTGATATAATTTATCTTCACCAATGTATGCCACTGGTTCTCTCTCCTCTACATTTATTTCTATTGTTGACGGAAATATTCTATTTACTTCAACTTTTTTAATTTGTGAATTCATCTTTATTTTATTCTTAATCTCTTTAATATTTATTTTAAATATATTTTTATTGTTCTCTATTTTTATTAAAGCAAGTATTTCATTCTTGCTTAAATATTTATTTCCTATAATTTTTACTTCTTTTAAATTAAAGCGTGGTGAATTATGTAAATAATCATAACCATTTTTAAAACCAAACCCTACTAAAATTAAAGTTATTAATAAAATAAATATTTTAAAAACTTTTCTAAAATGAACCTTTTTATCACTTTTAATCTTTACATTATAACGATGCTCACTCTTATACTTTGAATAAAATATTGTTTTATTCATTTTTCAAAGCATTAATTAACATTTTTAAGACCATTTCCTCAAAACTTATACCAAGATATCTCAAACTTTCAGGCAATAACGAAGTTTCTGTAAGTCCTGGTAATGAATTAACTTCAAGAACATAAATCTTATTATCATTTTCTAAAATCATATCAACTCTTGAAAAGTACTTAAGCCCTAAAATCTTATGTGTTTGTAATGCTAATTCCTGAGCCTTCTTATAAACATCTGGTTTAAGATCTGCTGGTAAAATATGTTTTGAAAACCCTTTTACATATTTTGCCTTATAATCATAAAAATCAGTTTTGGAAATTATTTCAATAATTGGAAGTGGTTTATCATCAAAAATTGGAACAGTAATCTCCCTCCCTTTTATATATTTTTCAACTAAAATTTTTCTACTATAGTGAAAAGCCAAATTTATTGCTTTCTTTAAATCTTTAAATTTATGTACTATACTAACTCCTATTGTAGAGCCACAATCATTAGGTTTAACTACAACAGGCAAATCTATCTTTAATGTATCCCCCTTATTAAATAATTGATACTTAGGAGTAGGGATATCATTTTGTAGAAGGAGATTCTTTGTAACATTCTTATCCATTGCTATAGCACTACTTAAAGTATTTGAACCAATATAAGGGATTTTCATAATATCAAGTGCTCCCTGAATTTTACCATCTTCTCCACCGTAGCCATGGAGTGCTAAAAAAGCTATATTTATCTTTAATCTTCTGATTATAGTAAAAATATCACTCCTATTATGATGGTTAAGGTCTATCTTCACAAATTTTAGTTGTAAATTTTTTAAAGCTCTTTCCACTGCTCTTCCGCTTTTTAAAGCAATATCTCTCTCAGGTGAAATACCACCTGTTATAAGCCCTATTTTTTTATTTTTTAAAATCTTTATTTCTTTATCCATTGTTAAAATTTAATAGTAAATTTTTTTCTCTTTTCAATCCTCTCCAACTATAATTATTTCTTCTTCCAATTCTATACCTTTTTTTTCCTTAACTATTTTTTTAATCTGATTTATTAATTTTATTACATCTTCACTCGAATTCCCTTCATTTATTAAAAAGTTTGCATGCTTATGTGAAACTTTTACTTTCCCAACCTGCATACCTTTAAGTCCACATTCTTCTATTATCTTTCCAGCAAAGTTACCTTCAGGATTTTTAAAGACACATCCAGCAGAACGAGCTGAAAGAGGTTGTGATTCTTTTCTCCTTTGTAAAAAGAACTTTATTTTATTCTTTATATTTTCCTTACTATCCTTCTCTAAATTAAGTTCTGCTGATATTATAATTAAATTATTAAACCTAAAATCTGAACTCCTATAAGTAAAATTAATATTTTTTCTATCTATCTTTCTTATATTGCCTTCTCTATCCATAACTGTAACATTATTTAAAACATCCTTTATTTCTTTCTCTTTAACACCTGCATTCATGAAAATTGCTCCTCCTACTGTTCCTGGAATGCCACTTAAAAATTCAAGTCCACTTAAATTATATTTCAATGAAACAGTTAATATTCTGCTCAATTTAGCACCTGCTCCACAAATCATTTTATTTTCAGATACTTCAATTTTTTCGAAATCTCCCTTTAACCTTACAACTACCCCTCTTATCCCTTTATCTTTAACAAGTAAATTCGTACCTGCGCCTAAAACAAATAAATCTTTTTTATCTTTCTCTGCAATTAATAAGGCTGATTTTAAATCTTTAATATTTTTACAATCTATGAAAACATCTGCATTACCTCCTAATTTAAAGGAAGTATATTTACTTAAAGGTTCATTAATTTTTATCATTTATTCTTAATTTTTTATAAAAATCCTCTCCTACTTTTCTTATATCTCCTGCTCCTAAAATAATTACTAAATCACCTTTTTTACATATACTTATTAAATAAGAAGGAATATCTTCTTTATTCTTGATATAAATCACTCTTTTATTATAGTTTTTAATACTATCTACAATCAACTTGCTAGATACATTTGGTAATGGCTTCTCACCTGCAGGATATATATCTGTAACTACAACAATATCTATACCTTTAAAAGATTTTCCAAATTTCTTATGTAATAATTTAGTTCTTGTATACCTATGTGGTTGAAAGACTGCTATTGTTCTTTTAAATCCCAAATTTCTTGCTGATTTCAAAGTTGCAGCTATTTCAGTAGGATGATGGCCATAATCATCTATAATAAGAATCCCATTTACTTCTCCTATTTTTTCAAATCTTCTATGAACACCTGTAAACTTTTTCAAACCATTTTTTATTTTATCTGTACTTATTCCTAATTCTAAACTCGCTCCTATCACAGCCAAAGAATTTAAAACATTATGAATTCCTGGTATATTTAAAATAAACTTATCTACATTTTTATTCTTATATTTTACATAAAAAGAACTATTAAAATCTCCTAATGAAAGATCCCTAACTTCAACATCACCTCTTCTTTTAAGTCCATAAGTAATATATTTTTTATTAATACTACTTAATATACTCCTTATATTAGGATCATCAATACATAAAACAGAAAAACCATAAAATGGTACTTTATTGATGAAATTAATAAATACATTTTTTAAATTTTCCATATTACGATGAAAATCTAAATGGTCATCATCAATATTAGTAACTATAGCAACTGTTGGTGTTAAGTGTAAAAATGAACCATCACTTTCATCTGCTTCTGCTATTAAATAATCCCCTTTACCTAATTTTGCGTTAGAATTAAAAACATTTAACTTACCACCTATTACTGCTGTTGGATCTAAACCTGCTTCACTAAATACTAATGCTATCATTGATGTTGTTGTTGTCTTTCCATGACTACCAGCAATTGCAATTCCATACTTCAATCTCATCAATTCAGCAAGTATCTCTGCTCTTTGAATAACAGGTATATTTTTCTTTTTAGCATAAACTACTTCAGGATTAGAGGAAGGAATTGCACTAGAAGTTACAACTACATCAACATCAGAAACATTCAATTTATTATGTCCAATATTTATCTTTGCACCTAAAGAGGATAATTTTTGTATTATGTCACTATCCTTTATATCTGACCCGGAAACAGTATATCCTAAATTAAGCAAAACTTCTGCAATGCCACTCATTCCTATCCCACCAATCCCGACAAAATGTACTTTATAATATTTTTTTATCATATAAATTCTTTTATTACGTTCAATATCTCTTGTTTAGTATTTACTTTATCCATCCTTTTAATATTCTTTTTAAAACTATTAAGTTTATCCTCATCATTTATTAAATCTAATATTAATTTCTTTAATTTTTCCGGATTTAATTCTTTTTCATTTAAAATCATAGCACAATTATTCTTTACTAAAGCTTCTGCATTAAAAAACTGATGATTGGAAGAAGCATATGGATATGGTATAAATATAGCAGGTATATTACATTTAATTATCTCTGCAACAGTAGATGCACCAGCACGACATATAATTAAATCAGTAACAGCATATACTTCTTCAATATTTTCAAAAAAAGGTTGAATTAATACTTTAATATTTAAATTTCTTATCTCGTTCTTACAATACTCATAATCTCTTACACCTGTCATCCAAATGATTTGAATATTCTCATCTTTTAACAATTTTATAAAGTTTAAAAAACACATATTTAAAGTATGAGCTCCTTGACTTCCTCCAAGCAAAGTTACAGTTTTTTTAGAATACTCCAATCCTAATTTATAAATACATTCTTTCTTATCTAATGTTCCAATATTTTCCCTAACAAGATTACCTGTAAAAACAGCTTTGCCTTTTGGAAAAAGTTTTACAGTCTCAGGAAAACTAACAAATATTGTCTTTGCTAATCTTGACAAAAACTTATTTGCAAGACCTGGTATTACATTCTGCTCATGTAAAACAATCGGAATTTTTAATAACCATCCAGAAATAACAACTGGTACACACACATAGCCCCCTAGACCAATTATTAAATCTGGTTTAAATGTTTTAATTATCCTCATTGATTGAAATATTCCTTTAAATAATTTAAATAAATTCAAAAAATTTGTTAATGAAATCTTTCTTAATAATTTTCCACTTTCTACAGCCGTAAAATTAAATTTTTCCTTTAATATTATATTCTTCTCCATTCCATCCTTTGTTCCAACATATAAAATTTCTACATTGCTTATTTCGTTCCTTAAAATCTGTCCTATTGCAATTCCTGGATAAATATGGCCTCCTGTTCCTCCACAACTAATAATAACTCTTGACATTTCTCGACCTTCCTGAAATATTCAACAAAATTCCTATTGCGATCATATTCATCATTAAAGAAGAACCACCATAGCTTATAAATGGTAAAGCCATCCCTTTAGTAGGAAGTAAACCAGTCACAACACTCATATTCATAAATGCAGAAAGACCAATATAGCAAATAATTCCTACCACTAAAAGTTTTCCAAAAGTATCTTCTATATTTAAAGCTAAATTAAATCCCCTCCATATTAGTAATCCAAATAAAATAAGAACGCAAGTTACTCCTATTAAACCTAATTCTTCAGCAATAATAGCAAAAATAAAATCAGTATGTGCTTCTGGCAAGTAAAATAATTTCTGTGTTCCTTTACCTAATCCCTTACCAATAAGACCTCCTGAACCAAAAGCAATAAAAGATTGAACTATTTGAAATCCCGCTCCCTGTGGATCCTTCCAAGGGTTCAGAAATACCATTATTCTCTTTAATCTATATCCTGCACTAATTATCGTAATAAACGCAATAGGAAAGGAAACCAAAAAAAATAACAAAATATAACCTAATTTAACCCCTCCTACAAAAAGCATAATAATTCCCAATACTGCTATTAAAAAAATAGAGCCAAAATCTGGCTGAATAATAAGTACTCCAAAAATAATCCCCATAATAATGAGATATGATAAAAATCCTTTTATAATATCTCCTACATAATCTTGCTTTCGAAATATTGCCTCTGCCATATAAATTATAAATGTTAGTTTAACAAATTCACTTGGCTCAAAATTAAATCCGAAAATCTGTACCCATCTTCTTGCACCTCCTACGGTCTTTCCAAGATGTGGAATAAAAACAAGACATAAACTCACTACGGATATTAAAAATAAAGGCTTAGCAATATCTTTAAACCTTTCATAGTTGAAATTTTTAAAAAAAATTAGTCCTAAACTACCTATAAGTATCCAAAAAATCTGTTTTTTTAAAAAATAATAAGGGCTCTTAAATCTATCATATGCATAAATAGCACTTGAACTAAAAACCATAATAATTCCAATAAATAAAAGTATTATCACTACTGTAAGAAGTAAACCATCTGTTCTTGTTTTCAATTTCTCTTTACTCCTTTTTTCTTTTTTTTACTTTATTTACTTCCTTCGCTTTCTTTACTTATTTTATTTACAATTTCTTTAAAAACTCTTCCTCTTTCCTCATAATTCTTAAACATATCAAAACTTGCACAACCAGGAGAGAGTAAAACTATATCTTTAGGATCGGCTGCCTTATATGCTTCTCTTACTGCTTCCTCTAAGTCCTTTGCTTCAACTATATCTACACATCCATTTAATGCATTCTTTATCTCTTTTTTAGCTTCTCCTATTAAAATCATCTTTTTCACCTTTTTCCTCACAATATCTCTTAATTCCTCAAATTTGCCATTTTTGTTTCTTCCTCCAGCAATCAGTATAATAGGTTCATCATAACTAAGTAATGATTTCTCTACAGCAAGGATATTTGTTCCTTGGGAATTATTGATAAATTTAACTCCATTTATTTCTGCTACAAATTCTTGTCTATGCTCAACACCTTTGAATTTCTTTATAACATTAGATATTGTTTCTATTTTAACACCATAAATATAGCCTATTAACGAACTCACCATTACATTTTCTATATTATGTAAACCCTTAATTATTATCTCGTCCTTACTACAAACTGGAACTTCCTTATTTTCTATTTTTATTTTTATAATATTATTATCTAAATAAACTCCTTCCTCAACTTCAGAAGTACTGCTAAATAAATAAATCTTTGATTTTGCCATTCCAGAAAGTAGTGGTGTAAACCTATCATTTGCATTAAGTATTAAAATTTCCCTTTCACTTTGATTTTTAAATATCATTGATTTAGCCTCAACATAATTTTGTATACTTTTATATCTATCCATATGATCAGCTGATATATTTAAGATAACCGCAACAGAGGGTTTAAAATTCTTTATAGTCTCTAATTGGAAACTACTCAACTCAACAACGTATATTACATCTTTTCCATTATTACCATTTATAACTAAAGATGTTAATGGTTTTCCTATATTACCTCCTATTCTTACATTTTTATTTCCTTCCTTTAAAATTTCACCAACAAGTGTAACAGTTGTAGTTTTACCTTTCGTTCCAGTAATTCCAATAATCTGCCCTTTTAAAAAATTATATGCAAGTTCAATCTCTCCTATAATATCAATATTCTTTTCTTTTAATTTATCTAAAGGAATTGCATTTAGTGGAACTCCTGGAGAAATAATTATTTTATCTGCATCTAGCAGTATTTCTTCTGTATGACCACCTAAATCAAATTTAAAATCTTTTTTATTTTCTAACAGATCAATATATTCGGTTAATTCATCTTCTTTTCTTAAATCACTTATTGTAATATCTGCATCAAACTTTCTTAACAATTTAGCAGCAGATATTCCACTTCTACCACATCCTAAAATTACTATTTTTTTCCCTTTAAAATCTTCCATTTTTTCCTTTCTTTCCTTTCTTTCCTTTATTTACTAACTCTTATCTCAACTTAAGTAAACTTAAACTTGCCAAAGCAATTATAATAGCGATTATCCAAAATCTAACTACTATTTTTGTCTCTGGTATTCCACTTAATTCAAAATGATGATGCAGTGGTGCCATCTTAAATATCCTTTTTCCAAAAAATCTAAAAGAAATAATCTGAAGCAATACAGAAATTGCTTCTACAACAAATATTCCACCAATTAAAACTAAAAGTAATTCTTGCTTAGCCAAAACTGATATTAAACCTAATACTGCTCCTAAACTAAGAGAACCCACATCTCCCATAAAAACATCTGCTGGATGACAGTTAAACCATAAGAACCCTACACTTGCACCCACTATAGAAGCACAAAATATAACTAATTCACTACTTTCTGGAACATGAATGATCCTTAAATATTCGCTAAATTTACTATGCCCTACAAGGTAAGTTACAACCGTTAATGATAGAGCAGTAAAAATTAAAGAGCCTATAGCAAGACCATCAAGTCCATCTGTTAGATTCACTGCATTTGAAGCACCTATAATAACTATTGCAATAAATATGAAATAAAAAAATCCTAAATTTACAGGGAACTTTACTAACGGAATCTTTATGTGTGTTTCATAATTTAAACTTACAGGATTATATGCTAAATAAAGACACACAATTAATACCCCTATTATCTGTATTAGTAGTTTATAACTTATTGAAATACCTTTTGAATTTTTTCTCATAAGTTTAAGATAGTCATCTACAAAGCCTAATAATGCAAACCATAAAAATACAAAGAGTGTTAAAACTATAAATCTATTCTCTACCTTTGCCCAAAGTAAAGTTGAAACAGTTACAGCAAATACTATCATTATTCCACCCATTGTAGGAGTTCCTGCCTTAACTTTATGAGTTGATGGACCATCATCCCTTATTGGCTGGTAAATATTTAACTTTTTTAACCTTTTAATAACAATGCCACCTATTAAAAAACATATTAGAATAGAAGTTAAAGCAGCATAAATAGATCTAAAAGTGGAATATTTAAATACATAGAAAGCACTAAAATACTTATGCAAAGGGTAGAGCAAATAATATAACAAAAATTACCTCCTTAAAATTTCTTTTAATTTCAATACAATTTCTTCCATTTTCATTTTTCTTGAACCTTTTATTAAAACCGCATCACCTTTTTTTAACAAATTTTTTAATAAATTAACAATTCCCTCTTTATTATCAAAATGATACATGTTCTTATCACTCATACCACTTTCTAAGGCACCCAAATTTATATTTTCACTTAATTCACCTAATGTAATCAAAATATCTATATTATAATTTTTAACTAAAACACCTACCTCTTTATGAAATTCTACTTCTTTATCTCCTAATTCTAACATATCTCCTAAAACTATTATTTTTCTCTTTCCACTTATATCACTAAGTACTCTTATTGCTTCTCTTACAGATTCTGGATTTGCATTATACGAATCATCTATAATAAGAATATCTTCTATCTTAAACTTTTCTAATCTATGTGGTGAGTCAATTTTAAAATCCTCCAATGCCTCTTTTATAACATTAATATCTACTCCTAATGTAAAACCAACTGATACACCTGCAAGAGCATTATAAATATTATGCATTCCAAGCAAAGGAAAATTAACTTCAACATTTTTATCTAATATTCTTAAGATAAATTTAAAACCTCTCTCCCCTAAGTCATAAATATCTACTGCATTTATGTCTGCATTATTTTTTATGCCATATGTTAAAATTTTTTTTCCTTTAATACTATTTAAAATAGTCACTAAGTATTTATCATCTATATTAATAATTACTGTTTTATCTTCTTTCATACCATTGATTAAATCCATCTTTTCTCTAAGAACATTCCTCTCGTTTTTAAAAAATTCAAGATGCGTTCTACCTATGTTAGTTATAACACTTATATCAGGACTAGCTATTTCAACTAATTCTTTTATCTCTCCAATGAAGTTTGTTCCATACTCTAATACAAGTACATTATGTGAAGAGTTTAATTCAAATACTGTTAAAGGAATACCTATAGAATTATTAAAGCTTCCTTTTGCTTTTAAAACTTTATTTTCCTTGCCTAAAATATGTGCTATTATATCTTTTGTAGTAGTCTTACCATTACTTCCTGTTACTCCTACTATTTTTAAATTTTTAAATTTAGATAAATAATACCTTGCTATACTTTTTAACGATTGAAGTGTATCGTTAACTTTAATAATTATTTCAAATTTTAAATCTTTAACATTTTTTATATCTTCTGAAACTACAATTCCCTTTGCCCCTAATTCTTCTGCATTTCTTATAAAATCGTGACCATTAAAATTTTTGCCCTTTAATGCTATAAATAAATCATCTTTTTTCAAAGAACGGGTATCAGTAGAAATCGAATTTATAAAATATTTTTCATCACCTTTTAAAAGACTACCTTGAGAACATTTTAAAATCTCTTTTACAGAGAGTCTTTCCATATTCCTTTTGACTTTAAAATTTCAGTAACAACCTCTTTATCGTTAAAAGGTATAATATTATTTCCAACAATCTGATAATCTTCATGCCCTTTTCCTGCAATAACAACAATATCTCCTTTCTTTGCCAACTCTATTGCTCTTAAAATACTCTCTCTTCTATCTTTTATTTCCTCAAAATTTTTATTTTTTAACCCAACTTTTATTTCATCTATAATAGTCTGAGGATCTTCTGTTCTTGGATTGTCAGATGTAATAATCACATAATCAGATAGTTTACTTGCAATACCTCCCATAATTGGTCTTTTGCTTCTATCTCTATTACCCCCGGCCCCAAAAACGCAGATTATCCTTTTAGGATTTAATTCTCTAACTGAATTTAATAATCTTTCTAAGGCATCTGGTGTATGAGCATAATCTATAACTATAGAAAATCCCGCTAAACTTTTTATCAAATCAAACCTTCCTGGAACACTCAAAACACCTTCTAATCCATCTCTTATTATTTCCTCATTAATCTTCAAAGCAAATCCAACTGAAGACGCTGCAAGAGCATTATATACATTGTGTCTCCCTCTAAGTTTTAAATTTACAGGAAATTTTTTGTCCTTATAAGTTATTATAAAACTTAAACCATCTGTTGTAGAATTTATATGAGTAGCTTTAACTTCTGCATCTTTAGTCAAACCATAAGTTATAATATTCACATGGCTATTTTCTATAAAGTATTTTGCATTACTATCATCTATATTAATAACTGCATATTTATTTATTTTTTTTGCATTAACTTTACCCAAATTTGAAAATAATTTTAATTTATTTTTAAGATAATCATCAAAGTCTTTATGAAAATCTAAATGGTCTAATGTTATATTAGTAAATACACCAATATCAAATTCACAATAATCTACCCGATGTAAAGCAAGTGAATGTGAGGATACTTCCATTACACAAGAATCTATTTTATTTTTTACCATCCTATTTAACAAATCTTGCAAGTCTAACGACTCTGGAGTAGTATTCTTTGATTTAAGAATTTCCCCGTTTATATCATAACTAATTGTTCCAAGTAATCCTACCTTCTCACCTTCTTTATTTAAAATTGACCTTATTAAATAACTAGTTGTTGTTTTACCATTTGTACCTGTAATCCCTATTAGTTTAAGTTTAGTAGAAGGATAATCATAAAACACATTGGATATATTTGCTAAAGCTTCTCTTGAATCTTTAACATAAATTACAGTAATTCCCTCATTAACATTTATTTCCTTCTCAGCAACAATAACTGTTGCTCCTTTTTTTATAGCATCAGATGCAAAGTTATGTCCATCTACTGTAAAACCTCGTATACAAACAAATAATGAATTCTCTATTACATCTCTAGAATTATAAGATATACTTTTTATTATCTTATCTAAATTTCCTATAATTTTTATATAATTTAAATTTTTAATAACTTCTGACAATATCATAATTTTCCTTATCTAAATATCTTAAAACTCTTTTCCCTATTCTACTAAAAACAGGAGCAGATACACTTCCTCCCCAATATATTTTATTTGGTTCATCTATAGAAACAAAAATTACTATTTTGGGAGCATCGGCAGGAACAAATCCACCAAAAGAAGCAACGAATTTATTTACTGAATACTTTTTTGTTTTTGGATCAATTTTTTGTGCTGTCCCTGTTTTTCCAGCAACACTATAACCCTCTATTTTCGCCTCCTTACCAGTACCATTTTCTACTACCTCTTTCAAAATCTTCACCATTCTCCTTGATACCTTCTCATCTATAACCTGCCTTATTTCTTTTGGCTTAAACTCCATTACTATATTACCTTGTTTATCCTTTATATATTTAACAATCAAAGGTTGCATTAACTTTCCTTTATTAGCAACTGCACTGAGTGCTGCCGTTAATTGCATAGCAGTTACACCCACTTCTTGTCCTATAGAAATAGAGCAGCAAGATATTTTTGACCATTTTTCAGGTTCTCTTAAAATCCCTTTTACTTCACCACCTAACTGGATATGAGTTTTTTCTCCAAATCCGAACAATTTAGCATATTCATATAATTTATTACTCCCTAATCGCATACCAACTTTTGCTGTTCCAATATTACTGGAATACGCTATTACCTCTTTAAAAGTAAGCATTTTATATTTAATATGATCATTTATTTCGTGATTGTAAATTTTCCATTCTCCATTCTCACAATTTATTACTTCATTTTCAGTAACTTTTCCCTCTGAAAGAGCACCTGCTAAAGTTACTATTTTAAAAACAGAACCAGGTTCAAAAATTGAAGAGATTGCTCTATTCTTTAAATACTCCTGTCGAAATTTGCTAATATTATTGGGATCAAAACAGGGTTGATTTGCTAAAGCAAGTATCTCACCAGTAGTAGGATTCATCACAATTGCTGTTGCTTCTTTTGCTTTAAACTCTTCGTAAGCTTTTTTTAATTCCTCCTCTACTATAGATTGAATAGCTTCATCTATTGTTAAATAAATATTATATCCATCCTTAGGAGGTATATATGTAAAACTATTAGAAATTATCTCTCGACCTTTAGCATCTTTTTCGTAATGTAAATAACCTCTTTTTCCGCATAAAAAGTTATCAAAATAGTACTCCACTCCTTCTAAACCTTTATTATCAACATTAACAAATCCTAAAATATGTGAACAAATTTCCTCTTTTGGATAAAATCTTTTACTTTCCATAACAACATTTATACCCTTTAACTTTAACATTTTCACTTTTTTGCCTACTTCTGGTACTGTCCTTCGAACAACCCATACAAAGGATTTACCACTATTAAATTTTTTTAATAATTCTTCTTTCTTTATACCAACTACTTTTGAAAGTTCATCTGCAGTCTTATCTTTATCATCAATTTGATAAGTAATAGCATAAATAGAAGGAACATCCATACTAATTGCTAATTCTCTTCCTTTACAATCATAAATAAAACCTCTCTGAGGAAGAATTTCTTCTGATTCTAAATGCTGTTTATTTGCTAAATCTTCTAAGGTTTTATGAGATATAACTTGTAAATACAAAAATCTGCTTAGAACTATAATACCAGCCACTATAAATATCCATCCTAAAAATAATATTCTTGCATTTATATTGTTTTTCATTTTATAATAATCCTAAAATTGAACTTACTACTTTTTTAAAAATAAGTTTTATTTTATTCAAAAAATTTGGTTTTTCTTCTTTAACTTCAGGTAAAACTATAGTTTCAAACTTTTCTGGGGTTATTAACCCTAATTCTCCTCTTGCAATAGATTCTATTCTTTCTAAAGACCTTTCTTTTGCAAGTTCCACTTTTAAACTATTATTTTCATTAATAAGTTCTATTTTTTTTAACTTTAATTTATTAATTTCATATCCTGTTTTTATACATTCTACATTTAAACCTATGTAAAGTAAGCCCAATACTAACAGTATAATTACTATTTTCATATTCTCTCTGCTACTCTTAATTTAGCACTTCTACTTCTTAAGTTAGAAAATATTTCAGTATCAGATGGAATAATTGGCTTTTTAGTAATAATTTTCAATATTTGATTTTTCACTTTTGATTTTTCATTAAAGAATCTTTTTACGATTCTATCCTCCAATGAATGAAATGAAATAATACATAACCTAGCCCCTGGATTCATAAAATTTACCACTTTATTTAAAGATTCTTTTAAACTATTAAGTTCATCATTAACTGCTATCCTCAAACCTTGAAATGTTTTAGTTGCAGGATGAATTTTTTTATATTTGAATTTCTCTGGTATACTCTTGTTTATTATTTCAACTAACTCAAAAGTAGTTTTTATTTCTTTCTTCTTTCTTTCCAAACATATATTTTTTGCAATTTCTCTTGAAAATCTCTCTTCTCCAAATAATCTAATTACTTCTTCTAATTCTTTATAAGGTAGTTTATTAACTAAATCTTCTGCTTTCAAACTTTGCCTTTTATCCATTCTCATATCAAGTATTGAATTATATCTAAAACTAAACCCTCTATCCTTTGAATCCAGCTGAAATGAAGAAACTCCCAGATCAAACAAAACACCATCAATTTTTTCTATTTTCATCTCTTTAAGAATTTTATCTATATTCTTAAAATTATCATTCACAATAAATACCCTATCTTTAAACCTTTTTAACCTTTCCTTTGCTACATTCAAAACTTCTTTATCTCTATCTATACCTATAACCTTTACTTTTTCATCCGTATTCTCAAGAATATTTAAAGTATGTCCTCCTTCTCCTAATGTAGCATCTACATAAATACCATTATTTTTTAAATTCAAAAATTTAATAACTTCATTTAAAAGAACTGGAATATGTGTCATTTCATAATTCCAAGGTCAAATAACTTTTGAACTATATTGCTAAAGGTTTTATCCGATTCTTTCTTTACATAATTTAACCATTTTTCTTTTGCCCATATTTCAATGAGATTTAAGTAGCCTATAATTACTACATCTTTATTTATCCCTACCTTAGTTCTTAAACCAGTTGGTATAAATATTCTACCTTGTTTATCTATTGCTACTTCTGAAGCATTAGCATAAAGCATTCTTATTACATATCTAATATTCCCATCTGCTATTGAATATGTCTTTAATTTATTCTCAAAATTTTTCCATTCAGTAATAGGAAAGAGAAAAAGACAGTCATCAAATCCTCTAGTGATAACAAATGTTTCTATATATTTGTCTGATAACTCTGAACGGAATTTTGCAGGCAGGATAATTCTCCCTTTTTTATCAAGAGAATGTTGATACTCTCCCATAAACATACATTTTCCTCCCTTTTAAACCACTTTACTCCACTTCAAGTATATAAATATTTTATAACTTTGTCAAGTATTTTATTGATTTTATTAACTTTTTTTAATAAAATCTATCTTATGAACAAAATGGTATTTAATGGGAAACTTATAAAAGTTTATAGCATAAATAACAAAGACCTTGTTATTCATCCAGGGGCTGTAGTAATAATACCGATTATTTCAAAAGATAAAATAATACTTGTGAAACAATATAGATTTGCTATTAAAAAATCTACATGGGAAGTACCAGCAGGAACATTAAAGCCAAAAGAATCTCCTTTAAAATGTGCAAAAAGAGAGTTAGAAGAAGAAACAGGCTATAAAGCAGGAAGATTACTGAAATTATTAACCTTTTATTCCTCTCCTGGCTTTTTGTTTGAAAAGATGCACTTATTTCTTGCAACGAATTTAACTGAAGGGCTTCAAAATTTTGATGAAGATGAAAATATAAAAATTAAAGTATTTACCCTCAAAGAAATAGAAAAAATGATTCTTAAGAATAAAATTATAGATGCCAAGACTATTGTCTCAATCCTTTTTTTAAAAAACTTTCTAAAGTAGAACCGTAAGCCGAATTCTGTTTTAAATGACTATTTCTCTTTAGTATAAGTCGCCTTATACTTTAAGCAACCTACCCGAGGGATTAAGCGGCTCCACTTGTTTCCTCCTATTTGGTCTTGCTCCGGATGGGGTTTGCCAAGCCTTGTCAATTACTTGACAAGCGGTGAGCTCTTACCTCGCCTTTTCACCCTTACCTTAAATAAATAATTTAAGGCGGTATATTTTCTGTGGCACTTTCCTATCCCATAATCTTACGATTTTGGGACCCTCGCATTACGAGGCATCCTGGCCAAGGAGTTCGGACTTTCCTCCCCTGCCTTAAACAGAGGCAGTCATTCGTTCTACTTTAGAAAGTATCTAATATTTCAAAATTTTTTATATATATAAAATTCTACCACAATTATCACAAAAAATTATAGACTCGTATTTTTTTATCTCAATAATCGTTTGTGCTCTTAAATTGATAAAACATCCTTTACATGAATTATTCTCTACTTTAACAATACCAACACCCCCTAAATTCTGTCTAATATTATTATAAGTATCCAATAACTCCTTAATTTCTATCTTTTTTATTATTTCCTCTCTTTGTAATTTTAACGCATTTAAGTTTTGTTCAATTTTTTGAATCTCATTGTTACATTTTTCTTCCATCTCTTTTAATTTATCCTCTTCTTTTTTTATCTCACTTTGTATTGTATTTGCCTTCTTTTTAACACCATCTTCTTCTAACATTTTATTTATAATATCTTCCTCTATTTTAGAAATACTTTCCTTTAAATGCCCTATTTCTTGTTGAATTGCTGAATACTCCTTATTAGTTTTTACAGAATACAGCTGACTTTGTAATTTTTTTAACTCACCATTTTTTGATTCAAGTTCTATCTCTAGCATCTTCCTACTCTTCTGTAACTCTTCATTCTCTTTTTTTATTAACATCCCTTCATCTTGTTTACTTTTTATATTCATTTTTTGTTCATCCAACATATGAGGAATTTCTGTTTTTTTACTTTCTAATTCATCTATTTTTATATCTATTTCTTGCAATTCCAATAATAGCTCCAATTTCTGCTTCAACATTCTACCTCCATAAGGCATATTATAACATAAATAACTTATTAATACAATTTTTACTTTTTCTTCCAATCATCAATAAATTTCTTTACTCCTAAATCTGTTAAAGGATGCTTAATCATAAGTTCTAAAACAGATTTTGGAACTGTAACAATGTCCACTCCACTTAATGCAACCTCAAGTACATGTAAAGGTGTTCTTATACTAGCTGCTAGAACTTCTGTCTTAAAACTGTAGTTCTTATAAATTTTTACAATTTCTTTTATTAAATTTGTCCCATATTGAGTTCCATCATCTAACCTTCCTACAAAAGGGGTAACATAATTAGAACCTATTTTAGCGGATAGGATTGCTTGATTAGCTGAAAAAATTAAAGTAAAATTAGTTTTTATCCCTCTCTCTGAAAGTATTTTAACTGCTTTTATACCTTCTTTTATAAATGGAATTTTTATAACAATATTTTTACTAATTTTTGAAAATTCTTCAGATTCCTTAATTATATCATTAACCGAAGTACTAACAGGTTCCACATGTATAGGTCCATCAATTATTTTAGAAATTTCTCTTATTATTTTTATAGAATCTTTCCCCTCTTTAGCAAGTAAAGTAGGATTTGTTGTTATACCATCTACCAAGTTAAGTTCCTTCATCTCTTTTATTTCAGATATATTTGCACTATCTAAAAATATCTTCATAAATTCCCTCCTTGTATTAATACTTTGTACATACTTGCATTTTTAAACATTTTGTATTACAATATTAATATGTTAAATGTAAATGTTAAATTATATGGAAATTTCAGAAATATTTTAAAAAAAGACTCTATCTCAATGAGAGTTTCTAATATCGAAGATGTTATTTCAAAACTTAAAAATTTATCTAATAAAGAAACTACAAAATTTTTAACAAAAAATACATTTTTCATAGTTATTGACGGCGAAGTTATTACAAATTTTAAAGACTACAAATTAAAAGAAAATACCACCTTACATATCTTTCCTATAATAGGAGGTGGTTAATAAACAAAACGTGTAGAAATTCCAAAATTAAATTTAAAATACAATTTCTCATATATTATTTATGAATTAATACACTTAGTCAATATATAAGGACCATTTGGAATTATTCCTATTTTTATGTTATCGCTTAACTCCCTTATAAACTCTTCTATATTATTAATTGGCTCTATATGACAAATTTTAATTTCTTCTTTACTTAAGCCATCTGTATATATTTTAATTCTTGCTTTTTTTAAACCTTTAATTAACTCCTCTACTTCCCATTGATCCATACAAAAATAATTTTTTTTAGATATCATTTTTAAAAATTGTTCTGGGGATTTCATCTCTTGTAACAACTTCCTAAATTCTTTACTCCCTATACCATCTCTACAACCAGACGCAATTATTATAGTACCACCTTTTTTAACCACATCAACTGCACCAACTATACCTTTTACAGTTTGATAAAAATTTCTATCAAGAGGATATCCTCCTCCACTAGTTATAACAACATCAAGAGGTTTATTTATAAAATCTGATA
>Ga0123519_10004181_pt1 | contig 23538 bp, 28 predicted proteins | sample YelNatPaOPRAMG02_FD_87396 | JGI IMG/M metagenome (GOLD analysis project Ga0123519, IMG submission 87396) | Hot spring microbial communities from Yellowstone National Park - Yellowstone National Park OP-RAMG-02 (version 2) | ecosystem: Environmental > Aquatic > Thermal springs > Hot (42-90C) ...
AAATTCATTGGTTTTATAGAAGAAGGCTTTCTAGAAAGGTTGACAAAGGGAGATATTTTTGTCTTAGGTGGAAAAACTTACGAGTTTGTTAAAGCGAAGAAGAGTACTGCTTATGTTTTGCCAGTAAAAGAAAAAAGACCGACAATTCCAAGTTGGTTTTCAGAGCAATTGCCTTTGTCTTTTGATTTAGCAATAGAAATAGCGAGATTTAGAGAAAGGATAATGAAAGAAATTGAGAAAAGAAGCAAAAAAGAAGTAATAGATATTTTAAAGAAAGAGTATTTGGCAAACGAAGAAGTTGCTGAAAATGTGTATGATTATTTAAAACTAGAATTAGAGTTCCTGAAAAAATTTAATGCTAAAAAATTACCAAGCGATAAAGTAATTTTGGTTGAGAATTTCATTGACGATGAAAACAACCAAAACATTGTATTTCATACACTTTTCGGAAGAAAGGTTAATGATGCTTTAAGTAGAGCTTTTGCGTATGCTTTAACGAAGAAAATAGAAAGAAGCGTTAAAGTGAGCATTAGCGATAATGGTTTTATTTTAACAATTCCGCCAGAAATTATTGAGCAAAAGTTTTATTCTATTTTTGAAATCAGAAGGATCTCAAAAGAAAATAGAGTGGATCCAAGAGAGTTAGTCAAATTGGTTAATTCCAGAAATTTTGAGGACTTGCTTGTTAAATCATTGGAGAATACAGAACTAATTAAAAGAAAGTTCAGGCACGTTGCTTCTAGATCTTTGATGATTCTGAGAAATTATAAGGGACATGAGATTAGCGTTGAAAAACAGCAAATGAGTGCAGAAAGACTAATAAAAATTGTTAAAAGAATTGAAGGATTTCCGGTTTTAGAAGAAACTTACAGAGAAATACTAGAAGATTTCATGGATTTTGAAAATGCTAAAAAAATAATCGAAAAAATAGAAAGAGGAGAAATGGTATACGAATTTTTGCAATTATTGGATACTCCTTCGCCATTTGCGCATAGCTTATTTGCTATTAGCGAAAGTGATGTTGTTTTGATGGAAGATAGGAAGAAGCTTTTACTCAAATTACATGAAAAAATAGTTAAAAAGCTTAAGGAAAAATAAACTAATGAAGCCAAATCCAGGTGCTGGAGATTCTGGAAAAACAAAAATTCTAGGTTGCGATATGGATAAGACTTCTCCATTAGTAAATCTAATAGGTCAAATAGACGAGTTGAATAGTTTTATTGGTTTTTCGAGAAGTTTGTTGGATTTTAGAAAGCACATAGAGTTTAAAGATATAGATGAAATATTGAAAAAAATTCAAAACCATCTGTTTTTAATAGGCTCTGAATTAACTGGAGCAAACTTAAAAACAAAAGTTAGTGAAAAAGAAGTAAAATGGTTAGAAGAAGTTCTTGAAAAATTTGATAAAGAAGTAGAACCTATTAGCCATTTCATATATCCAACAGGGAGCATACCTTCCTCCTCTCTTCAAGTTGCTAGGGCTATTTGTAGAAGGGTTGAAAGAGAAGCATTTAGGTTTTCTAAGAGAAAAAGAATTGTAAGAAGTGAAATTTTAGCTTACTTAAATAGATTATCAGACGTTTTATTCATGCTGGCGAGGGTAATTAATAAAAGAATGAAGATACAAGAAGAGGTTTGGAAAGTAGAAGAATGAAATATATTCTCGAATATAGAAAACTTTTTAAATTATTGATTTAACTTTTAGTACTCAACGTCGGGTGTATTTATGATAACACAAATTAGAAAAAGAGATGGTCGAGTCGTTGAATTTAAAAAAGAAAAAATTGTTGATGCGATATGGAAAGCTATACAATCTGTTGGTGGTAAAGACAGAGAATTGGCAAATAAGCTTGCCAATGAAGTAGTTTCTCTTCTTGAGAAACAGCTAAAACCTGGAGAAATTCCACATGTAGAACAAGTGCAAGATTTGGTTGAACAAGTTTTGGTAAAAAGTGGTAATTATGAAGTTGCGAAAGAGTACATAACATACAGAAAAAAGAAAGAAGAGATAAGAAAGGAGAAAATTGCTATATTGCAAGGTTTTTATGAAGAAGAGGTTGCAAAGAAATTTTCTCTAAATGCTTTAAAGCTAATGGCAAGTAGATATCTTTTGAAAAATGAAGAAGGTAAGCTTATAGAAGGACCTAAACAAATGTTTGAGAGAGTGGCAATGTTAATTGTTATTCCAGATTTATTGTATGATTCTAGAGTTTTTGATAAAGAGGGTAAACAAGAAATTAAGCCTTTTGAAAATTTTGAGTTAGAGAAATATGAAGGTAAGCTAGGTTTTAAAACAGAAAATGGATTTTTAGCTTGGAATAGATACCATCTTGAAAGAATGAAAAACCTTTATGATGAATTAAATTCTCAAGGTAAGATGAAAGTTAAGTGGAGCGACTTCTTAAAAATGTTAGAAAATGGAGAATTTCAAGGATATTATAAGAATTTTAGAGAATATTTTGATTTGATGGTTAGCAAAAGATTCTTACCAAACTCTCCTACTTTATTCAATGCTGGTGCAAGATTGGGTCAATTGAGTGCTTGTTTTGTTATAGGTATTGAAGATGATATGGAAAGTATAATGGAGGCAGCTAAAGATGCTGCTTTGATTTTCAAGTCTGGTGGCGGAATAGGAATAAACTATTCAAAACTCAGGCCAGAAGGAGATATAGTAGCTAGTACTAGTGGTGTAGCAAGCGGTCCCGTTTCTTTCATGAAAATTATTGATGTTGTTACTGACGTAGTAAAGCAAGGAGGAAAGAGAAGAGGAGCCAATATGGGAATTTTAGAAAGTTGGCATCCAGATATTCTAAAATTCATTCATGCGAAAGAAAAAGAGGGTCAATTTGAAAATTTCAACATTTCTGTAATGTTGGATGAGAATTTCTGGAGATGCTATGAGAATAACGAAAAGTATCCTCTAATAAATCCTAGAAACGGAAAAGTTGTTGATTATATTGATCCAAAATTCTTGTTAAATGAAATTGCAACTTTAGCTTGGAGAACCGCTGATCCTGGAGTTTTATTTTTGGATAATATAAACAAAAGAAACGTCCAGAAAGAAAGCAGAGGACTAATAAGGGCGACCAATCCTTGCGGAGAGCAGCCTTTGTATGAGTATGAATCTTGCAATCTAGGATCGATAAATCTTTATGCAATGATAAAGTTTGATGAAAATGGAAATGCATACTTTGATTGGGAAGAGTATAAGAAAATGATAGAAATTGCTTATAGATTTTTGGATAATATAATCGATGTTAACAAATACCCAATTGAAAAAATTGAAAAGGCAAGCAAGAATGTTAGAAGAATTGGTTTAGGTTACATGGGTTTAGCAGATGCGATGTTCGCCTTGAGAATTCCTTACAATTCTGAAGAAGGTTTTAACTTTATAGAAAAAGTCTCCGAATTTTTAACTTATTATTCTATGTCTTATTCTGTTGAAAGAGCAAAAGAGAGAGGAGCATTTCCATTCTATGATATAACAGGTTACAAAAAAGGAGAGATGCCAATCGAAGGATTTTACCATAAAGAGCTTTGGAATTTGGATTGGGAAGATTTAAGACAAAGGATAATAAAGTATGGGATAAGAAACGTTGAAGTTACTAGTATTGCGCCAACTGGCAGCTTAAGTATGTTTTATGATGTTTCAGGCGGAATTGAACCTCAGTTTTCTTTAGTTTTTGAGAAAAGAGTAACTGTTGGGAGTTTCTTCTATACGGATATAGAATTCGAAAGGCAGCTAAAGAAAGAAGGATTGTATAACGATGCTATACTTAAAAAAGTAGCTGATAATGGAGGAAGCGTGCAGGGAATAGAAGAAATCCCTGAACATTTGAGAAAAATTTTTGTTACGGCTTTAGATATTCCATGGTGGGATCATGTTAGAGCCCAAGCAGTAGCTCAACTTTGGATAACTACGTCAATAAGCAAAACAATTAACTTACCATCTTTTGCTAGCGTACAAGATGTTTTAGAAGCTTATGTAGCTGCATATAAAATGGGATGTAAAGGAATAACGATTTATAGAGAAGGAAGTAAGTCAAAACAAGTTTTATACGCACCATCTCAAGCTGAAGAAAAAAGAATAATCGAAACTTTGAAGCTTATAAAAAATGATACAGCGAAAATGATGAAAAAACTTGGATTGAAAGAACCAAGATGGGTTGAAGAATTAAGTAAAAATGGCAAGATAGAAAAAGCTAAGGGAGAAAATGGTAAGATAGAAAAATGTCCTATTTGTGGTTCTTCAAGATTAGTATATCAAGCCGGATGTGTAACTTGTTTAGATTGTGGTTGGTCTGCTTGTGTAATTTCTTGAGTTTCAAACTTTTATTTTTAAAACTAAGTTCATTTAATGAAAGAAGAAATTAGAAGTCCAATAGTAATAACCGTTGGGCATATAGACCATGGAAAGTTTTAAGGCTTTGCCTTTAAACCCATAAAGACGACTTTGCTAGATTGTATTAGGGGAACAACAGTTACAAGATTGGAACCAGGAGAATTGACGCAAGAAGTGGGAGCAAGTTTTGTTCCAAAAAAGGTTATTGAAAACTTGTCTAAGGATTTACTTCAAAGAATGAAAATTTCTATTGAAATCCCTGGTTTACTTTTTATAGATACTCCAGGGCATGCTGCTTTTATTAGCATGAGAGAAAAAGGATGCAATGTTGCTGATTTAGCAATTTTAGTTGTGGATATTAACGAAGGTTTTCAAGAGCAAACTCACGAAAGTTTGAGAATATTGAAAGAATATAAAGTTCCTTTTATTGTCGCTGCAACGAAGATAGATAAAATTCCTAGTTGGAAGGACCAAAAAACAACTTCTTTCTTAGAAAGCATTTCGAAACAAGATGAAAAAGTAGTGGAAGAACTTGATAAAAAAATTTACATGATTGTATCTTCGCTAGCCGAATATAATTTCGATAGCGAAAGGTTCGATAGGGTAGCAGATTTTACGAAGCAAGTGGCGATTGTTCCTGTTAGTTCTATAACAAAAGAAGGGGTAGCAGAATTGCTAGCAATATTAGCTGGTTTAGCGCAAAGGTTTTTAAAAGAAAGAATAAAATGTTCAGAAAAAGCGAGAGGGATAATACTAGAAGTTAAGGAAGTTAAAGGTCTAGGGTTAACTTTGGATGTCATACTTTACGACGGAAAACTTTCTAGAGAAGATTATTTGATCATTGGTAGCAAGGAGCCGATAGTTACAAAGATTAAAGCTTTGCTTTTACCTAGGCCGCTACAAGAGATTAGAGTTGAGAAGAAATTTATTAATGTTGATGAAGTTAATGCAGCAATAGGAGTAAAAATTGTCGCCCAGAATTTGGAAAAAGCAATCGCTGGCATGCCAATAAGAGCAACAAAGAATGAAAAAGAAATTCCAAAGTTGGTAGAAGAAGTAAAAATTGAAAAGTATGTTGAGTTTGAGAAAGACCCGAATGGAGTTATAATTAAAGCGGATACTATTGGAAGCTTAGAAGCAATGGTTAGACTTTTGAAAGAAACAAACATACCAATAAGAAAAGCTGATATTGGCAGCATAAACAGAGAAGATTTTATTGAAGGAGAGCTAATTCAAGATAAGTACAGGAAAGTTATACTTGTTTTTAACGTAAAAGTTGATGAACAAACGATAAATGAAGCAAAAAATTTTGGATTGAAAGTATTTAGTTCCAATGTAATTTACAGAATAATTGATGAATATAAGCAATGGATGGAAGAAGAAAAGAAGAAAGAGATTGAAGCTAAGCTTGTTGCTCTTCCAAGACCTGTTAAAGTTAGAGTTATTTCTGGAGCAATATTTAGAAGTAGCAAGCCGGCGATTTTTGGTGTTGATGTCTTAGAAGGAACTTTGAAACCAGACGTGGCTCTAAAGAGAGAAGGCAAAGTTATTGGAACAGTTAAAGAAATTCAGAGCGAAGGGAGAACAATACCTCAAGCGATAAAAGGAGAAAGAGTAGCCATAAGTATAGAAGATGCTGTTGTTGGAAGGAACGTTTTCGAGAATGATATTTTGGTTAGCGATTTGAGTAGAGAAGATATTGAAAGATTGAAGGAAGTTTTTGATTATTTAAGAGAAGATGAAAAGAAGTTATTGATAGAAATCATTGGGAATTAATTTCTTTTCCAATTTTTCTAAAAATTCCTTGAATTTTTTCCTTCCAGGCTTATATCCTATAGGTTTCTTTGGAGACAAATAATATGCTAGCGAGCTTTTCAATATTGTAGCATCACAATTATTTGAAAATTCTGTATCATTTTGACCATCGGCAAAACAAATTGTCGGACCATTATAATTTTTTGCAATTTCTCCTTTTGTTTTTGATGTGACTAACTTATCTTGAGAAGATGCAATTACATCAACATTAATATTTTTCCCATAGATTTTTCCCAACTCTCTAAAAACATCTTTTATTATCTTTTCTGAAGAAGAGCTAACAATTTTTACATCGTAGTTCTCATTTTCACCCAACTTTACGACTAAATCCATTAAATTTTTATCGACATACAAATCTAACCTCTTTTTAATTCTACTTATTATTTCGTTACTTCTTTTGTCTTCTTCCAATAAAAAATAATAAACAAAATTCAGAGGATTTAGATTTTTCTCTTTAACCGCATATCTTAGAAAACTGGCCATTGAATAGACAAAGTTCTTTAAAAATATGTCAGGATTTAATAAGTAGAAAGAAGCTGTATCTACTAAATTCTGATCATAATCTACCAAAATTCCAATTTTTCTCCCCATATAAGAAGTTCGATAGAAAAGCTTAAATGTTATCTCAAATCTCCACATGTACAAAAGATTTCATAGCAAATATCATAAAGATCGTTCATACCTTCTCCAGTTTTTGCTGAGGTCTTTACTATTCTTTGTTCTCTTTCAATTTTCTCTATAAGTTTTGAAGCGAGTATTGCTAAATCCTTATCCGTACCTCCTTCCATTTCTTTTAAAGTTTTCCTAAGCTTTCTAGGAGATTTTAAAAACTCCTCTACCTTTTCTACGTCTTTGGACAAATCAATTTTTGTTAAAACGTTTATGGTAGGTATTTCCAATTTCAGCCTGACTATCAAACTTAATAACTCTGCTATGGCTATTCCTTTGGGGTTAAACATTTCAGCGGGAATCAGAAAAAATCCAAGCATTCTTTTCTTATCAAAATAATCGATTATCTTTTCTCCAGAATGAAACAAAAATGGTTCTAATTGACCGGGCAAATCAATAAGTCTAAAATCTGTCTTTATTTTTTCAATTTCTGGTTTAATTTTATATTTTATTTCAATAGTTCTTTCTATTGCCCTTACTAATGCACCGTTTGGTCCAAGCTTTTCCTCATTCATTATTGATTCTATTGTGAAGAACTTTCTTATGTCAAAATCAGCTTTATACGGCAAATATTCTACTCCTGGATCTAAATTTATGCAGGAAACTGATTTATTTTGATTGTTTCTTATCCATTCTGAAAAGGATCTAACTAAACTTGTTTTTCCGCTTCCTGCTGGCCCCAAAAATACAATATCCATAAAAATCATTAGAAAAAATATTTTTAATGGCGACTAAAGTTGTTATAAAATTTGGCGGCTCTTCTATAACATTTGAGAAAATACCAAAGAATATAGAAGACTTAATAGAAAGGCCTGAAAATTTTATTAGATATGAGGAAATAAGAAGATATGCAAAAGAAATGTCCATGGCATTGAAAAGGAGAAAAATGACTTTATTTGTTTTCCACGGAGTAAAACAATATGGACATATAGCTGTGGATTATCTTGGAGTTAATCCTAAAGTAAGAAAATATTGCAAATTTTCGAGCGACATTTTTGTTGAAATTTTTAGAAATTTTTTGCAAGTTGAGCAAGTAGATTTATCAAAATATTGTCAATGGAATGAAAAATTGAAAATATTCGAAATGTGGGATTATTTAAGTAAAGTTCAAGAAATTGTAAAAAGTGGTGGTATACCAGTATCTTTCGGAACTGTTGTTGATAAAATTCCGAGCGGATATGCAATAATTTCTGGAGATGATGCTTTTCTTTATACTGGACTTATGATGAGAGCTCAAGAAGGACTAATGTATACAGATGTTCCAATTTGCAGTAGAAATCCTAAGAAATATAAAGATGCAAGGCCTTTAAAAATTTTGCATTCGCATAAAGATCTAATGATTGATATCGAATCTTTTGACAAAACTGGCGGACTTATAGGTAAAATAAAGAAGATGGAGATCCTTGCTATTAGCGGAGCAAAATGTCAAATAGTAAATGCTTTAAAAGCGAAAAATGTTTACAAATCGCTCATCGGGGAAAGAGTTGGAACGATTATATCCCAAAAAAATTAAACTTTAAGTGTTCTTAGAATAAAATCTAACTCATAACCAGAAGTTTTGCTTCCTATTAGCGCACCATAGCTATTAGCAATTATTCCGCTAGCAACAAAAGGAGAACCAAAATTAACGCTTCCTCTTTCAACTTCTACTTTCAAAACATCTTTAACTAATTCAACATCTTCGTCGCTAGCCTCTCTATGTAAGATTGCTCCTTTATTGGTTGCGAAGCAAACACTTCCAACAACTTTTGAGTTTACTAAGGAAGCTTGAACTACCTCTACCTTCAAAACATTTTCTATTGACTTGATACTTTTTTTAGATAGCAAATCACTAATTATTGCGCCATTATCATTAACGACAATCAAATTTCCTATAGCTGTAAACCTTTCTTTTAAAACTAGAACATCTAGACCAAACTTCTTTATTTCTTCCAATTCTTCATTTCTAATAATAAAGGGCAAAACTATTCCATTTGAATTCATAGCAGAAAACAAGCCAACAAATTCTGTTCCACCAATTGTTATTCTTTTTGATGGAACATTAAAAATGTTTGAAAAGTCTTTTTCAAAACTAGAAATGAATATCTTGTCGCTTGCCTTACCATAAAAACCAATGTTTACATCTCCATAATAATCAAAGAGATCCTTCATTTTATCAACTTGCCAAATCTACTTTATATTCTTCTCCTTCCTTAACAGCCTTAATTTTGATTTTTGTTTTTGGTCTCTTTATTCCTCTTTTCCAGATAAGGTTGTTAAGAGCTGTAGAAATCTTTATTTTATCTGTTTTCAAATGTCTTTTCAAGAGTCTTTTCAATATAAAAACTGCTGACTCACTTCTTCTCCAGTTTTGTTTTTTTACAAGCAACCTTCTCAAATTTAATGTTAAGTATTTTTCTTCTGCCATTTTTCTTATTGCTATAAAAGCTTAAATTTCTGCTGTTTAGCTGAACGCTCAAAGTGAAATAAAGATTTATAAGCTCTTTTTAAATAGCACATATGATAAAACCAACAGAAAGAGAAATGTTGAAGAGTAGCATAGAAGAAGAAAATAACTTTTTGCAAGGAGTAATAAGGCCTCTAGGGGATTATTATCATGGGTTTGTTAGAGGATACGGAAAAGAGGATAGAGGACTGGAAGAGGCTTTAGAGCTTATTGAATATCTCCAATGTGATGTATGGCCAATATTTTTGAAGAATAGAACCCAAGTAATTCTCTATCTTCCTTATGTTCAAGAAGAAATCGAAATTATTAACAAATTAACCAAAGAAATAGAAGAAACTACCCAACTGATCAAAAAGATAACCGAAGGTGGAAGAATGGTACTTTATCCAGAAGAGGTTTCGATATTAGCTTATAATTTTCAAAATCCCAGAATTTATATGGACTATGTAGCCGGAAGAAACCGCCTTACTTACGAGATGTTAGAGGAAAGAAGACTTAGTAATATTCTCCAAAAATTCAGACCTACTGTGGAAGCATTCAAGAGAAAGGTAATTAGTAATAATGATTTTAACTCTACCTTTTACATGGGTAGAATTGAAGAATATTCTTTCCTTACCTTTTTTATAATTGATGCTTACGATAATTCCTTACTAAAAAAACTAACTGAGGCAACAAGCGAGGCGGAAAGAGAAGAAATTTTAAAAAGGTATTCTCCTCTCTCCGGTCTGGAAGAAATTTTATTTTCAGTAAAGGAAGAGATAATAAAGTATAACAGAAAAAGTTTAAGAGAAAGGAAAGAAAGAAAGAATTTATGCTTACCGAGAGGAAGCTTGGCTCAAAGAATGAGTATTATTGATAAAGGAGCAAAGTTTCTTTCTTACACTCAAAAAATCTATGGAGAAAAAGAAAATTTATGGTATGCTTAGCAGAATTTCTAAATCCTCTTCACTAATTCTCTTGGCATTCAAGAAGTTTGCGTGAATTTCTGCTAACTCTTGTGTGTTTTTTCTGCCTAACAGTATATCAACACCAGCAGGATAATAGGGACCCTTAAAAGTTAAAAGATAGGAAACTCTTGTGATTAAATAATTTTTCAGGTTAGAAAGTTGAGCTTCATATTCTTTCTCTATTTCTCTAATTCTTCTAAGAAGATCTAAAGGGGTGAAGGAAGAATATTTTTCTTTAAAGTCTCCCCATTCTTCTTCACCTTTGAATATATTTTCTAATGCATACAAACGTGCTAGTAAAGCATCTCTTGATAGAGAATAGACTAATATCTCTTCATTAGTTTTTGCTTCTGCAAGTCTTGTAAGATAGGGATTATTTATCATATAGTCTTTCCCGGTTTTTAAATGCAATACTAACTTTTCTTTTCCTACTCTTTCATAACTCTTAACATCAGTGAGATTTAAACCAACTTTCTTCAGCTCTTTTTCTACTTCTTCCTCAAAAAGATTTGTGATTGACATATATTTTTTAGTGAAAAGGGTTTATAAACTTTTCTTGTGTGCGAAAACAATATTGATATGAAAATCTTTGAAGACACAGAACTCATAAATAGTTTTAGGGCAATTTACATTAAGGAACTAGATCTAGTAGCTATTTCCGACTTACAGCTTGGAGAAGAATTATACCTGGTTGAAGAGAAGGGAATTTTCGTTCCGCAAATTCAACTTAAAGAGATGAAAAAGGAATTAAACGTCATCTTTAAAAAAATTCGAGCAAAGAAAATTTTGATTAATGGCGATGTGAAGCATGAGTTTGGAGAAGCGAGCAAACAAGAATGGAGAGAGGTTATTGAGCTTGTTGAATTCCTTAGGAAAAAAACAAAAGAAATAATTGTAGTTAGGGGAAATCATGATAATTACTTGTTGAACATTGCATCGAAAATTAACTTGCAGGTTTTCGACCCTTTTTATTTAGAAAAAGGCTATTTGTTTACCCATGGCCATAAAAAATTTTCTTATCCGAAAGATTTTCATACTTTAATAATTGGACATGAAGAGCCTGCTATAATTTTAAAAGAAGGTTTTGATAAGATTAAACTGCCAGCATTGCTTTATGGTAAAATGAAAAATGGCAAAAGAATAATTTGCTTGCCTGCATTTTCCTATCTTTCTAGCGGGACAGAAGTCAACGTTGTTGATAAAGAAGATTTGTTGAGTCCGATTTTAAAAGAAGATGTAGACGTTGATGAATTAGAAGTAATTGGAATAGATAAAGAGGCTGGAGCGTTAAAATTCGGAAAGTTGAAAAACATTAAGTATTAAAAGTGCATATACTTGAAATAAAATACGCAAAGCATTTAAAGATTTTGATACATTAGTATGTATGATAGACCCCGCACGCTACACTCCAGAGCTTTATGATTTGGATATATACAATAAACCATTTGACTATTTAAAAACAGTTGCTTCAGAGAAATTGCTTGAGTTCCAAAAATCCCCAGATAAAAAAATAGTTTTACTAGATATTAACCATGCCGATGGAGATGCGGTAGGAAGCGCTGTCAATTTTGCGATTCTTTTTGAGATGTTAGGTGTTCCTTATTTGATTGACTCTTATAATTCTTCTTCTAAACTAACCTTTTCAACAATACGCTTACCTTTAAACGATATTAAAACTTACTTAGAAAAAGATACGAAAATACTTTTTATAACAACAGATAATACACCCTGGTATCCTTTTTACTCTGACTTAGATGAAGTTTATAAACATCCGAAAGCAAAAGAGAATTTCAAAGTTATGATATTGGATCATCATCCATTTGTTGGTAAGGAAGAAGGTGGTAAGAATAAAGAAGAAGAAAGAGAAAAGGAAGGTTTCACATATCAGAATTATGGTCTTTCAAGAGAAGCAAATATATGGTGGAAAGGACCAAATATACCCTGTGTTGGTGAGATTACCTTTTATATAGTTTTAGATATATTAGAGAAATTAAATAAATATAACTTGGAAACGATTAAACGCTTTCTAATTCCAACATTGGTGGCCGCTTATACAGATTTAAGAACTCAAAGATTTTTAGATAGCCTTGGTGATGAAAAGGTGAAAAAGGTAGCTGAAGATTATACGAATGTTGGAACTATAAACGAGTGGCAGGGTTATCAAACTCATTTTGAATTATTTAACAACTTCACCAATGGCGCCCACAGAGTATCAGGTTTAAAAGTTGCAGATAAATACGATACATATTTTCTGACAGAAGCTCAAAGATTGAATTCCCCTACTCACAAACTTCTTAAGTCTATTGCAGCTCATGTGATGGTAGCCGCAAACATTAGCAATCCCATGGTTTTAACTAGATTGCCAAAGGACTTAGGATACGCATATGAAAATGGATATCACCTTTTAGAAATTCTGGAAGCAGATAAAGAGTGGGATAAAATCAAATCGCTTGCAAGAAATGCGTTCCTATACTTTGACACAAATCATAATATGTTAAGACATGACAGAGCTTCTTACTTTAACGATACTAAGGCAGTCGTAGTAATTCTACCAAAATCGCAAACAATAGTACAGTATAAAGGAGCTAATATAGACTTATCAAAACTCTTGAAATACCCTCCTTACATCGAATTTTTCTTAACAGCATATCGCCGTATTGCTGAAATCGAAATAATTAAAAATAGTTCTATAACTATAGTTGGTGTAGAATCCTCACGAAGCGAAGGCTATGCAGAATTTTCCTTTAGAAGCAACTCACCTTCCATTCCTGTCGGTTACGTTGCGTCTGAAATAGCTCATCAAGTAAGAAAAGAATGCGGGTGTCCCCATTATGAGTCGTTTGGCGGAGGTCATCCAACTGCAGGAGGATTAAGAATGAAACAAAGAATTCTAGATGATTTAAAAATAAAAGAAAACCTTGATGTGTATTCTCTAATGAACGAATTGATAAAAAAAGTTAGTTTATGAAACTTCTTTCATTCTTTTACTAATTACAACGCTTGAAGCAAAGTGTAGAACGCCTGCTAAACTAAAAATAAGAGAAAATCCAAAAACTGTTATAAGCATCCCAGAAACTATTGAAGCTATACCATAAACTACATTCCAACTTGAATCTATAAGACCAACTTCTAAACTCTTCTCTCTCTTTTTGTCGTTTCTGCTAGCAAGGAATAAAAAGCTGGCATTTGCATTGAATACCCAATAGCCTCTACCATCTCAACTATTATTTTTTGATAAAAGTTTGAAAGAAAAGGATAAAGAAAGATTGACGATGAAACTAAAATACCGCCAATAGCAAAAACTTTTCTTTCTCCAATTTTATCAGAAAGCATCTCAAATGGAATTTCTAACAACCCAACTATTATCCAATAAATTCCAATTATTATTCCTGCATTTTTCAAGCTTCCTGAAATTTTCTCGAAGTATATTGAGTAAATAGGACCAACAATTCCCATGCTCAACGCTACCAAAATCTGCACTAATGCTAGCAAGTATAGTTCTCTCTTCATACCTTTCACCTATAGACGATGAATCTTCCATACTCTTTCGCCTCTAGTAAAATTTGAATTATTCAGTAAATTTAACAAGGTATAAAGTTTTAATAAGAATCTAATTAGTTATTTGTTTGCAAATATAAAAAGCTTTCACTTTTTTTGCTAGTAATTTAAAAAATTTTATGGTAAAAATAAGGATTTTTGGTAGCGAAAGGGAAATCGGTGGAAACAAAATTCTTCTTGAGTTTAAAGATTCTAAGCTTATGTTAGATTTTGGCTTAAGTTTTAACAAATTCAAACAATATTTTGCTGAATTTTTGCAACCGAGAGTTTGCAATGGTTTTTTAGATTTAGTTGAATTTGGTTTATTACCTAGTTTTTCTGAGTTGCCAATTTACAGAGAAGATTATTGTAAGCATTTAGGCTTGCCATATCCGAAAGAAAAGTTTTTAGATGGTTTGCTTTTGTCTCATGCTCATTCTGACCATTCAGCTTTAATTCATTTTTTGAGAGAAGACATTCCAATTTTTTGCAGCAAAGAAACTTACTTAATACTAAAAGCTATAGAAGAAACCTCTCAAGCGAATTTTACCGAATTAATAAATTTAAGTTTAAAGTTTCATTTTGTTCGAAGTAAAAATGGTTATAAAAAGCTTGAAGGAAGCGATGCCACTATTAAAAGAAATTATCAAATAGTCGAACCTTACAAAAAATATTCTATTGGAAATATAGAATTTCAAGCTTTTCCTGTAGACCACTCTTTGCCTGGAGCTTTAGCTTTTGTTGTTTATAGCAATGAAGGAAAAATTGCTTATACTGGCGACTTAAGATTTCATGGAAGAAGAAGCAATTTAACTAGAGAGTTTGTGAGTAGAGCAAAGAATGAAGGAATAGATATTCTATTTTCCGAAGGAACGAGAATCGATGAAGAAACTAATGAAAGTGAAGAAGACGTTGAAAAGAAAGCTGAAGAAGTTATTAGAAAGACTGATGGTTTAGTTATTGTTAACTATCCTTTAAGAGATTTGGATAGAATGCAAACTTTTTTCAACGTTGCTAAGAAAACTGGAAGGAAGCTCGTCATAAACACAAAACAAGCTTATATTTTAAAGCTGTTTGAAGATGCTGGAATAAACGCATATCCTAAGCTTTCTGACGTTTGTGTTTATGTTGAAAAGAAAGGTTGGGGAATGATTAGCAAAGAATATTTTTATAACTTTCAAGGCGTTGGATGGGTTAAAAACGAAAAAATTGAAAAGAAGCTTTTAGAAAATGATTACAAGAAGTGGGAAAGAGAATTTTTAGATTTAGATAATACAGTTACTGCTGAGGATTTGAGAGATAAGCAAGAAGAATTTATTTTTAGATGCGATAATTTTGAGTTGCAAGAACTTATTGACATAAAACCAAAAAATGGAGTTTACATTAGATCGAAAACGGAGCCTTTCGATGATGACATGGTTATAGAAGAAAATAGAGTTAGAAACTGGCTTAAACACTTTAATTTGCCAACGCATCAAATTCATGCTTCTGGACATGCAAATGGAATAGAAATTAGGGAAATGATTAAAGAGATTAGACCAAAAAAGTTAATTCCAATACATACAGAAAAACCAGAATTGTTCTTCAAATAAAACAGGAAATTTTAATGCTAAAGGTATAAGTAAATTGTAAGTATTCTATGGCAATTCTTCACTTTGCATAAGACAAATAGACAAAATGGAGAATTTTTACCTTGATACGAACATTCTTTTCGGCTATTTTGTGAAGAAAGCTTTAGAAAAGAGAGGAAAGCATATAGAATCAAAGATTGCTGATTTTCTTGTTGTATCTTCTAAAAACTTAAAGTATGCAGTTTCAATTGTAACAAAAGCAGAAATAGTAAGAAAGCTTAGAAGCGAATATGGACTTGATAAAAATATCATTGAGGAGATGTGGAATGGTTTTGTTCTTGAAATCTCACCATCATACATTAAAGTCTTTCAATCGCTGGAAGAGGTTTACAAAGAAATTATCGACATCGTTAGCGAAATACCAATGAAGAAAAGAGTAACTAATTTAGAACATTTGATAATAGCAAAGAAAAACAATTTGATTTTCGTTACTGGTGATAAAGAAATTATGGAAAAATGTAGGGTTTTCTATGATAAAATAATAGACTATAAAAAACTTAGAAAACTTTATAAAAACGAGGGAGAAAGGTGATTATGAAAGAAAAAAAAGAATTGAGTGAAGAAGAAAGAAAAAGGATAGATGAGGCTTGGAGAATAGCAGGGGAAAAAATCTGGAAAAGACTTCAATATTGGAAAAAGCATAACCCTAAGAAATACAGAGAATTCTGGAGAGAATACTGGAAGCTTGAAAAGGCTTTTAGCGAAGATTTAGATAAAGAAAAGAAAAAAGCAAAATAAGAGAAATTTATCAACTCTTTTTTTTGTTAACTGAAACTTAACTTAAATTTTTGAAGTCTGATAAATTAGATGATAAAAATCAAAATTGGCAAAAAGGAAATAAAAGCTGATGTTGCTGATAATTTTTGGAAAAGATTCATTGGTTTAAGTTTTTCGAAAAAGAAAAATTTGCTTTTTGTAATGCCGTATGAAGACAAGTGGTCTTTTTGGATGTTTTTAGTTAGATATCCGATAAAGATTATTTTCATCGATAAAAACAAAAGGGTTGTTGATGTGAAGCTTGCTGAACCAATAACATTAAATCCTAAAACGTGGAAAATCTATTCTCCAAAGAAAAAATGCAAATACGTTTTTGAAACGCCTTTCAACTTAAAAGTAAAGATTGGAGAAAAATTGTATTGGTAATTTATCTTTTCTTTTTGAATAAGCTGATAACAAAAAATAGTAGAACAAGAGCTAGAATTTCTGTAGTTAATGCAAAGTAGATCATTGAAGATTGAGAAATTTCATAAAGATAACCATAAATTGCTGAGCCAATCATCCAAGCAATTCCAAAAGCTAAACCAAAAACCCCATATCCAAACGCTCTTTTGTTTTCTGGCAAAATGTCAGCTATGGCTGCTCTTGCATTGCTTTCATATATTGCCATAACAATTCCCCAGAAAACACTAGCAATTGCTACCGAAATGAAATTTTGAGCAAAAAGAAATGGAATTATTAGGATTGAAGCTATTGGTGCAAAGAGCAAACTAACTAAACCAAATTTATCGTACATTAAACCAATCGGCAATGCTAACAAACCATCTGCCAACATTGCTATCAAATAGAATGTTGCTATGGAATAATCTGGAAATACATTGCTTGCTTTTAAAATGTAAGAAACATTTACCCAAGAAATGAAACCTAAAGCTACTAAAGACATAGCAATTGAGTAAATCCAAAAGATTTTTGTGTTGTCTTTGCTTCTCAAATTCTTCTTAAAAGTTTTTTCTGCAGCTTTAACATTTGGATATTCAAAATAAGCTCCAAACAAAAAGAAGAGAGCGAGAAAAGCTGGAATTGCTAAAATGAGAAAAGTTATTGGATAATTTGAATTTGTGACAAAAAGAGAAATAGAAACTACTAATGGGCCAACAACTGCTCCTATTTGGTCTAAAGCTTCATGCAAACCAAAAGCTTTCCCCCTTCCCATCTTTTCTGTAACTTCAGCGAGAATAACATCTCTAGCTGGAGACCTCAAACCTTTTCCTATTCTTTCAAAGAATATCAAAAAAATGGCAATAAACCAGTTTCCTGAAAATGCTAAAAGAGGAATTGCAATTAAATTAATTACATAACCAGAAATTGTTAAACCCCAATAGACTTTGCTTGACTTTAGTCTTGTTGCTATCATTCCGCTGATAAATCTTGAAACATAACCTAAAAATTCTCCAGCTGTTGCTAAGCTTGCAAGCAATGCTGATGCTCCTAAAACCTTAGCGTAAGAACCAAAGATTGATCTTCCACCTTCATAAGTCATGTCAGCAAAGAGAGAAACTAGAGAAAGGAAGATAAAAACTTTGAACATTTTCTTGCTTAAGTTTAGCTTCATAGGATTTCTTTATGTTTAGGAAATAAATGATTTAAATCTAAAATTTTTCGAATCTTAGAGAAATAAAGTTGGATGAAGTTATGAAGAATAAAAGCATAAATCTTTAACGCTACAATAAAAACAATGGAAGAAGAATCTAAACATTCAATGGAAGTTAAATTAAAGCTTAAGATGATTGACGAGAATAAGTGTCTTATCTACGCGGTAGACGAAAAAAGACCACTCGCAGATATGATAGTTTATCAAAAAGTAATCGATTACTCACAACCTTACAGAATAAAGACAAAAGACTTAGAAAAAATTAAAAAGCTTGTTGAGCGTTATTCAGGGAAAAATGAAAGATAATTAGCTTAGAGGAAAATTGTCCTATGAAGCAATAGTAATTTTCCGAGTCAATCCAAAAGTCTAAAATCTTGAAATCTTTGAATTCTTTCAACAATATTTTCTTGTTGAATCTGTAGTGAGGAATTCCTTTTTCTGGTCCTCCGAGAATTATGTAAGTTCTTGGAGCAATTCATTTTATTCCATAGAGTTTTTCCTTTGGAATTTTCTTTTTAGCTACATGCTTGTGAACCGTAACGAATATAAATCCATTTGGTTTAAGAACTCTTTTCATTTCTTTTATACATCTTCTAATCCACTCAATTTTTCCATGATTCAAAGTTCTTATGCAAATTATTGCATCAAAGAAATTGTCTTTGTATGGAAGTTTCTTGTAAATATCTCCAACTTTAAGATTTGCTTTCAATCCCTCTTCCTTCAACCATTCTTTAACAATTTTTATCCCGCCTTTAGCAATATCTATTCCATAAACCTCAAAACCATTCTTTGCTAAATAAACAACATGTCTTCCAGAACCACAACCCAGATCTAAAACTTTTTTAACTCCATTTTTCTTGAAAAGTTTAACAATTTTTGGCATGTCTTCTTGAGGTTTAGTGAAAATTCTTCCTTCTTTCTTGAAAGCTTTATCCCATGCTTTCTTATCTAGCCTCATTTGAAAATTTGAAGAATCGAAATTAAAGCTGTGATTAAAAAGATTTGATTAATTTTATTGAGCTGTCGACAAAAATCGACAGATTTTCTTGAAGTTTTTGAATTCTAGAGATAAAGATCGAAAAGAAAGAAAAATTTAGGGAATTAAGGACATTTTTGCCAGCTTTTCTTATTTTATCTCTAACTGTCGAGGCATCCCGACACTTCTTATCGATGTAAAGGCTAGATAAAATGAGGAAAAATTGAAAAGTTTTAGAGTAAAAACAGAAACACTTTAATTTGGTCTATAATTCAAATTTCTCCTATTTTTGACTTATATGTGAGTCAAAGATTCAAAAGTTTGCATTTGTATTGCAAACTTTTATACAAAAGTATGCAATACAAATGCCAAGGTAAAACGGTTTAAACAAATTTCATATCTAGTAAAAAGTTAAGATAATCAAACCCCTATTTTCACTAAAATGTATCTATGGTCTGATATTCTCTTTTCATTTTTATACTTATACAAAATTTCTGGAAGACTAAGTTCAGCCTTTACAATTTTCAAATTTTTTGGAACAAAAAATCTATCTACCTGATAAAACTTTAATCCCTCTTTAGTTTTGACCTTGAAAGTCCAAATAATTTTGTCTCCTCTTTCTTTTCTATGACTAAAAACATCCTTGTATCCAATGCCTTTTAGTTTTTCTTTAAAATTGTTAAGATCTTTTGCTATGTAAGCATATCTACCTCTAAAATTTTCATCAGCTTCGAAATCACCACACACTATAGCATAATTTTGTTTATTCCTGTTTCTTCTCAAGAAGTTATCTAGATATTCTACTATATCATTGAATTTTTTAAACACACGATTGTCGTGCCAAAGATACACATTTGTTATTGAAATGGTTTTGTTTTTTAAGAAGAGTTTAACGGTAATGCAACCTTTGCTATCTAATGGTGTTTCCTCTTTTTGGTATTTTATGTTGCTATTTTTATTTATCAAAAACGCAACTTCCTCCCTCTTTATTACTTCAAAAAAATTTTCCATAAATCTTGGTATTTCTCTTACTTCTTGAAGTGCTGCAACATCAAAATCAATTTCTAGTAGTTTAAACCAAAAGTTGCATCTGTTTACAGAAGCTTTGTTGGCATTCCAAGTAAGTATTGTAAGTGTATTGCTCATAATATTTTTTGCATCTTGAGGTTAAGATTTTGAGTAAAGATAATTAATTGGGGTTTTGTATAAATTTAAAGTATAAAATAAACATATCAATAATGAAACCACAAATTGAGAAACAGCTAATAGGAATATCAGGAGTTTATTTTGTTGCTGCTGAGCTTTCTAGAAGAGGATATGTAGCATTAATAACTAGCAGGAATCTTAAGACATATGATATAATAGCATATAAGCCCGAAGAAAATAGGGTAATCCCTATTCAGGTTAAGACGAGATTTCAACATTTAGAAAACATCGAAAAGGAATTAACACCTTCACTTCTACAATGTAAAGGAATAGAAATAGAGGAAAAAGTAAGTAAAATTGAAGATGTATTATTCGTTTTTGTTTATTTGTATAAAGATCTGAATAAGCTACCGAGGTTTTTTATAGCACCATCTAGTACTATAAAGGAACTCATAATAAAATCGTGGGAAGATTATATACAGAACTCGAAGCACAAAAAACCAATTGAAGAGATTAAAAATAATATTCATCCGATGCAAATACCATTTAAATATCTATTAGAATTTGAAAACAAATGGGATCTTTTAAATAGTTTTTATCAAAAATGAATAAATGAGTATATTGTTTGAGCAGATAAGTCTTCCATATTATGAGTTGCCTATAATCTTGACATTAGCTTCAGCTGTTGCATTTTACTTTGGTAGGCTTATAGGAGAAGTAAAAGTAGAAAGATACACTAAATATAATTACTATATTGAAGGAATGGTTTTCTCTTTAGTGTACATCCTATTACCTACAACCTTATCAATATGGATCATTACAAACCTGGGGTTTAAATTACCAATATTTTTATCCGTATTCCTACTTATTTTTACATCTTATTTATTTTCACATATAGTCACTTCATACGAGATTTTTATGAAGTATAGACTTTTCGAAGAGTTTGCCAATCGAATAGACAACGAAATTAATAAAATGGCCCAAAAATCTAAAATAATAAGATGGTTCTATCAAAATACAGATTTTCTGAAATCCACGTTTAACATAGATTATAAACGGGTAGCATTATTCGTAGTTCATGATTTGCCTATAAAATATCTTTCAAGACCCTTCTTTTCGTTAACATTTTCTTTTTTATCTATTTTTTCATTCATTTCTGTTGTAATTAATGGCATTCAAAATATCTTACTAATGTCAATATCAATTGTTTTTCTATTCTTTTCTTTATCATTCATAGCATTAACATATGGTTATTCTAATGCCTATTACCCGAAGGCTAAATTGTATATTAAAGATGGAAAAATGATTGAAGGTAGAATATTGAAGTTTGATGAGTTTATTTATATCTTAAATGAGAACAAAAAGATTTTTGTTAATAAGAATGATGTTGTTATGATTGAAGAGGATTTGTGGAAAGAAAAATAAAAATAATTTCTCTTCACCCGATTTTTAAAGAAGTATAATAACTTTTTATAGATGACCTTTCACCATTAAAAACTTCAATCAATTCTTCAGAGTTTTTTATTTGTCCTTCTATAATTTCTACTAATTTTTTAAAGCCAGCTTCGTCGCTCAAATCTTTAAGTACAATGGCGAAATCAAACCCTAAATTATGAACAAAAAATCTTCTTGGAACACTTGTCTCATCAACTATGAGTATTCCGTATCTTAAGTAGGGATAAACTTCTTTGTGTTTCACCGCTTTTGTGGAATAAGTTAGAATATCATGAGTACTTGGTTGTTTGCTTTTAACTTCTATAACAACTAGTGGAAGACCGCTACTTTTTTCCTTTATTAGTATATCGGTTTGGAATGCGTAATCTCCTCTTGCAGGTTTTTGAGGATCGTCTGGCTCATATTTTAGTTTTACGTTAGAATTAGAGCCGTTTTTAGTAATATTGACTATAACTCTATAAATCAAATTATCGTCATAATTTACATCATATTTTCCTGGATATTTCTTTTCTAATTCACTCTTTATTTTTTTACACAAATTTCCCTTTAATTCTGACTCATTCATTTAATCAACCAATATTTAATTTTGATTTGATTCTTAAGAAAATTTTACTGACGATTTAAGGATTTAGTAAATGATAACTCATTTAGAAATTTTGAGAAAATTCCTATTTAATTATTTTAAATATCTCCGCCAAAATTCAATTGGAGACGATTTTCAATGGTTAATTTATATAGAAGAGGAAGAATCGGAGAAAAGAAAGTTGTGAATTATCTAAAAGAGCAAGGCTTTAAGATAGTAAGAAGAAGTAAAGGAAGTAGAGGACCCTATGACATTTATGCAAGAAAAGGAGAAAATAAATACTATATACAAGTTAAAACTGGATCCGCTAGAGCAACTTCTAAAGAAATTAGAAGATTAAGAAGTGTTGCAAAGAAGAGAGGAGGAGTGGCAGCAGTTATACATAGAGATAAAGGAAAACATAAATGGAAATATTTGGGCCACTGGTAAATCAGTTTCGAAGTCTATTCATAAACCCAGAAAGGCGTATTATTAATATGGAGACTCAGAAACTCCTGGACGAATTGGAAGAAATTAAAACAAGATTAATTAATCTAGAGCTACTTCTAATCAAGTCTGAAAAGGCCAGCAAGAAAGACATTAAAAGAGTTAAAATGGCTTTAAAGGAATATAAAGAGGGTAAAACTATACCACTACCTACTGTCTTTTTAAATAGTTTTATCCTCCATTTAAACTACTTTTTAGAATTAAAAATCAAATAAAAACAATGGTATTTCCTTTTTTCTCTCCAAAAAAGAGAAAGTCAAAAAGAAAGAAAAATTCTAAAAAACTTGAAGAAAACATCAAGAAAGAAGATTTTATAAGATTAAAAGCTGCAGAGTTGATAGCTAAGGACGAGACAGGAAGAGGAATTGTTAGGATGGATAGCGAAGCGATGAGAAAAGTTGGAGTTAAAGAGGGAGATGTTGTTGAGTTAGAGGGAACGAGAAAAACTGCTGCTATTGCTAGAAGAGCCTATCCTGCTGATATTGGTTTAAATATCATAAGAATGGATGGAATTACAAGAAAGAACGCTGGTGTTGGAGTTGGAGAAAGTGTTATTGTTAGAAGAGCTGAACCTGTAGAAGCAAGAAAAGTTGTTCTAGCTCCTGCTGAACCTGGAGTTATATTGCATGTTGCTCCAGCTTGGGTGAAGTCAGTTCTAATGAAGAGACCTCTGGTTAAAGGAGATATAGTTGCTCCTATTCCAACATTTAAGAAGAAAGGAAATGAAAGTTCGCTTCTCGAAAAATTTTTTGGTCAAGATTTTGAGGATTTATTTTTCTCGCCTTTTCCAGAAGATGCTCGCTTTATTGTAGAAGATGTAGAACCAAAAGACAAGATTGTTAAAATAGGAATTGCAACAGAGATAGAAGTTTTAAGAAAAAGAAGCAGAAGAATTCTCTCAGAATAAGATTTGCCTAAAGAGAGAATAATACACGTAAAAACTTTACCAGATTTGGGGAAGATGATAGAGGTAGAGAGCTTAGACGATATAGCAAACATCCTTAACAATTTTTATGTAAACAGATATGAGGATGATGAGAAAATAGTGTATTATGCTGCGGGCCATTATTACAAAATCGCTAAAAACAAAAATAATGAACAAATTCAAGGCGAATTGAAAAAATGATTTGGAATAAA
>Ga0123519_10004184_pt1 | contig 23528 bp, 12 predicted proteins | sample YelNatPaOPRAMG02_FD_87396 | JGI IMG/M metagenome (GOLD analysis project Ga0123519, IMG submission 87396) | Hot spring microbial communities from Yellowstone National Park - Yellowstone National Park OP-RAMG-02 (version 2) | ecosystem: Environmental > Aquatic > Thermal springs > Hot (42-90C) ...
ACAGGCGACGTAGACCTTGTTGGTGACGGTGTTGACCGCCATGCCGAGAGGTGTGGTGCCGACCGGCAGTGTGGCGAGCACCCTCTCGGTGGTGCCGTCAATGACGGTGACATTGGCGCTCGTCGGGTTAGCTGCGTAGACCTTGTTGGTCACCGGGTTGACGACCACATTGTAAGAATCGGCAAGGGTCGAAATCGGTGGCAGAGAAGCATCCGCATGAACTGGCGATGCAATCGCGAAGTGACCGGCCAGCAGGACCCATAGGAGCAATAGACGCCCCACCGACACAAGGCAATCATGCATGTCCTTCATCGGAACTCCCTCCTCTCCTAAAAGACATGCGTAGCATGTATACTGGCTACCTTAGGCCTTTATACCAACCTGGACCGAGCACCGTTTGGCCGAAGAATCGCGATGAGAGACCGTGGTGGCAGTAATGGGAGGTATGGCAGCTCGATTATATTATACCATAATTTTGCCGCAATGGATCACGTAATTTTTCCGCCGAACGGCGGTGTTTATCCGTGGATGTGCGCGGATCGCGAGCATTGTGTATGGGAATTTGGGCACAAGGCTCGCGGTGAGACACCCGAACAGGATCGAATAACCCCTTACACCGGATTGTGCAGATCCAGGAAGTGTACCTGGACATCCAGCTCGCGACGCAGCACCTCAGAGAGGGCCAAAATGCCCAATCGTTCGGTGGGATAGTGGCCGGCAGCCACCAGGTTGATGCCGGCCTCGCGGAACAGCTCACGACACCATTCGCGCGGCTCGCCGGTGATGAAGAGGTCTATGTGTTGGGTGATCAGCCATTCCATATCGCCTGCCCGTGGCGCCCCGCTGCCACTTAATGCCACGATGCGCTTCACCTGTGTCGGCCCAAATGGGTATTGGACTCCCGGTTGCAGGAAGAGCTCACCACAGCGCGCGAACAGCCGATCCCGTTCCACCGGGGTGGCAAACTCGCCCACCCATCCCCAACCGTCTGTGGTGTATGGCGCGACCGGGCGAGCACCCAATTGTCTGATGATCTGTGCATTGTTACCCAGCTCGGGATGGCTGTCCAAAAGATAATGATAGCCGATCAGCGAGAGAGAATGCTCGAGCAAAAAACGCAGCCGGCGCACGAAGATGTGATCAAAGTGGATGCCCGCCGGCATATTGAGCGCATGGTGCACCACCAGCGCATCCGCCCCCATGCGGACAGCTTCCTCGAAAAAGCGCAGGCTGGCGCTAACCCCGGTCACCACCACGCGCACTTCCTCGCGTCCTCGCACCTGCAGGCCATTGGCCATATGCGGATCCACGCGCTCCACCTGGGGAGATTTGCCCAGCAGAGTATCCAGAAAGCTGACAAGACAATCCAGAGTAACCATCGGAACCTCCTCACACTATGACGGCAAAGGTTTGGGCATATCTTCCATCGGCACTATAATTGAACTGATGAGAGGAATTTACGAAAGGAGCACTCCTATTTTGATACGGGTTACGTGTTTCAGGTGTCGCCGCCGCTTCGAGCTCGATCCGGTGTGGGTCGGGGTAGAGCTCCAGAGACAGAGGTCAAGGGGCAAGTCGCCCCGTCACTTTCAGGCGCACTGCCCTGCCTGCCGTGCGATCAACAAAATATCGGTGGACGAGATGCGCAAGGACCTGGAAGCGGTGTCCGAGGCGATTGCAGCAGCTCTCGCCCAACAGGAAGGGGCAGAACCAGCCCCTGACTCCCCTCAGCCCTCCACGGCGAGCTAGATCGCGGCGACAATGCCACAGCAAAGGTGAGGGCAGCATGTTTTCCCTCACTTTGTGATAAAAAAACGGGAGAGTTCATGTGAAACCTCCCGTTCCATTTCCGCTGAATGTCTGGAAGAATGGATCACCTACGCCTGACGCGCCTGCTTCATCTGGCGACGCAGCATCTTGCGCCGAGCTTTGCGAATTGCGCGCTGCTTCTCCAGGCGCCGCTGCTCGCCCTTTGAGACATACCATCGCTTCTTGCGATAAGTGCTCAAAATGCGGTTTTTCACCACCTCCTTGCGAAATCGCTTCAGGAGACTCTCCTGCGATTCGCCTGGACGGAGGATAACCGTCATCCGCGCCGTCTGCATGCAGCTCTCACCTCCTTTCTCCTCCGAATGAATGCTCCGCTCTCACCGGTTGTCCTTTCAGTACTCATCATCTTCGAGAGCGGTTTCCTCCTCGATGTCTTCCATATCGGCGTTCGCATCTCCGATTTCAGCTGGCACCCCAACTTGCTCTTGCGGACTGAAGCTGAAACCGACGGCTGCTGGCTTTGGCTCTGCAGCACGAGCTGCTGCACTTTGCTTGCGCACCAGGTAACCGGTGCCGGCCGGGATCAGCTTGCCGATAATCACATTTTCCTTCAGTCCATACAGGTCATCTCGCTTGCCCTCGATCGCCGCCTGAGCTAACACGTTGATGGTGTGCTGGAATGAAGCTGCGGCCAGGAAGCTCTCGGTATTCAGAGCAGCTTTTGTAATGCCCAGCAGCACGGGACGACCGGTGGCGGGGCGCTTACCTGCCGCAATAAGCTGGTCGTTCACTTTCTGGAACTTAAGACGATCTACCAGCTCACCTGGCAGATAGTCGCTGTCGCCGGTTGAGGTGACGCGCACCCGGCTGGTCATCTGCCGGATGATCAGCTCGATATGCTTATCATGAATGGAGACACCCTGGGAGCGATATACCTTTTGGATCTCTTCCAAGAGGTAAGCTTGGGCCGCCTCGCGCCCCATGATGCGCAGAATACGGTTGGGATCCAGCGAACCATCTGTCAGCTGCTGACCCGCTTTCACCATTTCGCCGGGCGCCACGCGCAACCGCGCTGTCGAGGCGACCTCGTATTCACGCTCGTCGCGATAGGTCCAGTGAACGATAATCTTATGTCCATCCCGCTCCACGACGCCGCCGTGCTCCGCCAAGATCTCCCGGTCACCGCGCTTGGCAAGCTGGGTATGCGCGGGCACCTCCTCACCATCCTCCACCCGGATAGCCCAGTTGCCCGGCACTTCGTAGACGTCATGGCGGATCTCTTCCTGCACGACGCGCAACACCCTTCCACCATCCTCTGAAACGACAAGTTCCACACGCCCGTCAATGTCCGAGATGATCGCTTCGCCTTTGGGCACACGTGCCTCAAACAGCTCCTGCACGCGCGGCAACCCGTGGGTGATGTCCTCCACGTTGGCGACACCGCCGGTGTGGAACGTACGCAACGTCAGCTGTGTACCGGGCTCGCCGATGGACTGTGCCGCGATGATGCCAACCGCCTCGCCCAGTTTCACCAGGCCACCGCGCGCCAGGTCACGGCCATAACACATGGCGCAGATGCCATGCTCCATCTCACACGTCATCGGAGATCGCACATAGACTCGCTCGACGCCTGCATCTATGATCGCCTGTACCTGCTCCTCTTCGATCATCTCGCCGCGGTTCACCAGGATCTCGCCGGTCTCAGGATGGACAATGCGTTCCGCTGCAATGCGTCCGATGATGCGCTCCGCGAACGACTCGCCAACCGCCTTGGATCGGTCCGCATAAATCCAGAAACCGGCTTGCGTTCCGCAGTCGATGTCGTTGATGATCAGTTCTTGCGCCACATCCACCAGACGCCGTGTGAGGTAACCGGCGTCCGCCGTGCGTAGCGCTGTGTCGGCCAAACCCTTGCGCGCACCGTGGGTGGAGATGAAATACTCCAACGCCGTCAGGCCCTCGCGGAAGTTTGAGCGAATAGGCAGCGGGAAGATACGTCCGGCCGGGTCGGCCATCAGACCACGCATGCCGGCCAGCTGACGGATGGGCTGGAACCCACCTTTTGTGGCGCCCGAATCTGCCATCAGGCGCAATGGACTCTCCTCATCGATCGAGAGGCGCACCGCTTCAGCGACCTGATCGGTCGCTTGTGTCCACAGCTCGACAGTTTTGATGTATTGCTCGTCCTCGGTGATCAGCCCACGCCGAAATTGCTGCTCCACTTGAGCAACCTGCTGCTCGATATGCTCCAGGATTTGCTGTTTCACCTTAGGCACCGTGATATCCGAGACCGCGATGCTCGTCCCGGACTTGGTGGCATAACGGAAACCAACCGCTTTGATTTTGTCCACCAGCCGCGCCGTTTCCTCAGGCCCTAGCAGCTGATAGCAACGCCCCACCAAATCCTGCAATTCACCTTTGTCAAGCACTTTGTTCACGTAGCGGAGGCACTCAGGGAGGATGCTGTTGAAAATGGCACGTCCTACCGTAGTCTCAATGCGCTCGAGCCGCCCGCCGTCACCTGCGGATATCATCAGATGGATCTTTGCGTGCAAATCCACCTTGCCTAACGAATAGGCCAGGGCAACTTCATCCAAGCTCGCAAAGACCTTCCCTTCGCCCAGCTTGCCGTCTTCGGCCATCGTCATGTAATAGACGCCCAACACCATATCCTTGGTGGGGCCGACCACCGGTTTGCCGTTGGCAGGCAGGAGAAGGTTCTTGGTGGAGAGCATCAGCTCGCGGGCTTCCTCCACCGCTCTTTGTGACAGAGGAATGTGCACTGCCATCTGGTCACCATCGAAGTCCGCATTGAAAGCAGCGCAGACCAGCGGGTGGATCTGGATAGCGTTTCCTTCCACCAACACAGGCTCAAATGCCTGGATGCCCAGACGGTGTAGCGTGGGCGCCCGGTTCAGGAGGATGGGACGTGTCTTGATAACCTCTTCCAGAACTTCCCACACCTCGGGACGCTGTTGCTCGATGACACGCTTCGCCCCTTTCACGTTGTTGGCGTAGTTGTATTCAACCAACTTCTGGATCACAAACGGTCGGAAGAGCTCCAGCGCCATGCTCTTGGGCAGCCCACATTGATGCAGCTCAAGCTCAGGGCCGATCACGATAACGGAGCGACCGGAATAGTCCACGCGCTTGCCCAGCAAATTGCGGCGGAAGCGGCCTTGCTTACCCTTGAGCATATCCGATAGGGACTTCAGTTGCCGCCTGCCACGTGCGGAGATCGCCTTGCCGCGTCGGCTGTTGTCGATCAGCGAGTCCACTGCCTCCTGGAGCATACGCTTCTCGTTGCGCACGATCACATCCGGCGCGCCTAATTCCAACAATCGCTTGAGGCGATTGTTACGATTGATCACCCGGCGATATAAGTCGTTGAGGTCGCTTGTTGCCAGGCGTCCTCCATCCAGCTGCACCATCGGCCGCAGGTCCGGCGGGATGACCGGCAACACGGTCAGAATCATCCACTCCGGCCGATTACCACTTCGGCGCAACGATTCAACGACGCGCAGCCGCTTGACCGCCTTCTTCCGGATCTGCTTGGAGCGACTACTTCGAATTTGAGAGCGCAGCTCACGCGCCAGCTTGTCCAGATCCAGGTTCATGCAGATTTCGCGCAGCGCCTCAGCCCCCATACCCGCTTGAAAGATGTGCCCCCACCGATCAGACAGCTCGCGATACTGGCTCTCGTTGAGGAATTGCATCTGCTGGATGCTCATGAGTTCGGCGCGCTCTTCTTCCAGGCGGGTGGCCAGCGCCTCGATCTCGTGCTCAACCTCGTCGCTCAGCCGTTCGATCTCTTGCTCGTTGGTAAAGCGCCGGCGCTCAATCTCCGCTTGAACGCGCTCACGTTCACGCGCTAAATCCTCCTCAGCGGCCGCTTTAATGGCATTCAACCGCACTTCCACCATTTCGTTCAGCCGATTGAGGTGGTCGCGTGTGACCACTTCACCGGCGGACACCAAGATCTCAGGCCTATGTGGATTGTGTCCATCAGTGGGGAACTCGAGCGCCACATCCACGGCTCTGCCAACCATCGCTTCGAGCTGCCGTTGTACTTCCTGAGCGCTCTGCATGACCTGCTCGATCTCACGTGCTTGACGCTCCTCGAGCTCCTGCTGATAGGCCAGCTCGCGCTCCCGCAGCTGTTCGATTTCTTGGTCCATCGCGGCGCGCAGCGCATCGATCTGCTCCTGCCGTGATCGCTCCAGCCGACTGCGCTCACGGTTCAGCTCATCGTCCAACCGTTTGAGGGCTTTAGCGCGTGCCTGTTCGTCCACATGGGTGATGATGTACTGCGCAAAGTACAGGACACGATCCAGGTTGCGGCGTGAAATGTCGAGCAGCAACCCCAAATAAGAGGGCACACGGCGCGTGTACCAGATGTGAGCTACAGGCGCTGCCAGTTCAATGTGGCCCATACGCTCACGACGCACTGAAGAACGGGTCACCAAGACCCCACACTTCTCACAGGTGATCCCTCGATAACGAATTTGCTTGTACTTGCCACAGTAGCACTGATAGTCCTTGGTCGGCCCAAAGATCACTTCACAGAAAAGGCCATCCTTTTCAGGACGCAGGCGGCGATAGTTGATCGTCTCCGGCTTGGTAACCTCGCCGTACGACCAGCTGCGGATCTGTTCCGGTGACGCTAAGCTGATGCGCAAAGCGTGAAAATCCTTTACCTCCACGGTTGTCCTCCCCAAACAGATTGAAGAATCCTTACCCAATTTGCCGATCGAATCCAGACGCACCGTTGCGAGGCATGACAAAATGGCGCTCCTGATCTGGGCGCCTTTTACCGCGGTTGTCAAATCTACCCTGATGATTTGTAAGCTCGCCTTGAGTTCGGCGCATGCAGCACAATATAATTACTATAACACAAAACACAAATTCTGTCAAAAAGATGTGGCCCAAATGTATTGTCACCCTCTTTATCAGCCCCTCTCCCGCTGCACGGGGACCCAAACAGGCCTTTTCAACGCCCTCTACTTGGAGGGTGTTGCAAAAGTCCCCTGGCTGCCCAGATTTTATTAGGAAAATAGGCCGATAAAGTAGGTAACTAAAAACGTTTTTCAACACCCTCCTACTTGCTTATTTGACCCCCGACGGTAACGTGGTTACTATCCGCTCAGGTAACCTTTATGATGTTTAGAGAGGACAGAGCTCTTGACACCCTCGACCCCACTTTCCCTACACCTGTCTTCCCGTGCGCGCATCCTGGTCGCGGCGGATGCTGATCGTCAGGCCCATGCGGTGCGCCAGCTGCGTCGTTATCTGGCCGGACGCACTGTGGAGCTGATGAAGCCTTCTGCCCTTATGGAGCTGCCACCAGAACAGGTTGACTGGCTCATCGTGCTGGGCGAACCTACCAGCGCATTGCCGGATGAGCTGGCCAGACAAATTCCTTGGGTTTCGCTGGCCGAGGATGCCTTTATCCTGCACAGCGGCGAGTGGCGTGGATGGCCACTTCTGCTAGTGGCGGGCGGCGGACGCCCTGGCTTGATCTATGCTGTCAATGAATTGGGCATGCGCCACTTAAAAGAGCATGACGACACACTGGAGGTTCCCAAGCTGGACGTGTTGCATGTGCCGGCTTTGCCCTACCGGTTGTTTTGGACGTGGGATCATAGCACGAATTGGTATCTGGAACAAGTGGGCATCCAGGAGATCGGTGCGCTGAATTACTATTCTAAACCGCGCGAGGGTTTCCTGGAGGACTATCGCCGCCTGGTGGACTTCATGAGCTTGCACCGCATCAACGGCGTCGCCATCTATGGCTTCTTGCGGGACAATCATGGGGGTGTTGAGGCGGCTCAAGAGCTGTGCCGCTATGCGACCGAGCGCGGAGTACGCATCCTTCCTGGTGTCGGCATCAATGCTTATGGCGGCATTTATTGGGAAGGGGATCACCCCTACAATCTCACCCACTGGCTGCGCCGGCATCCTGAGCTGCGCGCTGTGTTCGACAAGCCTCCAGCATTTCATCTGCCCGAGCTCCCCGAGCTATGGTTTCCCGAGACCCATTACACAGATGCCGCCTGCCCCTCTAAGCCTGAAAATGCACGGTATCACGAGGAAGCAATTCAGTGGCTGGCCGAGACCTTTGAAATTGGAGGGATCAACTTCGAGACGGGCGATTACGGCGTGTGCACATGTCCGGAATGTCGAGCACGCCGTAATGCCGACGCCACCTGGTCACACCGTGATATGGCGCTGCTCTATCCGCGCTTGTTTGCCGCCGCACAGCGTGCCCGCAACGACCTCTGGCTGGTATGCGAAGCGTATTGGGACAACCTCCTGGACCTAGACCGATTGGCGCCGCTGGCAGCGTTACCTGAAGACGCTATCTATCAGTTCTGCATCAATCACTCCTACTGGCCGAAAGTGAAAGCGCAGCTAACGCGCGAGCATGTGGCGCGTCTGCCGCGTCCGCGCAACATCCTGCGCACGCATATGGGATCGCAATGGAACCATGAACGCTATGAACTGGTCGCCGACCGTTTCGCCGAGATGATGCAGCTTATGGTGCGCAGCGGAATGCAAGGCGCTACCATCTTCGGCGAGGTGAGTGCCTTCAGCACTGTCAATGAGATCAACTACCTCGCGTTCGCCCGTTTCGGCTACTCCGCTGATCTCACATGGGAGCGCTTTATCGCCGAAGACCTGGCGCCGTTGTTGGGGGGAGTCATCGAGGCCGAGCGCTATCTGTCCTTATTGCGCGTGCCGTCCGAGCGCTCAGCGTTGCACCGTGCCCTCGGGGAGGCGCGCGAGATCGGTGGTGCCCGGTCGGGTGACGCCTATCGGCGTTGGGTTTGGTTGCAGAACCGCCTTTTCCAGAAGCTGGCGATGCTTCCGGACGGGTGATATCTTGCATGGAGGATAGGAGCGAATGCGCATTGAATCCCACCTTTACTGTATCGGTAGCGGATCGTTCGGCTTTGATCTAAGCGATCCCTATGACTGCAATATCTATCTCTTCGATGCTGGATCGGTTTACATCGTCTTCGACATCGGCACCGGATTGGGGATTGAGCGCATCATGGAGATTTGTCGTCAGGACGGGCTGGCGCCACAGCGCATCGCACACCTCTTCCTCACCCATGCCCATTCCGACCATGCTGGTGGCGCAGCTTACTTGCGCGAACACGTTCCCGAGCTCACCATCTACGCCTCGGCAGCAACAGCACGTATTCTGAGCACAGGTAACGAGATGGCTGTCTGCCTGCCACAGGCGAAGGCAGCCGGAATGTACCCACCCACGTACGTCTACCGTGCCTGTACAGTAGACCAAGTGTTGGAAGACGGCGCATCGGTACAGATCGGCCGTTACACGATCCAGGCAATCGCCACACCAGGTCACAGCCACGACCATCAATGTTATCGGGTGAGCGATCAGGAGCGCCATTACCTCATAAGTGGAGATGCTCTCTTTTTCGGCGGCAGGATCATCTTACAGAACACCTATGACTGCAGTGTGCCGGATACGCTGGCGTCTTTGCAACGCCTGGCTAACTACAAATTTGATGCGCTCTTGGCGGGTCATCTGAACTTCAGCTTGCGCAATGGATACCGACACGTGGCGTCTGCCTGCGCCTTCATAGAAAAGCTGCGCTGCCCGCCCTCCATTTTGTGAACTCGTCACGTGCCGGGCACTTGCACGGTCTGATTTATCTGATATCATGTTTCCACAAAATGTTGCATCAAGTTTTGTGAAGATGTAGTATGGGCAGCCCGTGGGTTGGGGCAAGTCGGAATTCAGAACTGTTTCTAATTGAGAAAAAAGGAGAGAAAGAGGTTATGAAAACACGAAGCTTTATCATGGTGGGGATCGCTCTACTGGCGACACTTGCACTGGCCTGGACCGTGCGTGCGCCGGAGCCGGTACAATCGGCAGCTCGTTTGTCACCGGTGGGTGAAGTCTTGTTGGAGGTCACACCCCAACCCACTGAAGAAGCGGGTGAACCGGAAGCAACGGAGGAAGTTCTCCCCAGTGGCCTGCAAAAACTGGAGAGTTTCCGCAGTGAGATGTCGCTCTCGTGGAACGGCACAAAAGCTCTTGAGCAAGAAGAGGGCAAGAAGGTCGACAAACAGGTAAAGGGCTCTTTCAACCTTAAGTTCGCCTTCGTGCGCCAGCCACCTGCTTATGAAATGCATATGGAGGGCGTTGGCCTGGAGGGCATGGACCCTGAAAAGGTCACCAAGATCTCGTTTGTCCAGGTGGGTGACACTGCGTGGATGTATCAGAGCGACACTGATTCCTGGATGCAAATGCCCGCCGGTGAGATGAGCCCGGCTAATTTTATGGAGATGACCCCTGCTACCCTGTTGCCGGGCCTTGATGCAACGTTGAAGGAGAAGGGTGGGGCGTCCGAGCAGACGATCAACCAGGTAAAGTGTTACAACTACACCTTTAGCGAGAAAGATATCCCCCAAAGTAAGGATCTGGGCAAAATAAGCCGCGCCAGCGGGGAAATGTGTCTTGCTGCTGAAGGTGACTATGTCGTGAACTTCTCACTGTCTGCCGATGTTGCCTCGGGCTCCGAGGAGAACCCTATGTTCGACAAGGGTTCTGTCGAGATGTCCTACAAGGTTTTCGATGTCAATCAGCCTATCACGATTGAGCCACCCGCCGAGGCGCTCGCCCAGCAGGGCGCACGTAAGGACGTCCCAATGACCGAGGACGCCAAGATTGACTTCTCCATGCCCGGCATGGTCTCTTATAAGACTGCTCTCAGCATTGATGAAGTCACCAAGTTTTACGAGACCGAAATGCCCAAGCAGGGTTGGACGCCGGGGAAAGACGGCAAGACTACACTCGAAGATACGGTGTCGCTGACTTTCACGAAGGATAAGGACAAGGCGTTCGTGATGATTAGCAAGGATCAGGAAGGCAAAGGCACCAGCGTGATGGTCACAATCCAATCTGAGTGAATCCGGGTCTATTTGTCGAATCAAAAAGGGGCAACCATAAGAGTTGCCCCTTTTGTGTTTCCAGCATGACCTGCCGGAGAATGTAGGGATGTTATTCCTCTTTCTCCCTGCGTTCTTTCTCAGCTTGAGCGATAATCTCTGCCTGCAGATGTGCCGGCACCTGCTCGTAACGGGAGAATTTCACGGTGAAAATACCACGTCCCTGGGTCATCGAACGCAGATCGGTGGCGTAACGCTGGATCTCCGCCAACGGCACCTCGGCATGGATAATGGCATTGCCACGTTCCTGATCGGTGCCTTGCACACGGCCGCGTCGCGTCGACAGGTCACCCATAACGTCACCCATGAACTCCTCAGGCACTATGATGGTGACCTCCATAATGGGCTCCAGCAGTACCGGGCCGGATTGCTTGAATGCTTCTTTGAACGCTTCACGGCCGGCGATCTGAAATGCAATGTCCTTTGAGTCAACCGGGTGTTCCTTGCCGTCGTAAACGATTGCCTTCACGTCCACAACTGGATAGCCGGCCAGCGGCCCGGACTCCAGAACGGACTTGACGCCCTTCTGGATCGAGGGCTGGAATGACGAAGAGATGGCACCGCCGAACACTTCCCAGCCGAACTCGAAACCCGAATCCCGCTCGCCTGGCTCCAATCGCATATGGACCTCGGCGAACTGACCAGCCCCACCGGTTTGCTTTTTGTGGCGATAAGCAGCACTGCCAACCTTGGTAACAGTTTCTCGATAGGGCACCTTGGGCAGAGAGGCCACGACACCCAGGCCGAATTTTTGCTCCAGCTTGCGAATCCCGGCTTCCACATGGGCATCGCCCATGCCTTCCAGGAGCAATTGACGCGTGCCCGGCTCGTTGCGCCAGCGCAGGGTCGGATCCTCCTCCACCAAGCGGGTGAGGCTGGGGATCATTTTGGCCGAATCCGCCTTAGTCTTGGGTGCAAGCGCTACAGCGAAGACCGGCTCAGGGAGCTTAAAGGGTGGGAAGCGCACCTGATACGCGGCATCACATAGGGCATCTCCGGTGACCGTGTCGCCCAGCTTGGCTACCACACCGATGTCGCCGGCCGGCAACTCTTCCAGTGGTACCTGTTCCTTGCCCCGCATGCTCATGATCTGCCCAATACGCTCTTGGGTGCCGGTGCGACTGTTGACCACATACGAGTTGGACTTCAACGTGCCCGAGTACATGCGCAACATGGTGAGCTTGCCCACATAGGGATCCGCCGTGGTCTTGAAGACAAATGCAACCACCGGTCCACCAGGATCGCACACGAGGGTCTCCTCTTCGCCGGTGGCGATGTTGATCGCCTTCACTTGAGCGGCAGGTTGTGGCATATCACGCACCAATGCGTGCAACAGTGCTTTGGTACCAATATTCCGCAGAGCGGCTCCACACAACACCGGGATGATTCTGCCTTGGGCAATACCTGCGCGCAATCCCTGCACGATCTCGGTATCACTTAGCTCGCCGGTATCCAGATATTTCTCGATCAAGGCATCATCACTTTCTGCAGCTGCCTCGACGAGTGCCGTGCGTGCCCCGTCCACCGCGCCGGCGAGCTCGGCTGGCACCGCCGTCGGCGGCTTGTCGCCGATCCAGGCAGTGCGCTCGACGAGATCAATCACCCCTTCAAAGCTGGCTTGCTCGCCAATAGGGAGCTGCAATGGCACAATGGTGCCTCCCAATTTGGCACGAAGGCTCTCCAACGTGCGTTGCCAGCTGGCATTCTCGCGATCCATCTTGTTCACGAACACCAGGCGGGGCAGATTATGCTCATCGGCGTGCTGCCACACCAGCTCTGTCCCCACCTCGACGCCGGCCACTGCATCCACAACCACGATCCCCGAGTCGGCCACGCGCAGACCACAAATCACCTCTCCGACAAAATCCAGGTAGCCAGGCGTGTCCAGTAGATTGATCTTGTGTTTCTCCCATTCACATGGAAGCAAGGTGAGATTGAGTGAAATGCGTCGCCTGATTTCCTCTTCATCGGAGTCCGAAACAGTGGTGCCATCCTCTACCCTGCCCATCCGATTGATCGCACCAGCACTGAACAGGATCGCCTCTGAGAGTGAGGTTTTGCCCGAGCTCCCATGTCCCAATAGAATCACATTGCGCAATTGTTCAGTCGTATAAGTCGCCGCCATCGATGCCTCCTTAAAAAGATAAAAAGCAAGAAAACGCCTTGCTGTAGATCGGGCTCGGAGTATTTCCTGAGGCCTTAAAGAGCAACCGATAAGTTTAGCCAACAATGGACCTGATGTCAAGAATCGGGCGCCGATGCCAGCATCACAATTTGACCGACGCGAAGATTTGGACAAAAATTGCATTACCTCTGCGCATCCGTTCATCTAATCCAAAGGATGGCGCGGCGAACGCCCAGAAAGGGTATGACCTGCGATGCCTGGCAGATGCATTCTCGTCGTCGAGGACGAGCTAATCGTTGCAGAAAATGTCCGTATCATGCTCACAGGTTTCGGTTACGTTGTGCCATCCACAGCCGCTTCAGCTGCTGAAGCTCTGCGTATGATTGAAAGTGCCCACCCTGATATGATCCTGATGGACATCCAGCTGGAAGGCCCTGTGAACGGCATCCGTCTGGCAGAGCAGATCCGCAAACGTTTCAAAATTCCGCTGGTCTATCTGACTGCTTATGCAGACGAGGAAACGGTACGACAAGCGCTCGCGACGGAGCCCTATGGTTACCTGGTCAAACCCTTCTCCGCAGCAGAGCTGCGCACTACCGTTGAACTGGCATTTTTCCGCTATGATCTCGAACAACAATTAAGTGCCCGCGAAGCACGCTATCGCACCCTCGTGGATACTCTTTCCGAAATGGTGTTGCGTCTCCAACCGGATGGCACCATCACATTTGTCAACCCTGCTTGCGCTCGCCTATTGGGTCGGCAAGATGAGGAGCTCCTGGGCCAGAATTTCCTTTCATTTATCCTCTCAGAAGACCGACCGGCGGTGCGTGAGCAGCTGGGAGCGCTCAGCCGCAAGAGGCCGGTATCCGACGGAGACGCACGTTTGGAGACACAAGGTTCTCATCCTCCTCGCATCTGGTGGCACTACACAGCGGTATACAACGAACAGGGTAATCTGATCGAGATCCAGGCGGTGGGCCGTGACGTAAGTCGCCGCTGGCAGTTAGAGGAGGAGCTGCAGGAGCGAAATACCTGGCTGGAACGCCTCAATCAGGCACGGCAAGCTTTTTTCTCCAGCTTGGAACTCGATCAAGTGCTGATGCACATCCTGGAAACACTACGCCAACAAATGAATGTTATCGCCAGCTCGGTATGGCTGATCGATGAACAAACAGGAGAGCTGGTGTGCCACTATGCCACCGAACCGGGCAAAAAGGCGGTGCTGGGATGGCGACTGGCACCGGGACAAGGTATTGCCGGCTGGGTGGCCAGCACCGGACGCAGTCTGCTTGTGCCCGATGTCCGTCGCGATCCACGCCATTTCAAGGCGGTGGACAAACAAACCGGCTTACGCATTGCTTCTATGATTAGCGTCCCTTTGCGCATCAAAGAGCGCGTGGTCGGTGTGATGGAAGTCATGGATAAAATGCCCCACCGTTTCACGGAAGCAGACCTGAACCACGTGGAGCTCTTGGCCACCGCCGCTTCCCTCGCCATCCAGAATGCGCACCTCTACCATGAAGCCACGCATCTACGCCTGTTCAACGAAGAAATCGTCCAGAGCATGGATGAGGGGGTTGCGCTGGAGGATGAAACAGGCATGATCACCTTCGTGAATCCTCGCCTGGCACGTATGCTCCATTGTGAGATCACCGATCTGCTCGGGCGTCATTGGTCTGACATTCTGGCGCCTGAGGAAACGATTCTCATCACCGCGGAACGCCACCGCTGGCCTCATAATGTGCTCAGTCGTTATGAGACGGTTCTGCTGGCCCGCGATGGCGAACGCATTCCGGTGATGGTCAGCACACGCTCCTTGTTCCGCAAGCGTCCGTCGGGAAGGGATGAGCTCCTGGATCACCAGAATGGGACGCAATTTGCCGGCACCCTGTCCGTGTTCACCGATATTCGCGAGCTAAAACGCTCTCAGATGGCGCTGCAACATCGCCTGGCTGCCGAAGAGCTGCTCGCCACCGTCTCTGCGCGCTTCCTCAACGTGCCCCCTGAACAAACCGAGCAGGAAGTTGCACATGCCCTGGCCGCCCTTGGACAGTTTGCGCAAGCGGATCAAGTGATCATGCCCCTGATCGGTGAGGATGGCGTTACGGTCAGAGAATATTACACCTGGCGTGCAGCCGAGGTACCGGAGTCCCTGGCCATCACCATAACTTCGTTGGAACATCTCCCCTGGTGTAGTGAAAGGGCTCTCTGCAATGAACCGATGATCATCCCCCAGGTGGCCAAGCTGCCCGAGGAGGCAACCGCTGAAAGGGCCTTTCTGCAGGCGGCGGGCGTCCGATCCGTTTTGTGGGCACCCATCTTGCAAGAAGGGCGCATCATAGCGCTTCCCGGCCTCTATGCCGTAAGCGCCGAACATGCATGGACTCCAGAAGATGCGCGTCTGACCAGGTTGGTGGGAGAAACTGTTCTGCACGCACTGGCACGTCAGAGAGCAGCTCAACAACTAGAAGCGTCACTGCGCGAGAAAGAGAAACTCGCTCAGGAAGTACAACGTCGTGTCAACAACAACCTGCAGCTCATCTGCAGCTTGCTGGAATTGCAGATGGCTGCGTTGTCCGATCCGGCGGCATTGCAGACTTGCGCTGAGACGCTCGCTCGGGTTCGTTCTATAGGGCTTATTTATGAGACATTCTTACACTCAGGTGAGCCGCGCTTTCTGGACATTGCCGAGATATTGCCAACTCTCGTCCAACAGGCGCATGCCACACATCCGAATGCCCCTAAGGACATAGCACTCCGCGTTCACACCGAGCATGTAACGCTCAGTCCCGGTGTCGCTGTCGTGCTGGCGTTGCTGATTCACGAGCTGCTTCTCTATGTACTCACGAACGCCTTTCCACCTGGGTGGAATGCTCACCGTGAACCACCGGATACACCTTCCATCCGCATCTCGCTGGAGTACACTACCACCCCCAACGAGATCGTCTTGCAGCTGAGCCACAACGGAGTGGGCGAACCGTCCAGCACAGAGTATTTTGCCTCCACGGCGCTCAGCCCGCGGTTAATCCGCATCCTGGTAGCGCAGCTGCACGGGATGCTCAATGTAGAAGAAGGCGGTGCCACCTTCACCGTCACGTTTCCGACTGTGCAAGCGGAGCAACAGGACGCGGACGATCTTCAAGGTCAAGTGGAGTGAACACAATGCAACGCACCATGCGGTGGCTGCGCACCATAGGGCATATCGTCTGGGCGCATCTCGGCAGTGTCCCTCTCTTCTGGCCTGTAGTGACTTTTGGCAGCCTGGCATTGGCGGTGGCAGCACTGAGCTATGCGGCCATTTGCTCTGGTGGACAGTCTGTCTCGGCTCACCTGCTCGGGGCGTTCGTCGGCCATCTGATCGTGAACTTGTTGGGCATCCTTCTCGCTGTGTTGGTGATCGATCGTCTCTATCGACAACGGTTGGAGCAACAGGAAAAGCGGTCGCTCATTGAGCAGATGGGCAGCCCACGTTCCGAAGTAACGGATGAGGCAGTGCGCAAACTGCGGGCACGGGGTTGGTTGACGAGTGGGGTGCTGCGCAATGCCTGGCTGCGCGGGGCAAATCTGGAGGGTGCACAATTGGCCGGGGCGGATTTGCAGGGCGCCGACCTGCAGGGTGCCAACCTGAGCTGGGCAAATTTGCAGCATGCTGACCTGCAAAACGCCAATTTACAGCGCGCCACGCTGGAGCGCACCGACCTGCGCGGCGCACGCCTGCGGGGTGCCGACCTGCAAGGTGCTAATCTGTGGCGCGCCAATCTGCAGTATGCATCTCTGGACGGTGCGCGCTTGCAGAACGCCAATCTGCAGGAAGCAATAATGCCGGATGGCAGCACACGCCGTTGAGCTACCGATGAGCAGTTGCTTCACAGGGCGCACGTTCATCGCAGCGTGCTCACCCACCGGAATAAAACATCGACAATGACCACAAGGCGGCCATTAATGGAAGACTTCTGAGACATTATACCCGGCTCGCATGTATCCCGATGAACCCCTCGAAGCGTCGCCTGTGCTCCGTAATCCACGTAGTGGTTTGCCTGGGACTGATGGGTGGGGCGGTCTGGTCCGCTGATTTCGCAAGCCCGCTGAAAGCCCAGCTGCCCCAGGAAGAAACGACTGGAACGATCACCTCGCCGGTCACGCCCATCTTGTCGGAAGAAGCCGGTGTGCCGCCAACCGCTGAAATGGCAACCAGCTCAGCTGAAGAGGAAGCATCACCGGTCGAAGCAGACACCCCCGTGCCTTCCGAGGAAAGCATCACTCCAACACCCTATGAAGCTCCACCGGACCCGTTATCGCCTGTTGAGACTCCACCCGCTCCGGGAGTTCCAGATACGGCTGTGGTCGAGACACCCTCAGAACCAGAAGAGAGCGCACCTGCGCCCGTCAATGCGACGCCAACCAATGAATACCCGCCCACTGCCATTCCTGAGGCGTCCCTCATCCAGGAGACGTCAACCGCCGAAGTGACTGACACGGCGCCACCAGCGGAAGTTACTCTCTCACCACCCGGTGAGATACCGGTTACTCAGGAAATCCCAGATGCCCCTATCTTGATCGAAGCACCTGCTACGCCGGAGAACGACTTGCCGTCTACTCCATCAAGCTCTCTCACTTCGACAGTCACCATCACACCGCCCCCTGATTTGTCACTGATGGCGCAGACCATGCCCGGCGCTGTGGTGATCAACGAAATCGGTTGGGCAGGCACCGTCGCCGACATCACAGCCCAATGGATCGAGCTCTACAACACCACCTCAGAGCCCATCTGGCTCAGCAACTGGCGACTAAGCACGGCAGACGGACGGTGGGTGATCAACCTGGCAGGCATCATTGCAGCACAAGGGTACTTCTTGCTGGAATGCAACAACGACCTTACCGTTCGTGATGTGCCTGCGGACAACATCTATGTAGGCGCCCTGTCACCGGAGGGTGAGACCTTGCACCTGTTGGATGCGAGTGGTGCGTTGATCGACACGGCCAATGGGGATGGTGGCCCCTGGCCTGCAGGAGACCGCACTGCACACCGTTCCATGGAACGCCTCTCCCCCTACGTTCCCGACCTGGACGAAAATTGGGTTACCCACAATGGGTTGGTGCACAACGGTGAGGATGTGCTGGGCAACCCGATCAACGGCACGCCACGTCAGCGCAATGCGAGCACTTATCCGCCTCCCAGTGCTATGCCGGGTGAGGTGCTGATCAACGAGGTGGCCTGGAGCGGCACTCAGGCGGACTCGCGTGCCGAGTGGATCGAGCTGTCCAACACCACCGAGCGCGCCATTGACGTAGGCGGTTGGCAACTCAAGACTGCCGACGGTGGCCTGACGGTGATGTTACACGGGGTGATTGCCCCGCACGGTTTCTTCCTCCTCGAACGCGAGGATGATCTCGCCGTGGCCGATATTCCGGCCGATCAGGTGGCCGACTTTGGCGATGGGTTGGACGATGGCGGTGAGGTGCTCCAACTGCTCATCGGAACCCTGGTGATCGACACGGCCAATGGCGATGGCGGACCATGGCCGGGCGGTTCAGGAGTGCCAGCGGCGCACAGCATGGAACGCATTGCACCGCATCTGCCCGATGAAGATACCAGCTGGGCCAGCCACGATGGCTTCCACCATGTTGCCCGCGACATGGCTGGCAATCCGATCAACGGCACGCCGCGCACCACAAATTCGACGATGCTCTCTCCGGCACTGCTCATTAGCGAGTTCCTTTATGCCGGCATCACTCCTGATACCCAAGGGGATGAGTTCGTTGAGCTGTGCAATGCACAGCCTGTTGAGGCCACGCTGTATCACATCAAGATAGGGGACGCGGCACAAACTGGAAAGGGTGAGAGCATGTGGGAGATCCCTTCCGGCGCGAAGCTCTCTCCCAACGCCTGTCTGGTGATTGCCAAGAATGCCGCCCAGTTCGCTGCCCGCTTCGGTTTTCTCCCCGATTTCGAGCTCGTGACGGGTAGCGCGCCCTATCCGGATACCCCAACGGTGCCCGATCTGATTCCTTATACAACCTGGGCAGGGCGCGCATGGGCGCTTGACGACTCGGGAGACGAGATCGTGCTGCTCGGACCGGATGACCAGATTGTGGACAGCGTCGCCTATCTGCGGGGCGATTACGCCGTTGTGGGCCTGTCACCCGATCCAGTGCGCGCACCGTCGCCCTACAGCTTGCAGCGCCTGTGGCCCCTCGACAGCAACATCATGCCGGCCGATTTCACGCGCGCACTTCCTTCGCCGGGCCGTGTCACCGCTATGCCGCAACCACCCGCCGTGGCGCCGCCGACCGTCAATCTGCACGGTGGTATGCATGCCTATTGGGGAGTGCTCAACCATCCTTCCAGCTACTCCGATGGGAACACCCCTCCCGTGCTGGCATTCGCCACAGCGCGCGCTGCCGGCCTGCATTTTCTGGCGATTACCGACGATGCTGCTGCCCTCAATCCGCGCCTGTGGTCGGATTGTAGGCAGCGCGGCGCGCTCGCAAGCCAAACAGGTGCATTTGTGGCACTGTGTGGCTTTGAATACCGCGCACTTCCCCAAAGTTTTGCCAGCGTGTGGAATACCGCGGATTACCTCGCACCGCCCAATGCTCCGGGCGATGCCGCGCCTATGTTGGACACCTGGTTGACGGCGCGACCGGAAGCGCTGGTCAGCCTACGTCAAGTACGTTCCATCACGCCGTTGCCGGATGTACCCTATCCTTCGACATTGGCATCGCGGTTCCACCTGTGGCAAGTGTACGGCAGCACTCCGCAAGCTGGAGGAGTCGACCCGCTCGAGACCGCCTGGGTGCAGATGTTGGCGCTGGGCTGGCAGCTGGCGCCGCTGCCCGATGGGGCATCCGCAAGCGGTGACGCTGCAGATTTCGGCAGCCGGCGCGTGGGAGTTGTAGCTCCTCAGCTCACGCCAGATGAATTGCTGGCCGCCCTGCGCGCGCGTCGCATCTTCGCCACTCAGGATAACCGTCTGGCGCTCACCCTGCGCAGCGACAATCGGTGGATGGGGAGCACGCTTTCCACACCGGAAGAGCTGCTCTTTGCGATCGAGGTGGCTGATGTTGGCACCGTCGCGCAGCCGATCACCCTGACCCTCTTCGACCGAAGCACACCGCTGGCAATGCGCTCTTTCCCCTCTTCCAATGCCTCTTGGTCGCTGCCAGTGACGACACAGCCCGGCCATTACTACTGGGTGCGTGCCGTACAGGCGGATGGCGACGTAGCCAGCAGTGCCCCCATCTGGATTGCTGGCACGGCGACGCCGGAGACGGTTATCATGAACGAGGTGTTGCCAGCTCCCCGGCAGGTTGACTGGAACGGCGACGGCATGGCTGACCGCTGGGATGAATGGATTGAGCTGTACAATCCAGACAAGACCCCCATAGGATTGGGCGGCTGGCAGGTGGGCGATGCCTCAGGCAAACGGTACGTGCTCCCACTCTTAACCACCATTCCGGCCCGTGGCTATCTGGTGTTGCACGCTCTGCAAACCCAACTCGTGCTCAATAACACCTCCGATGAGATCACCTTGCGACACGCTGATGGCAGTCTTGCAGAACGTTATCTCTATGAGCGCGGTCCGGGCTATGACCTCAGCTCCTGTCGGCTGCCGGATGGGATTGGCAGCTGGCAGCGGCGCTGCCAACCCACGCCCGGCAGCGCGAACCGTGCACTGCCAGAGGAGGGCCCGACGCTCACCGACATCCGCGGGGCACGTCAGTTGCCGGTTGGCAGCTGGGTCAAGGTGCGTGGGCACATCACGGTGCCGCCAGGCGTCTTCAGCCCGCGCATTGCCTATCTGCAAGATGACCACAGCGGCATGCGGCTCTATTTGCCGAAGGATCATCGCCTGGTATGCGCGCCAGGCGACCGCGTCGAAGTGATCGGGCGCACGGGCAACTACTATGGCGAGTTACAGCTGCGCGTACAAGAGCGTGACGATGTACACCGCATCCGAGAAGGAGCACCACCTTCCCCGCTGCCCATAATGAGCGGTCAGATGGTCGAGCCCTATGAGGGGATGTTCGTCCTGTTGGCCGGACGTGTCAGCGAGATCGAATCAGGGGGTTCTTTCTGGCTTGATGACGGCAGTGGCCCGGCACGGGTGTACCTCGATCCCGATACCGGCATCAAGCCGCTCAATCTCTCGGTTGGCCAGTCGGTTCAGGTGGCGGGGGTGGTGAGCCAATATCGTCACACAGCCCAGGTGCGCAACGATGGCTATCGCCTGTTGCCACGCTTCCCCGGCGATGTGACCTGTACGGTGGTACAGGAACAGCCGGACATCCTGGTGCCCCTGCGCCTGCCCGAGACCGGCGCGCGCTGAGGAAGCCCTCGGCTGCATCATCCATCCTCCGCGTCACGTCCCAGGTGGATGGGCTGCGCGCTCATCCTGCCCCGAACACCTCCGGATGCACGCGGGACCTGCTCCAGCAAATCCTGGTCATAGCGGATGGCAACTACCCGATAGCCGCGGCGGACCAGCTCCTGGCGCAGCGCTTGATCTTTCCGCGCTGCTCCGGCTCGTCATGCACAGCACCATCGCAGAAGACGCATACGTCGGGTGCATAGAAGAAATCGGGCACGCAATGCGGTTCGGGGATCTCTTTCTGAGCATCATCAGGGAGACGATAACCACCTGCAGCGAGCGTCTCCAGGAAGCGGTGCTCCAGTTCCGAGTGCTCGTCGGTCAGGGAGCGCAACCAGGCGAGGCACTCATCCCAGCTTCTGCCACCCACGCGTGGCAGCGTCCGGCTGTGTGCTATGTCAAGCGCCGTCAGTACTTGCGCCAAGAGATCGTTACCAGGAGGATGAACGTGTGTGCTGGAATGGAAGCGCAACCATTTATGAGATGAGATTTGATCATCCCCAAATCCCGCACCATCACGGCATTTCTATCCCGTGAACAGGGGGTGTTGAAAAAGTCCTCTGGTGACCTGAGTTTTCATAATAAGATAAGCTGATAACATGGGTAACTCAAGCGTTTTTCAACACCATCGTGAATAGCTTCTCTATGTAGTTGTCTTCCTCAAAAAAGAGGATGTGCTTCTGGGCAAATCTTTCCCGGTCCCACGTGCCCGCTCCGTAGTGCTCATGAAGGATGTCATAGGGTGTCGTGGAAATGATGAAAGCATCCAGGGAGACGTCGTTACGATTGCAGCGTTTCCCAATCTCCTTTGCCAGCTCGGGCAGGCGCTCATGCAGACGCACCTTTTCGTCGTGGAGGTAAGCTTTGGCGTGAAGCATTCCGTGCGGTTCGATAAAGACAATCCGTTGACCGCTTTGGTCTATAATCCACAGGATAAAGTCTGGGTAAAAGCCACGTCCCTCGAAGAAGCCGATCCCATAGCCGCGGGTCAGATTGCGGAGCAAGAATATCTCTTTGCCTGCCAACGATTTATCTTTTTCCGCGTTCCAATAGTTGCGCAAATCGCGCACGAAACGGGCTTCGTCGGGATTCAAAGCCGGGGGAATGGCTTGTATTTTGTCCGTCTGCTCGACCAAGAGCGGCACATAGATATGGCGATCAAAATTGATACGCGGCAGTTCAGCGTTTTCCTGTTGATAAAGCTGTCGCTGGTCCTCGAGGAGCTGCTGAACGGCTTTGATCAACTCCTGTTCCGAACGCGGCACTTTAACCACATAACCGGCTTTTTCTTCTCGTACATCTTGCGGCCTGAAGCCCAAGTTGGGATCGTTTTTATCCAGCGGACGATAAACCATCGTCCGTTTCTCCCATTGCTCGCGACGAACTTGATAAAACCTGTCCACGTAACGACAAAGGAGGTGAGTGACCGCTTCCTGCAGGCGGGTGCGGTCAGCAAGGGATCGTGGGCGGACCACAGTCTCTTCTGCCACCACTGTGCAAGGGACTTTTTCAATAATCTGACGCGGTGCTTCGGGGCGGATGATCAGGTTCTTCAGTTTTTCGCTCTTGCGTTCTTTGTAGGCCAGCAGCTCAAGATAGACTTGTTGCCAGTCCACGAAAGCCCAGCTCTCTCGCGGGATGGAACGCGGCGATTGAGCAGACCGCACCTCTACTTCATGGAGTCCTTCCTCTGTGCTTTCCACAGCCTGCACACGGACGGATAAATCTACCTGCACACGCAGGCCTGGGTCGGGTTCCAATAACAGGGGAACCTCGGCGGCAAAGTCGCGCCCTTCCGGCGGACGTGGCACCACCAGGCCGCGCTGCAAGAATTGTTCATTGGCCCAGACAAAGAGGGGCAGCTCGATGGCCGGCTCCACCTCCACGCCTTCGCGTTCCAGATAGTCGCGGAATTGGGCCATGTAATTGGCGCGCACGGCAAAGATGTTCAGCGTCTCCAGCAGGCGCAGATACGGCGGGTGCTGGCCGTCCAGCGCCGCGCTGCGCTTGAGGCTCATGTCTTTGCCTTTAAGCCGCACACCGCGCCCGAAAAGTTGAATGATCTGCGAACCTTCCTGCCGGCCGATGTTGAGCAGGCCCATGCTCGCCACACGCCAGGAGTTCCAGCCCTCCATAAATTTCCTGGCGCCGATCAGTACATAGAGTGTGGAGTCGGGTCGGTTGATGCGCTCGAAGAGCGAGCCGCTGATGACGTCCTGTTCCAGCACGATCTCTGCGGCGTTCTCCTCAACCAGTTTCTTGAATTCGGCGGTGTC
>Ga0123519_10004185_pt1 | contig 23527 bp, 12 predicted proteins | sample YelNatPaOPRAMG02_FD_87396 | JGI IMG/M metagenome (GOLD analysis project Ga0123519, IMG submission 87396) | Hot spring microbial communities from Yellowstone National Park - Yellowstone National Park OP-RAMG-02 (version 2) | ecosystem: Environmental > Aquatic > Thermal springs > Hot (42-90C) ...
ATTTAGTTTAGGATTTAGAATTTAGAATTTAGAATTTAAATATAGTAGCCCCGAAAAAAGCCCTTAGTGGCAATTGTTCTTTGAGAGGGTGTCCGACAAAGGCACACTCCGAGTAATCGGAGGTCGTTCTTCGCCAGAAATATTCTGGTGAGGAAACTCTCACTGTGCTACCCCTGATGTAATATCCGGGATGTCAGTGAGTTTAGCAAAGCCACGGGTCCAGTCCAGTACGCTTACTGGATACTGGATAGCCGGGTTGCCGAAGACCATAGAGTCCAGGTAAACAGCAACAGGATTAAATTCCTGGTTTGTCCGGGCTTATCCGGGCAATTCACTCAAACTGTTTTACCTGTCCGCTGTCCGCCGCTGGCGGAACTTAAGCGTTGGCAACCGAATTACCCGTGGCTTTGGGAAAATTCGGTTTTTTTAGTTATACATGAAAATGGAAAAAACAAAAAACAAAATCGCCAACGTCTTAAAAAACGCCAGCCGGATAAAAATCCTGATGGCGGTGATGGCTATTTTGTTTTCTACTAACAACTTATGGGCATTAGCCACCGGCGGACAACCGGGTCAGTTTCTGGTCTGGGGCGCCGGGTCGCGTTCGCTGGCAATGGGTAAGGCATTCTTCGCGGTAAGTGATGACGCTTCGGCCACCTATTGGAACCCAGCCGGACTGACCCAGCTGCAACAACAGGAAGTAATGGCTCTCCATTCCGAACTCCCCCCGGCCGGCTCAGGTATTTTGTATGATTTTATTTCCTATGTCCGGCCAACTCCCAGATACGGGACTTTCGGAGTAAACTTAACCCGCCTGTACGCCGGTGGCTTTGAAAAGATTGCGATAACCTATGATGCCACCAAAACAAACATTATTGATATTCAATCCCTGGGGACTTTTGAGGATGTTCAGATGGCTTTAACCGGTAACTACGCAAAAAAAATCCGGCAAAACCTTTCCATCGGTGTTTCCGGAAAATATATTTCCCACCGTCTGGATACATCGGCTAACAGTTTCTTTACTTTTGATACAACCCTGCTGCTGGAAGGATTAAATCATCGCTTCCCGGACCTGCGGCTGGCTTTTGGCATAAACAATCTGCTTTCAGCCGCCTTCGGCGATACCGAGGATAAACTGCCGCTGATATTTCGTTTTGGCTCTTCTCATCCGTTCCTGAAGAAAAAATTACTGGTGGCTTTTGATATAGATAAAAACCTCAAGGCAAATATGAACTGGCATATCGGCACCGAGTACTGGCTGGTGGAATTTCTGGCGATGCGCATCGGCTTTGACGGCGAAGAAGGTATCCGGGAAACCACCGCCGGTTTTGGGGTCAAATATCAGAACTATACCCTGGACTATGCCTTTGCCATGCATGATATGGGACTTTCTCACCGGTTAAGCGCCTCCTGGCGGTTTGGCCCCTCAATTGTGAAAAACCGGGAAGATGCGGTTCGGAAGTTCTTACAGAAAGGTATTGCCGCTTACAGCGCCGGTAAATTTATGGAAGCATATAAGGAAATTGAAAGTGCTTATAGTATTGACCCGACCAATAATGATGTCCGGATAATGATGGATAAACTCCAGACCGTGGTTGCCTATTTACCCGCGGCCACCAGCGACAGTGAAGATGAAGTGGCCATTCGCAAAGGGGTGGTGGCTTATCTGGCCGGTGATGATCAGGGAGCGGTTAACGCCCTGCGCTATGGTTACTATAAAAAACCGGATAACTTAAAAATTCTCGCTCTGCTGAATAAGATTGAAAAAGACCTGGGTATTACCTTAACCGAAATGTATAAGGAAGAGGCGGTCGGATTTACCATTGTTGACCGCAAGATTTATGAAGCCCGTCAGGCAATTATTGATGGCAAGTATGACCAGGCCCTGATTAAGTGTCAGGAAGTGTTGAACTTAGAACCGAACAATGTCACCGCTCTGGAAATTATGGGCAGTGCTTTCTATATGATGAACCAGCCGGATAAGGCCCGGGAAATCTGGATGAAGGTTATAGAGATTGACCCGACTAACCGGGTGGTTCCGGAATTCCTGAATCAATTAAAATAAGGTGAGGACAAAATTATGAAAAAAATTACTCAACTGCTGATGGTCCTGTTGCTACTCGGTCCAAATTTAGCCGGGCAGAACATTGATACTACTGAATTAAATCTGGTTGAGCAGGAAAGCCGCTACGAAAAAGAGAAGGCGGAGTATTTACAGACCTATGTCCTGGATAAAATTTTAGGTCGGGGCAAAGCCGTAGCGATTGTTGATGTAACCCTGGGGATAGAAACTACCACCACCAAACAGGCGGCACAGGAACAAAAAACTGAACGCAAAAGGCGGCTGGCGGAAATGGACTATATTTTGCCGGGAGTCCCTAATCCGAAATCAGTTACCCAGGAAACCGCTCCGGGCGAATCGCGGGCCGAGACCGGCGGAACCTCTCAGGTAAAAGTAGAGACCAAAACCGTTATCAAACGGCAAATGGTCACCATTCTTCATGATGAGAAAGTCAGCGAGGAAAAACTGGCGGCGGTCAAAGATGCCATCATCGTTACTCTGCGGATTGATGAAAAACGCGGCGACAAAATTGAGTTTAAGAAAACCCGATTCAGCCCGGGCTTTTTTGAAGAGATTATGCGGCCGATGGTTCTTATCCCCCTGGCCCTGGCTTTACTTTTGTTATTCTTTCTCTTCGGTCCACTGGCTTCCTTTTTACGGGCCTATGTCCGGACTTTAAGAGAAAAAGGCGGGACCGAGGTAACCGTGGATTCCAAATTTGAGGGCGGACCGGAAGGTGAGGGAGGCGAAGGCGGCCCGGGAAAAGGCGGTGCACTCAGCCCGGCGGAACTGGAAAAATTAGAAGAAGAAAAGAAAAAATATCGGCCGTTCCAGTATATTGATGAAGAAAATCTTAAACGGTTAATCTATCTTATCCGACGGGAAAATCCAATAACAATCGCTTTGATTATCAGTTACTTAAAGCCGGAATTCGTCCGGGAAATCCTGATGTCTTTACCTCCGGAAACCCAGGCCCAGGTCGCGGTGGAAATGGCTACCATCCGGCAGATGACCCAGGCCCAGGTAATGGAGATTGACAATAATATCAAGGAAAAGATTGATTTTCTCGTCGGTGGGTTGGACCATCTCCTGAAAGTTCTGGATGAAGTGGATAAAAATACCCGGGATAACATTCTGGCCTATCTGGAAAATGAAAAGCCGGAACTTTACGAAAAGGTGCGAAAATTTATTCTTACCTTTAATGATATCGCCAACTTCCCGGATCAGGCGGTGCAGATAATCCTGCGGGAAATTAAGATTGAAAATTTAGCCCGGGCGCTGCGCCAGGCTCCCCCGGAAGTGCTGAACAAATTCTTTGCCAATATGACCGCCAATGCCGCCGCCCTCTTAAAAGAAGAGATGGAATATGGCCGGCCAATGACTCCCGAACAGATTGAAGAAGAAAGACGCCAGATTATTGAGATAATTAAGCGTCTGGAAAACGAAAATAAAATTTTCATCCGGGAAAAGCCAAAGAGCACTCTGCTGGAAGGCAGCGAGGAAATTTCCGAGCCGGCCGCCGACCAAACCAGCGAAGCGACCCTCGGCCAGTATAAACAGGCCGGGATTGATTTCTATAACAATGGTTCTTATAGCGAGGCGATACCGTATCTGGAATATGTCTGTCAGATAAATCCGCAGGATGCCGAGGCCTGGCAATATCTGGGAAATTCTTACTATTCTCTGGGCCAGATGCCTTCGGCTTTAAAAGCCTTTGAGGAGGCCTTAAACTTAAATCCCCAGAATAGCGAATTGCAATCACTGATTGAAAACTTAAAATCGCAGGTACAATGAGGTAAAGTTATGAAAATCTGGAAACGAACTGAACCAGAACAACCATCAGAAAAACAAACCGGCCGCGAACAACCGACTAAAAAAGAAGCGGCACCGACCCCCGAACCGGTATTAAGCGAACTGGAAAAGACGCGGCTGGCGGCCGAGCAGGAATTGCAAATGCTGGAAAGAAAAATTGCCGAAGAAAGGGACCTCTGGCTTCAGAAGATTAAAAAAGCCGAGGAGGAAAATATCTCGCTGACCGCCCAGGACGAGGTTATTCAAGAAAAAATTAAAATCCAGCAACAGGACTTTCAGGAAACAATTGCCGCTCTGGAAAATTCCTGGAAAAAGCAGATTGCCGACCTCCAGGAAGAAATTGAACAGGAAAGTAAATTCTGGCTGGATAAAATTTCTCATACCGACAATCTTATTCAAGAAAACCGGCAACAAGTCCTTTATCAGCAGGCCCAGGAACAACTGGACGCGGAAAAACGCCATAACCTGTTAAATCAGGAAATAAATCAGTTGCTGGCGGAAAAAGAGCGGCTCCAGAAAATATATCAACAGGAAAAACTTAATTTCACCGAACGGCTGAAAAATTATCAGGAACAGACCCTGCAATTGAAAACCCAGTTATCTCTGCGCCAGAGCCAGTTAAACAGCGAAGAGGAAAAGACCCGTCAGATAATTGCTAACCTCAACCAGAAATATCAACAACAACTGGAGAAACTGGAACAACTGCGTCAGGAAAAACGAACAATCGCCGAACAGGAATATCGGCGCAAAGAAGAAGAACTGATTACTTTCCGTCAGGCCTGGGAAGAACACCGGCGGCGGGCCAATCTGGAGCAGGAACAAATAACTGCCAGATTTGCCGAATCTAAAAGACAACTTCTGGAAAAGATTAATCTATTGCAGCAACAACTGGAAAGTGAACAAAAAAGTCGGGAAAAAATAATTCAGGAAAAGGAAGAAAAGATTAAGCAACTTAAAGTTTCTCTTCTTTTACAGGAAAGCGAGATTAAGGCCTGGCGGGAAAAGAAAAAAGAAGAAATCCAGAATACGGAAAATGCCCTGGCCCGACAATTAAAACAAATCCAGGACAAAATATCCGAAGAACAAAACCGCTGGGAAGAGACCCTGGCGCAGAAGTCCGAAGAATTAAATCAAACCAGGACCAGTGTCCAGATGAAATTACGGGAATTGCTGGAACAGACCGAAATCAAAAAACAAAATATCCGGCAGGAAAAAGAGGAACTGCAAAAACAGATTGCCGAACTTACTGTCCATTATCAGCAACAGCAGCAGGCCTGGCACAAAATCCTGGAGGAAAAAGACCAGGAAATTAGCCACTGGCAAAAACGTTATCAAGAGGAACGAGATCGACTCAGCCAGGCCCTCCGTCAGGAAATAACCGCCGCTGAAGAAAAAATCCAGATTTTAACCGGGGAAATCAATCAGCAAAAAGACCAGTTAAACGAACGGAAAGCAAAATATCAACAGCAACTCAATGAGATAGAACAACAAATCCAGCAGGAATTGAATCAACTGCATTCAGCCGAACAGCAAGAGCAGGAAAAACTGGAAGCATTCAACCAGCAAATGTTTGAACAATATCAACCCCACATCCAGCGTTTGAACAACCTGAAAAAACAACTCCGCCGGCAGGAAAATATTTTTAACCAGCAACTGGCTGATAAAGAAAATCAACTGAACCTCATCCGGCAGGAACTGGATAAACAGATTGCCTACTGGGAAAAAGAAAAGCAAAATCAGGAAAATAAATATGCGGCCATTCAGACAAAATTACAACAGGAGCGGGAAAATCTTATCGCTCAGGAAAAACTGCTGACCGGAGAATATAGCAAAAAAATCCAGCAGGCAAAATTACAACAGCAGGAGTGGCAAAAGGCCGTTGCTGAACAGAAGAAAAAATATGCCAATCTGCTGGAGGCGGCCCGGCAGGCCGGCGAAAAACAAATCCAGACCTATCAAGAGGAAATCGCCCGGTTGACTGCTGAACTTCAGGAAAAACAAAAAGAATACGATGAAAAAATTAAGTCAAAAGAACTGGAAAAAGAAGCGCTATTGCAACAAAGTCAGGAAAAACTAAATGAATACCTCCAGGTCTTCAATCAGGAAAAGGCCCGGATTGATTCTGAACTCAATCGGCAACAGCAGGAAATTCTCCAGAGAGAAAATAAAATCAAGGCCATTCAGCAAGAAGGCGAGCAAAACCTGAAACAAATGGAAGAAGACCGACGGCAGTTAATTGAAGAATTCCGCCGCCAGGAAAATATCTATAAGGAAAAACTGGCTCAGGAACAGGCCAGGGCCGGCCAGGATTTATTACCCTTAAAAAATCAAAAAGAGAACCTTCTTCAGAAACTGGAAAATATCCGTCAACAGGAAAAAGAAAAACTGGCGGCCCTGGAACAAGAAATCCAGCGACATCAGGAACAACTCAGCAATCTTGCCCGCGAGCACGAGGATAAACTTTTGCGGGAAAAGCAGCGCCTGGTTGCCGAAACCGAAAAATTCCGGAATTTAATTATTGCCCGGGAAGCCGAACTGGCCGCTATCAGCAAAAGTATCCAGCAGGATATCAATACCCGGCAGGCCGAAATTCAGCAAGAGCAAAACAAATTGCAAGAGATGGTAAACTCCGCAGTTCAACAAATAAAAGAAATCCAGCAAAATACCGCCCGGCAAAAAGAAACTTTAGAAAAAGAAATTGCCGAATTACAAAAGAGAATTCAAACCCAGCAAGAACTTCTTCCGACTCTGGTGGCCGAAAAAGAACAGGAAATCAATCGGCTGAATGAAAAAATAGAAGAGGCCCAGCAGGAATATCAGCGCCGTCAGGCCATTCTGGCCCGGGCCCAGGAAAATCTTCAGCGTCGTTATAACCGGAAACGACAGGCAATAGAAGAACAATTCCAGAAGGAACAACAAATACTCAATAACCAGCTGGAAAAGTTCAGCCAGGAATTAGCCCGAGTTCAGGAAAAATACCAGGCGAAAGAGCAGGAATTAAACCAGCAGATTGAAAGTGAGAGCAAACATTTTACGGAAACCAAATATCAACTGGAGCAGGAAAAAAATAATCTTCTGGAAAAACTTAAAGATCTGGAAATTACCAGTCGGGAAACCCGGCGCCAGCTGGATAAAGAAATTCTTGCCCGCCAGAATGAACTAAATGAAAAAAACAAAAACTGGAATGCTGAGTGGGAGAAAAAATCTGCCGAATTTAAAAAGAATGAGCAATTATTGCGCGAAGAACTATCTATTTTACAGAACCGTTACCAGCAAATACTGAAAGAAAGTAATGAAGCCGTTGCCGCCAAACAAAAACAAATTACTGATTTTCAGAACTCAGCGGTCCAGCGCCTTGAGCAACTCTCAACGGAATTCCAGAATAAACAGCGTCTCTGGATGGAGGCCAATAATCGCCTGACTATCCAGATTAACGAATTAAAAAATAATTTAAACAACCAACAGCAGGAGTATGAAAACCAGAAAAACGCCAAAGAGAAAGAACTTCAGAAATTACAAAATCAGTTAGAATACTTTGCTCTCTATACCAAAAGTGAGGAAGAAAAACGTCAGAATGAACAGGCCAAACAGATCCTGGCTCTGGAAGACAATATCCGGGAATTACAGGATAAACTGGCGAATAGCCGACGCCAGAACGAAGAGATTATCCGGGCCAGGGAACAGGAACTGGCAAAGCAACAGGAGGAATTTAAACAACAGCAAGAGCAACTAACCGCGGCTTATCAGGAACAGGAAAAACAGTTGCTGGAGCAACAACAGCAACTGACTCTGACGCTGGCCGGCTGGGAAAACAAAATCAAAGAACTAACCAGCCAGCAGGAAAAAGAAATGCGCAAGATTGACGGCGAAATAGAAAAATTAAATCTGGAACTGGCTTTGCGCCGGACCGAAAATACGGCGGAAGTCCAGAAAATCCAGCATAACTTTTTACGAAATCTACGGCAATATGAACAGGAAATACAAAATCTTAACCGGACAATTGAAAGCGAACAGCAACAGTTCCAATTAGAACTAGCCCGGCTGGACGAAGAAATTAAGACCACCCAGACCCGTTATTCTATCCGCCACCAGCGGCTGAACACCAGCCAGCAAAAAAATCTGTCCGAATTACAGGAGTTAGTAAAGATGGTCCAGCACAATTGCGAAGAATTACAAAAACAATACCGGACACTGGCCAGTGAAAAACAAGCCGAACAGGAGGAAAAAATTGCCCGGCTAAATAAATTGCGGGATGAACTTCAGGAATTAAAAACCCGGCAGGAAAAACAGAAAAATATCCTTCTGGAAAATTTGAATAATCTCCAGGAACAACTGGCCAAAAATAATCAGGAACTTAACGAAAAAATCCAGAAAAACAGCGCTGAATTATCTTTATTGATAACTATGAAAACCAAACAATTAGAAACTATTCGCGACCTTATCCAGAAACAGGACGAAGCAATTTTAGCCAATAAAATGTCTGAACAGCAGTTGCTGGAAAAAATTAATCTGGCGAAAAAAATTATAACTGAAGATTCGCCTTCAGAGGGAGGAAAAAATGGATAACAACCTGGACAAACAGCCAAAAATTAAACCGGTAATTCCCCCAAAACCACCAGCCCCCCCGGCGGCTAAACCGACACTTTCTAAGCCCCCGTTGCCGACACCACCGGCAGTGTCAAAACCACCAGTACCCCCCCGGACCGGCTCCCGGCCGACCCCGGCCCCAATGGTTCCGCCGGCTGATAGTCGAACCAGTCCGACGACTTCCGGTTCAGAGGTCGAAGCCATTCGTCAGCAACTGGAAGCCCAGATTGCTGCCTTACAACAGCAATTACAACAGGAACGAGAAAAATTTCTGCTCCAGACCGTAAAGAGTAAAGAAGAAGAAACCCTGGCGGCCCGGGTAGAAGAATCTTTAAAAGATATTCAGGAAAAAATGCGTCGGGAAAAACGCGAGCAGGAACTGGAAGAGCGGCTGGCCGAATCCCAGAATAAAATTAAAGAACTGGAAGAGCGGCTGGCAAATGAACGGGAAACCTGGGTTCAGACTTTAAAATCTCAGATGAGTCAGCGCGATGTCCAGGAAAAAGAACTGGAAGAACAACTACAGGTGCGGATTAAAGAACTGGAAAGACGCTGGCATGAAGAAAAACTCAACTGGGTTAATACCCTGAAAAACAAAGAGGAAGAAATCGGCCGACTTAAACGGGAAACTGAACAACTTCTGGCGGCCCGACAACAGGAATACGAAAAACTCCGCCTGGAGAGCAACCGGGAAAAAGAGGAACTGCTCCAGCAAATAAATGACCGGCAGACAAAATTGCAGGAAGAAAAGTATGCCCTGCAGCGAAAACTGGAAGAACGGGATAAGGATTTTGTCGCCCTGCGGGGCAAAGAAGCAATGCTGGTGGCCCAGTTGCGCGATACCCGGGAGCGAATTGAAAAGATGACCCAACTGCTGGAAAAAATGCGAGCGGAAAACCGGGCAATCGGGGAGCAATTAAATAACAAAGAAAAAGAATATTTCCTGCTCAAAACCCAATTTGCCCTCTATCAGACCCGGGCGAAATCTGAACAGGACAAACTCTTAAAAGAAATTCTTACTTTACGGGAAAATATCAGCAAAGCCAGTCAGGATTTTGCCTTTGCCCGGAAAAGCCAGGAAACCGAGATTGCCCATCTGAAAGAGACATTTGCTGAAAAGGAACGAAACTGGCTGGAAACCATTCAGAACAAAGAAAATGAATGGCGTAACCAGAAAAGCGAATACGAAAATAAAATTCAGCAGTTAATCAGTCAGCAGGAACAGAACCGACTGGTTACTGAACAAAAAATCCAGGAACTGAGCGAAGCCCGGAAAGATTGGGAATTAAAAGCCGTCCGGCTGGAAGAAGCCGTGAAAGAGGCCCAGCGCCAGGCCCAATCTTATCAGGAAAAAATTGCCCAGCTGGAAAATCAGATTCTTAAACAGGAAATGGAATATCGCGCCCGAATTGCCGAAAAAGAGAATAGTCATCAGAAAGAACTGGAAAAAATAAGTGAGGAGAAAAATCGTCTTTTGCAGGAAATAGAAAAACAAAAAGAAGTTATTGCTGAAATGAACCAAAAAATCAGTCGCCGGGAAAAGGAATTACAGGACAGTTTTGCTGAACGGGAAAATAGGTATCTGAATACCATCGCCATTAAAGACAACGAACTGGCCGCCCGGCAGCAAAATTTAAGCGAACTGCAACAACAGAGTATTGTCCGGCAACAGGAGATAAACCGGTTGCAGGAAAAAATTATCCATCTGGAAAACCAGCAAAAGATGCTGGAGAAGAAAAATCAGGAACTACTTGGCCAGACCGAGATTTTAAACCAGAAATTGGCCAGCCAGGAAAATTCTTTTATTCACCAGTTGGCCGAGGAACGCCAGCGGTTAGCCAGCGAAAGTGAAAAGTATGAAAAAATGCTGGAAGCCAAAAATCGGGAAATGTTAAAAATACAGATGGAAGAAAAAAACCGGGCCCAGGAAATTCTCCGTCAGAAAGACCAGGAGATTGCCGCGCTCCAACTACGTCAGAAAGATTTAGAAATCGGTCTGCGGCAGGAACTGGAACAAAAGTATCGTCTGGAAATGGAGGCAATCAGTGAGGAAAAACGGCTTCTCCGTCAGACTTTTCAGGCCCAGATTGATGAATTAGAGACAGCCCGGAAAAAAGAAATCGCTATTCTCCAGGAAGAACTGCGCCGGGCCCAGCAGGAAATTCAAGAATGGCAACAGAGATATCAACAGCAAATCGCCAGCAGCACTCAGACCCAGAATCAGATTACTAAACTTGGCGAAGAGATAAAACAATTGCGGCAGGAAAAAGAAAATGTCCGGAACTTACTGGAAAAAGAAACAAACGAACTGAGCGCGAAAGTGTCGCAGTTGTCCGAAAAACTTAATGAGCGGGAGAAAAAACTTAAAGATCTGGCGGAGGAATACCGGATCCTTCAAGAAAGTTATGCCGCCCAGGGACAGGAATTAAATCAACTTCGTTACCAACTGGCCCAGGTGGAAAACATTCCGGCCACCACTGACGAGGAACCGACCCCCGAGCCAGTGCCTCCGGTAGAAAAATCCACACCAAAACCAATCTGGAAAAAGATCTGGCAGGAACTGAATGCTCCGGTGATTGAAATCAAGAATAAGCAATAAATTTATGCGGTTAAAGAAAATCTTCGGACTATTTTTACTTGGCAGTATTTTTATCGCCGTCGGAAAAATTGCCTGGGCGAAACCAGCAGCAATTACCAATCTGACCGTAGCCAGTAGCGGATTTAAACATCTGGTGGTCTCCTGGAGCGCTCCCTATGATATTGCCCCGACTTCCTATGCGATACATATTTCCTCCTACCGGGTAATTGTCACAACCAGTGACTGGTCGGACAACTCTTCCAGCCCTAACTATCCCTACCGGATCTACTGGGCGACCACCACTTCTGTCGGTCAAACCGAATTTCTCACCATAACTGGACTCGTCAATGCCCAGTCATATTTTCTGGCAATTCGCTCATCCACCGACGGCCTTGACTGGTCAGATTTAGATACCACCTCTCCGGAGCCCTGGGGCTCGCCAGTCAATAGCGCCCCGACAACTGTTGTCGGCCACTCGCCAGGCGATGGAAGTATAGTCAACACCTCTACTCCAACCCTTTCCTGGTCCGCCGCCTCGGCTGGCAGCGATGATGCCAATTACGGCGACTACATCCAGTCCTATACCCTCTGGTATTCCACAATGAGCAACTTCAATATCAAAAGTGTTGTGGAAAGTATCCCGAGCAATTCCTATATTACCCCGACTCTCAACGAAAATACCACTTATTACTGGCGGGTCTATGCCGTAGACAGCGCCGGCCTGGTTTCGGAAACAGTGCTGACTCGCCGAATTATCGTCAACGCGGTGAACTCGCCACCGGCAAATTTTTCCCTGACCTATCCGGTCGCCTCCAACATAATAAATACTGACCTTCCAACATTCCAGTGGACCGGTTCGCTGGATATTGACCCGGGAGATAGCGTTACTTATACCCTGATTTATTCTACCGATGTTAATTTCTCGGCTACCGCTTCTACGACCATCGCCAATCTAACCAATAATTATTCCAATCCGACCGGTCCTCTGATAGAAAACGCCAGATATTACTGGTATGTTAAAGCAATAGACCGCAACGGTGCCTATACTCTCAGTAATACCACCGAGACATTCTGGGTGAATGTCGTCAACAATCCGCCCCAGAACTTTTGTCAGATATCTCCGGCCAGTTCTACTATTATCTTAATCGCCCAACCAACATTTTACTGGCAGGTGGCAATTGACCCCGACCCGCAAGACAGTGTTAGTTATACCATAATTTATTCATCTTCCGACCCGACCCTCTCGGTCAATTACAATTACGCCAGCGGGCTGACGACCAATTATTATTTATCGCCCACCAACCTGGTAGAAGATGCCACTTACTGGTGGAAAGTCCAGGCCACCGACACTAAACCTCAGACAATTGAGACCGCCATATGGTCATTTGTGGTCAACGCAATAAACAATCCACCGAATAATTTTAATCTGACCGCGCCATCCGGAACCATTACCACTGATTTACCAACCCTTTACTGGCAGGCCGCCACCGACCCGGACAATGACCCGATAACCTATAATCTCTATTATTCTACGCGTAGTGATTTTTCAGTCTTTACTTCTTCGCTGAACATCACCACCAATCAACTAACCATTACCAGTCCACTGACCGAGAATGCCACTTATTACTGGAAGGTCATCGCCTTTGACAATTACCTGAACAGCACCACGGTCAATCAGACATTTATTATGCGGATAAATACCACCCCGGAGAATCCCTGGCCATTTAATCTGCTAAGTCCGACAAACGGGCAGGCGCTATCCACTCTTTATCCAACCCTCGGCTGGCAGACAACCACCGACCCGGACCCGGATGATTTTGTTCAGAATTATGTTTTATATTATTCCAGCAACATTAATTTTGTTCCGCTTAACAGTATAATCGTTGCGACGACTTATTACAATTTTTCCCTTCCCCTAAATAATCACAGTACCTATTATTGGTCTGTTCAGGCAGTCTCGGCAATCAGCGGCAATAGATTTTCCAGTACCACTAACTACTTTCTGATTACCAATCTCGCCCCCAATAATTTTAATCTTCTGAGCAGTTCCGGGATCATCAATAACCTTAATCCGACCCTCGGCTGGCAGGCGGCCGTGGATCCGGATGATGACCCGGTGACTTATACAATCTACTATACCACTGACGCCAGTTTTGCCGTAGCCAGTAGTTCTGCCGGCCTTACTTCAACCAACTATACCCCGCCATCTCTGCTGGAAAATACCACCTATTACTGGAAGGTTTTGGCCAGTGACCCCTTAAATAATTCTACCTGGTCAAACATTTTTAAACTTATCACCAATGCTTTATCCGAACCGCCAGATGATTTTAATCTCATCAGCCCGAAAAATATCAATATATTCAGCCGCCGGCCGCAGTTGAACTGGTCAGCAACTTCTGACCCGGACCCGGATGATAGCGTTGTTTCCTACACTTTATATCTCTGGAAAGAAGGCGCTGCCCCGACGGTTTATGCCGATGGCCTTACTCAAGTCGGATATACTTTAAGCAGTGACCTGGATTTATTCAGCACCTATTACTGGAATGTTTCCGCAACCGATACTCTGGGCTTAAAAAAATTTTCCACCACCAGTTATTTCTATATCGCCGGAGTTTTACAACCATCGCCGGTAAATTGCACCCTGACTGTCTTTGCTTCTTCGCTCACCCTGACCTGGCCAGCGGTCTCTACTTATAGCGACGGAAGTTCGGCCACCATTGCCGGCTATGCGATTTATCGGGCGGCTTCTCTCTCCGACCTCTATACGACTAACCTGACCACCTTTGTGGCCCCGACTCAATTGTCCTGGACCGATACCAGTACGGCCGCCCGTTCTCTTTATTATCTGGTTCGCGCCCGCGACAACTTCGGCTCAGAAAGTCCCGCGGGCAATATCGCTTTTAAGGACTATTCCGATATTGCCTATCAGATAATCAATTCTCCCGATGCCAATATGTATCTGAAAGTCCGTCAGGAAATTATCTCAGCCAATCAGACAATTGTAATTTCTACCCAGCCCAGCCGCGAGGCCGATATCTTAAAAAATTTAGAGATAGAATACTACTCTGATGGCCAGAAAGCCAGAAAGACCTGGGAGGCCGCAATTGCCCCGGAATTGAATATCCAGCTGACCGGCCCGAGCAATCCCGCACCCCCAAAAGCCACAACCAGTGGCCCAATTATCTATCAGATAAACTGGTTTAACGGAGTAAAATGGACACCAATTTATCGTCAGCGGGCCAGCCTCAACGAATGGCTGACGCTGCCGGTAATCAACAGCGGCGAATACCAACTACAGATAATTTCCTCGGTGGAAACTGGCCTGGTTAGTGTCTGGCCAAAAATAATTACTCCTAAAAATGGCGACAATATCAATGATGAGTTTAATGTAATCATTGCCAATCCAGAATTACTCAGCAGCGACGGAATTATTTATGATTTAAGCGGCGGAGAAATTGCCCGGATGAAAAATAAAACCGACAACTGGTTTTACTGGGACGGCCGGGATAAAAATAATCAGGTTTGTCGGCCCGGGATATATCTATATCAGATAAAAATCGGGACAAAATTTTATAACGGAACTCTGGTGGTCGCCCAATGAAAAAATTTCAGTTAATCCTGCTCGGATTATTATTGCTCGCCAGTCAGAATATCTATCCCGAGACCTTTACCCTTGCGGGCAACGGCAATCCGCTGTTCAGTGAGGCCAGCGGCGCGGCGGAAACTGCCGAAAGTTTTCTGGTTAATCCAGCCAATATCTCGCAAAGACAGATAGAATTTCAGTATTATCGTCTCTGGGGCGGTTTGACCGACGGAAGCAATCTGGGTATCAATCAGTTCTGTGCGGTCTGGCCATTTTCCCGCTTTGGTCTGGGCCTCGGTTATCAGGGCTTTAATCTGGCCGCTCTTTATCTGGAAGAAAAAATTACTCTGGCAATCAACTGGCGAATTTATCAAAAAATATATCTGGGAATAAGCGGGATTAACCGACGAATTGTTTATCAAGAATCTGCCCTTGATGAATATGTCCGGCAGGACCCGGTATTTGACTACGGAAAAAATAGCACTATCAATAATTCTAAACTTCAGGATGCCGGCCTCTATGCGGTCTTCGGTCATCTGGCTTTCAGTTATTCCTTCGGGCCAATTACCCCGACGGAAAAAGGCCTGAGCACCGACTATAACGAACCGGCTGGTTCGGCGGTCGGGGCAGCTTTCTTCAGCCCGGATTTCTGGCTCAGTGCTGGCTACCGGCAACTGGACATTGATGGCTATGACCGCTACAGTATTGCGATGAAAAAGATTTTTTCGGTAACCAAAAATCTTACGGTTAATTTTGGCCTGGGATTAAACTACGGACCGGGAACCGCCCAGCAGATTATTCTGAACGGCGGCGGAAAGATTAATAACTTCCGTCTTAATTACTACTGGAAATATCCGGTCGGCTCACTCAGTACTTCTGGACATCAAATTTTTTCAGTCGGGATGGACTTTGGACAGCCAGCAACTCCGATTTCTCTTCGGCAACCAGCGCTGCCCACCACAACAACTCCGGCGGTCCCTCAACCAGTATCCCTTACGGTTATTCCGGGGATTGCGGCCTATCTGGTGACAATTTCCAGTCCGGCGGTCTCGGAAGTCTTTACTACCACCATCACTGCCCTGACGCCACTCCCTACAACCATAACCGAAGTTTCTTCAGGTACTATTCCCACCAGTGTTTTTAGTTCTACTGCCCCGGCCCCAGCACTTAAAAAACCAAAACCTCGGGAATTGCCGCTGATTCGGACTCATCCGGTCGCGGCTGGTGAAACCCTGCCAGAAATTGCCGAAAGATACTATGGCAACAAAAACGACTGGCCAAAGATTTATCAGGCGAATGAAGATAAAATTGAAAAAGGCCTTTTAGTGCCCGGAACAGTTTTAATAATTCCCTGAAAAGAGGTGAACGAAAATGGATGAATTCAAAGACCTGGACAAAGAGTTAGAAAAATTAAAACAGGAACTAAACCTGCTGGATGCTTCGGCGGCCAATCCACCGGTGCGGGGAATGGATACCTCGGATTACTGGCGGCGCCGCCTGGAAGAGGAAAAACTTCTCTGGGATAAAAAAATGGCTTTCAGCGACCAGGAAAAAAAACACCTGACGGAAAAATTGGCCGAACAGGAAAAACGACTTCAGCAATATGAAGAAAACTTTAAAAAATTACAGGAGCAGATGGAGCGGGACAACCAACTCTGGCAGGAACGACTCCGGGCGAAAGAAACCGACCTGTTGCTGGAAAAAAACCGCCTGCTCTGGGAAGATAAAATCCGTCAGCTTAACGGAGAAATAGAAAAATATCTGAAAGATATCAGCGACCTGAACCAGCAGATTGTCCATCTCAAAGACCAGCAGCAACAGGAAAAGGAACAGTGGCAGGAAAGCCTGGCCGCTGAGAAGAAAAATCTTCAGCAGCAGATATCCTTATTAAATCAGGAAATCCAGTTGCGGGAAAATGCCCTGGCCGAGTTCAAAAATAAATCCGAGACCGAAATCAGGGCCAGCAATGAAAAGATAGCCGAACTGACCGGCGAACTGGAAAACCGCCAGCAGCAGATCAAAGAACTGAGCGAAAAAATCAACCAGCTGCAAGAAAGCCAGAAAGAAATTCTCCAGCGATATGGCCATCTGGAAAATAATTTAGCCCAAAAGACCGCTGAATTCTTACAGTGGGCCGAACAACAGGCCCGGATAGTTGAAAATCTCCTGAAGAATTTTTCCCGTCTGAGCCGAAAAGAAAAAATCAAATATCTCGCTGCCCTCAAACAACAACTGGCACAGGGGCCGGAGATAAAAACTGCTTTTCCCTTTACTATTCCCGGAAGGTCCCGGGCTTTACCATATCTGTTGGTCGCCCTGGCTCTGACAATTATTCTGGCTTTCTGGCCAAAAGTCAATTCCGCGGTCGGGCTCGTCTGGCAGAAACTAAATTATCAGCGCATTTATGAAACCGCCTATCCCCATCCCAGCGGGATTTATTTTGATGGCAAAGATATCTGGGTCAGTGATTGGCAGGGACAGGCAGTGTATCGGCATAACCCGAAAAATCTTTCCCTGGAAAAAGTATACTATCTGCCCGGCGGCCACCTCAATGCCATCACCGGCAATCAGCAGTATCTCTATGGCTACGACGCCTGGAATCAGACAATCTATCAGTTGCGAAAAAATGGCTATCTAAACATTGCGAAAAAAATTAACCTGAAAGAAATTCTCTCTCCGGAAAGCGCGGTTAATTTTTCGGCAATCGCCATTAATGAGAATTATCTCTGGGCCAGCGATATCGTCAGTGGCCAGATATATCAAATTGACCTGGAACGGAAAAAAGTACTCAAGACCTATCGCCTGAGCGGGACAATTGTCGGAATGGCTATTGAGGGAGAAAAAATCTATTTTCTGGATGCCAAAAATTACCGGATACTGGAATATGATTTAGGTAACTGGCGGGAAGAAAAAACATTGGCTCTGCCGGATAGTTATCGCAAAAACTTTCAGCCTACTGCCCTTACTTTTCGGAATAATTACTGCTGGATTATTTCGGAAAAGGATGGCCGGATTTATCGCTATTTTTTCCCGGATTGAAGAAGGCGATTTAAAATCTCATTGACCAGTCGGGGATTAGCCCGGCCCCGGGACTTTTTCATTACCGCACCGACAATTGCCCCCAGCGCCCGTTCTTTGCCCTGCTGATATTCCCGAACGGCTTTCTCATTCTCTTTCAAGGCCTCCGCACACATTCTTTCCAACTCTGACTCATTACTAATTTGTTCCAGCCCCCGCTGACGGACAATTTCTTTTGGACCCCGGCCGCTCGCCAGCATTTCATCCAGCACCTCTTTAGCAATTTTTCCGGAAATAACATTTTCCGCAATTAATTCTAACAACTCAAGAAAGTTTTCCGGTTTCGGAAGTTTCTGATAATCATCTTTTATCCGACCGACAATTTCGGTCAGCAACCAGTTGGCCGCCAGTTTGGCCAATCGCCGGGCCTGGCTGGTTCCCAGCACCGCCAGATAATAATCGGAAAGAATCCGGTTATCCACCAGGACATTGGTATCGTATTCGCTCAATCCGTATTCGCTAAGAAATTTTTTCCGGCGGTCGGCTGGCAAATCCCCGATACTTTCGCGAATTTTTTCAATATACTCCTGGCTCAACTCAATCGGCAAAAGGTCCGGCTCGGGAAAATAACGGTAATCACTGGCCTCTTCTTTTGTCCGCATACTTTCGGTGGTGCCGGCCTCGCTGTTGTAGAGCCGGGTTTCCTGAATAATTGTGCCACCATCAGTCAGGATTTTTTGCTGTCGTTCTATCTCAAAAGTCAGGGCCTGGCGAATTGCGGTAAAACTATTCATATTCTTTACTTCGGTTTTGGTTCCGAGTTTTTCTTCGCCGACCGGCCGCAACGAGATATTGGCATCGCAGCGAAATTTTCCTTCTTCCATATTACAATCAGATATTTCCAGATACTCCAGAATGTTTTTTAGTTCCTTCAGATAAGCAACCGCTTCCTCCGGACTATGGATATCGGGTTCGCTGACAATCTCCATTAAAGGAATCCCGGCCCGGTTCAGGTCCAGCAAAGAATAATCCAGTTCCTGACTGCCAATGGCGTGGAGAAGTTTTCCCGCGTCTTCTTCCAGATGAAGGCGATGAATCCGGATTTTTCGCTCGCCGCCGCCAGAAAAAATTGTCACCCAGCCGTCTTCAGCCAGCGGCAGTTCGTACTGGGAAATCTGATAATTCTTCGGTAAATCCGGATAGTAATATTGTTTTCTGGCCATTACCGAAGTGCGATTAATCCGGCAGTGCAGGCCGAGAGCGGCCTTGACCACCAGTCGCACCGCTTCTTCATTAAGAACCGGCAGAACCCCGGGATAGCCGGCGCAGACCGGACAGATATTGCTATTGGGTTCATCCCCGAACACCGTCGGACAGGAACAAAATGCTTTGGTTTTTGTTTTCAGATGAACATGAACTTCCAGACCGATAACCGGCTCAAACTCTTTCATGTTATTTGGGCTCTTTTATCCGGTATTCTATTTCACCCGGCTGGATATAACCCAGTTCTTTTCGCACCATTCGTTCCTGATACTGCGGGTCATTTTTTAAACGGAAAATTTCACTTTTCAGGTAGTCATTTTCCCGACGCAAATATTCAATCTGCTGTTTTTTATTACGAATCTCTAAGAAAGTTCTCACCAGCCGCTGAAAACCCCGGTTGAGCAACAGCCCCAGTAAAAGCAACGCGGTAAACAATCGGAAAATAATTTTCGGCGTTAACCATTTCATTGATTAAGAAATCTTACCGGCAAAGACCGCTTTCTCGCCCAGGGCCTCTTCAATCCGCAGCAGTTGATTATACTTGGCAATCCGCTCACTCCGGCAGCAGGAACCGGTTTTAATAAGACCGGTATTCAAAGCCACCGCCAGATCACTGATAAAAGTGTCCTCAGTTTCACCGGAGCGATGAGAAATCACTGCCCGATATTTATGCTGATAAGCCAGTTTGACGCACTCCACCGTCTCCGTCAATGTTCCGATTTGATTTAACTTAATCAAAATAGCATTGGCAATCTTTCGTTCAATACCCCGCTGGAAAATTTTCTGGTTGGTCACAAAAATATCATCGCCAACCAGCAAAATTTTATCGCCTAATTTTCTGGTGAGAAGCACCCAGCCATCCCAGTCCTGTTCGGCCAGGCCATCTTCTATGGAAACCAGCGGATATTTCTTTTGCCACTCTTGATAACGCTCAATCAACTCCTGGGCACTAAGTTTTTGGCCGCCCTTTTCCCCTTTGAGATTGTAATTTTTTCCGTCATAAAATTCCGAGGCGGCCGGATCCAGCGCCAGAAAAATATCTTTACCAGCCAGGTAGCCGGCCTTGGCTATTGCCTCCAGAATCAACTGGATGGCCTCTTCATTGCTGTTTAAATTGGGGGCAAAACCGCCTTCATCACCAACCCCGGTGTTCAAACCCCGGGCCTGAAGAATTTTTTTCAACATCTGGAAAGTTTCGGCAGCCAGGCGGATGGCTTCGGAAAAACTTTTTGCTCCGGCCGGCATAATCATAAACTCCTGCAGGTCAACATTGTTGTCCGCATGCTTTCCACCGTTTAAGATATTCAGCATCGGCGTCGGCAAAAGATACTGGTCAAATTTTATTTCATAGGCCTGGCGGATATATTCATAAAGCGGCAAATGCTCCTGCTGAGCGGCCGCCCGCGCCAGAGCCAGAGAAACCCCCAGAATTGCATTGGCCCCGAGCCGGGTTTTATTTTCGGTTCCGTCCAGTGCCAGCATTTTTTTATCCAGCATTACCTGGTCGGCAACCTCACTGCCGAGGAGTGCCGGGGCAATTATCTGGTTGACATTTCCCACTGCTTTTAAAACTCCCTTACCGCCGTAACGCTTCTTATCCCCATCGCGCAATTCCAGGGCCTCCTGCGAACCGGTGGATGCTCCAGACGGAACCGCCGCCCGACTGCTAATCCCATTTTCCAGAAAAACATCCACTTCCACCGTCGGATTTCCCCGACTATCCAGAATCTGGCGGGCAAAAATCTTTTTAACTTTACTCATAACCTACTCCTTTCTCAACCTTTTTTGTATCTGACGAAGATTGTTTTCCAGAAGTTTCTGGTCGGTAATCGTCGGCATTTTGAGTTCATAGGCCTTTTGCCAGTTTTTTCTGGCATTTTCCAGATCGCTTAATAGATAATAGCAATTTCCTATGTTATTGTAAAGTTCCGCGTAGTTGCGAAGAGAAATGGATATTTCATAAGCCGCAATTGCCTTTTGATAATCACCCAGAAGGCGATAAATCTCTCCCAGGTCATAGGCGGTTCTTTCCGAATGTTCCCGGTCCAGTTCTATTGATTTTTGATAATAGTCAATTGCCCGGAGGTAATTTTTATTGTCTCTTTCCCGGTCGCCCCTGGCCCGGTAATAATCGGCGATGAACGGCCGAATAGCCAGAAACCAGTCAAGCAATACAAAAAAGACCAGCCAGCCTAAAACTTTAAGCCGGAAATTTCCAGCATCCTTATTTTCCTCAGGCCTTTGGGCCAGCCCCATTGCCACAAAAAACAAAAGTGCGGTCGGAACAATGTGTAAAGGAAAATTAGTAAGAGAGAAAAAGGCAAATCCGAGCACCGCCGCCGAGTAAGGAGAATTTTGCTGACTATCTATTCGCCGAAAATACCAGATAAAAATTAAGAGGAATGCGAAAAGGCCAATTATTCCGGTTTCGGCGGCTATCTGGCAATACTCATTATGGACATTGGATTCGGAGGTTCCCCGCAATGCCAGATTATTTTTTTCCCGGACAATCGTCTGATAAAGGGCAAAATTGACTTTAAGATTATTGGCCCCAACCCCGCTAAACGGATGCTGGCGAACCATCTCAATTGCTGTCTGCCACTTAAAAATTCTTTCGGCAACTGACGGACTGGTTCGCAGACCCGGCCAAAAAATTAAAGCCAGACCAAAAACTATTAAAAATAGAGCCGCCGCCAGCCAGCCGGACCAGCGTTTTTTGTCCACCAGGCTCCGACGGGTAAAATAGAAAACCGCCGTTACTGCGGCCGCCAGCCAGGCCCCCCGGGTTCTGGTCCAGTAAAGATTGAGAAGCAGGAGAAAAAATATCAGAAGATTGATGAGCCGATAATTCTTTTTTTGCAGGTCGGCCAACAGCAGGGGCAACATCACCACTAAATAGCCGGCAAAAAAATTGGGATTGCCAAAACTGCTGGCCGGACGCCCGGAATAAGTGGAAGCCCAGAGAAAAAGATCAAATCCCGAGTGCTGAAGCAGGCCGTAAACTCCAATTAAAAAACCGATTAGCCAGAGTAAATCCGGAATTTTCTGACGAAATTTTTCCGGTAAATTTCTCGCCAGCGAATAACCTAAATAAAGATTGAAAATATACCAGAGAAAACTTAAGACCAGAAAAGGAAATGACGCCGACCATAAAGATAATAAAATTGCCAGAAAGAAAAATAAAAACGGGACATCAACATCGGCAAAAATCTTTTGCCGGCTAAAAATTGTTCCCAGACCAATAAAGATATAAAAAACGGTTTCTTTGACCAGAAAATTATCCTTGGTGACTGGAAGAAAAATCAAAGCAGTCAGAAACAGAGCCAGAAGCAGACAAATAGCTGAAAAATTTTTAAGCAATTATTCCTCCGCCCAGAACCAGATTTCTTTTGTAAAAAACTGCCGACTGACCCGGAGCCGGGGCCCAGACCTGGTCATAAAAATCCACCTCGGCTCTCCGGTCAGTGAGTCGCCGGATTCGGGCTTTGACCAGTTCCTGGCGGGAACGAATTTTCCCAACCGCCACAAACTGTCCGGCCAGATTATCCAGCCAGAGACAATCCCGGAGCAAAATTTTTTTGCGAAAGCACTCTTCCTTCTTGCCCACCACAATTGTATTTTCTTCAGGCACAATTGCCATCACATAATAACGGGGCCGGAGTTCGGACGGCTGGAGGCGGAGGTTACCCAGGCCATATCTCTGACCCACAGTATAATTCTCAATTCCGCGATGTTCGCCCAGAATATTTCCTTTTTTATCTTTAATCAGCGCCGGTTTTGGCCGGAAGTTTTTACCGGAAAACATCTCCCGATAGGTGCGGGCGACAAAACAGATATCCTGGCTGGCCGGTTTAGCCGCCACGCTTAAATTGTGGCGCCGGGCAATCTGACGCACTTTTTCTTTGCTATATTCTCCCAGCGGGAATTTAATCTTAGATAAGTCCTGATTAACCAGCCGATAAAGAAAATAACTCTGGTCATATTTCGTCTCGCGACTGCGATAGAGATAAAATTTGCCGGTCACTTTTTTTATTCGGGCATAATGGCCGGTGGCAAGAAAATCAAATCCCAGAGCCTGGCCCCGCTCCCAGAGATAACCGAATTTAATAAATTGATTACAGAGAATACAGGGGTTAGGCGTCCGGCCGGAAAGATAGTCATTTACCGACTGATTAACGACTTTTTGCCGAAAAACTTTTTCCCAGTTCCAGACATAGTGTTTAATTCCGATTGTCCGGGAAATTCGGCGGGCATCTTCAATATCGGCAATCCCGCAACAGGTTTTTTTTACCAGACATTTTTCCGGCTCAACTAATTTGAGAGTTACCCCGACAACCTCATATCCCTGTTTTTTTAACAAAAATGCTGCAACCCCGGAGTCCACCCCTCCGGACATTGCCACCAGAACTTTCTTCTTCAAATTCTGATTTCCAGTTCAGTCTGAGAGCAGATTTTATAATCCGCGCTTCTGTTGTTCGGATTCTAACTTATCAAAGGCCTTCTCGGCATTTTGCTTGATGTATTCTTTCGCCTGCTGACTTAACTCTTTGATATTTTCAGTCATCGCCTTTAGGTCATCAATGTTTAAAGCCGCTAATGAATAGGCGGTTTTGCCATCGTCCCA
>Ga0123519_10004189_pt1 | contig 23516 bp, 28 predicted proteins | sample YelNatPaOPRAMG02_FD_87396 | JGI IMG/M metagenome (GOLD analysis project Ga0123519, IMG submission 87396) | Hot spring microbial communities from Yellowstone National Park - Yellowstone National Park OP-RAMG-02 (version 2) | ecosystem: Environmental > Aquatic > Thermal springs > Hot (42-90C) ...
CCCTCTGCCTCTTCTAATAACTCCTTCGCAAATTCACTCGCACCCGCCTCCTTCGCACTATTTAAATCCGTCTTAGCCTGCTCTATAACCAAATCTACTACCCTCTTCATCTCTCCCTTTATATCATTCGCTACCTTATCCGCTAACTCCTTCGCCTTTACATTATCATGCGAACTTAAACTCGCCTTCGCTGCCTCCAATCCTTCACTCGCTACCTTATATACATCACTAGATACCTGATCAACCTGCATATCCTTCGCCATCTTTAAACTCTCCTCCGCTTGCGCTATAGACGCCTTCGCTCCCGCAGGCTCCTCTACTGACTTCCTAGCTAACTCTATACTCGCTCTACCTTCCTCTAAAGCCTTCTTGTAATCCCCTACCTTCACCGCTTCTTTCGCTGAATTTAATAAATCATTCGCTGACTTAAATTCATTCGGCGCTTCCTCCTCCGCCTTCGCATCCTTAGCCTTATTAACCTCTACCTCTGCCTCTAATATAACATTCTTCGCATCTATAGGTAAACTTACTGCTGACTTCGCATCTAAACTCGCCTTCTGCGCTGCCTCCTTCGCCTTTACAAAATTCTTTATCTCTAAAGAACTCTCCGCTGTCTTTAACGAATTCTCTGCACTCAATATTAAATCCTTTGCATACTTCTCTGCTCCTGACTTCTTGGCAGCCTCTATATCAGATTTAGCCGCCTTTATCAATGCCTCTGCCTCACCATACGGCTCTTCCTCTGCCTTCGTTAATGCTGGCCTCTTAGAACAACTAATTAAAACTAAACTTATCCCTAATATGCATATCAATATCTTTTTCATATATCCCTCCCTGTAATGACATTATTAATTTCTAAAATACATTTTAACATATTTTTATACTATGTCAAACTAAAATTTTAATTTTTTTATTTCCTTCTTTTATAACCCTTGGTTTTCCATCATTTTTATTAGGTCATCAATCCTTCCAAAATTTTTCTCATACAAAGCATTTTCCTTCTTTAATTTAAACAACTCATCTGCCAAGTTTAATGCAGTTAATATTGCTACCTTTAATGAAGAAACATTAGAAGTAGCCATAGAAACTTTTCTCATCTGTTCATCTACATACTTAGCAACTTCTTTTATGTAAGAGGGATCACCTTCTCCTTTTATTACATACTCACTTCCAAAAATATCAACACATACACCTCTTTTGCTCTCCTCCATATTTACCCCCTACTTATCATAATTTTAGGTCTAATTGAATTTTATCTATTGCTTCTAATATTTCACCCACCTGCGATTTTGCTTTCTCTCTTTTCTCCTTCAATTTTTCAAGTTCGTTTTTAAACAGTTCAAAATCTTTCATTTTAAATTTTAACTCTTCATTTTCTTTTTTTAACTGATTAATTATCTCTATAGCCTTTTTAATTTTTTCTTCTAAAATAGTAATTTTATCCATAAACACCTACCCTATTTTTCTAATCTGAGCATTAAATCTTTTGGAAACTAAATCTATTAATTTATCATTTACTTCATCAACTTCCTCATCCGTTAACGTTTTATTTGCACTTCTATATGTTATCGAATAAGTTAAACTTCTTTTACCCTTACCTATTTGCTCTCCTTCATATACATCAATAATATCTATCTTTTCTATAATAGTACTTTTAATACTTTCAAGATAATCGCTAATTTCTTGAGCAGAAATATTATTATTTATAATAAAAGAAATATCTCTTCGAATTCCTGGAAATTTAGCCAATCCTAAATATGTTTTACTAAAGTTTGCATATTTTTCTATTAGTGGCAACTTAATCTCAGAATAATAAACATTAGATTTTATATCAAATAAACTAACTATCTTGTTAGATATTTCTCCACATATACCTACTTTTTCATCTTTTACTATTATAGATGCAGAACAATCAGAATTGAATATTTCATTTGTTTCATTTAAAACTTTAAACTCAATACCTAAATTTTTAAATAAATCTTCTATTACTCCTTTCAAATGGTAAAAAGATATCTTTTCATCTTTTTGCAACCATCCCTTTTCATAAATATTACCTGTCATAATAATACCTAATGTCTTAAATTCTTCTAATGAATTCTCCTTTTTAAAAAATACTCTACCTATTTCAAAAATTCTAATATTTTTATTTCCTTTACTACAAACATTTAATCTAACATTATCAAGAAGAGACGGAAGTAATGTAGTTCTTAAAGTATTCCAATTTTCACTTAAAGGATTAATTATATCTATCAAACTATTCACTAATGGATTCTCTTTTGACAATCCAATTTTATTAAACCAGTTTTTACTTATAAATGAAAAATTAATAACTTCATACAAGCCTTTAGAAACTAGATTTTTTCTTATAAAATCTTCTAATTTATTACTTAACTTCTCAGAAAATACCTTTAGCTCTATCTTTGGAATAGTTTCTTTAATCCTATCATAACCATAAATCTGAGCAATCTCTTCTATAATATCTATTTCCTTATAAATTCCTTTTCTAAAGCTAGGGACCTGAACAACAAATTGGTTATTATCTTTCCTTAAAATTTTAAATCCTAACCTTTTACAAATATCTATCATTTCTTTATTCTTAATGGTGCTTCCCAATATTTTATTCACTCTTGAATATCTTGTTTTTATCTTTATTGGTGGTATTTTTTTAGGATATAAATCCACATAACCTTTTATTATATTTCCATCCGCTAATTCTTGAATTAAATAAGCAGCCCTATTTAAACTATATAAAACACCTTCACAATCAACCCCTCTTTCAAATCTATAAGAAGACTCTGTTGACAAATTTAACATCTTTGAAGTCTTCCTTATATTAATTGGATCAAAATAAGCACATTCAAGTAAGACATTCTTAGTATTAGAACTTATTTCGATCTCTTTTCCACCCATTATACCTGCTAATGCTATTGCCTTATTTTTATCCGAAATTACTAATACATCTTTAGTGAGTTTTCTACTAATACCATCCAATGTTATAATCTCTTCATTTAAATTAGCATTCCTAATTATAATACTTTTCCCTGATATTAAATCATAATCAAAAGCATGCAATGGATGACCTGTTTCCATTAATATATAATTTGTAACATCCACAACATTATTTATCGACCTTATACCTACATTTTTAAGCCTAATCTGCATCCATAGTGGAGATTCTTTTATCTGAACATTAGAAACTAATCTTGCAGAATATCTTGGACATAAATTTGGGGCTTTTAAAGAAATTTTAATAAATTCTTCTATCTTTATTTTTTTATCTTCTTTTATTAAAAATTCCGGTAATTTTAAAGGCTTTTTTAATACAGCAGAAAGTGCCCTTGCAATACCAATTACGCCTAAACAATCAGGTCTATTTGATAAAACCTCTAAATCATAACAAAAATCATTTAATCCTAATATTTCTTTAATATCTTTTCCAACAATAGTATCTTTTGGTAATATCAAAAGTCCTTCTTCATCATCTGAAACACCTAATTCTTTTCCTGAACACATCATACCATTAGATGTAACTCCTCTAATTTCTACCTTATTAATTTTAACACCATTTGGTAAAATTGCTCCATCTACTGCTACTGGAACTTTATCTCCAACATTCATATTTTTAGCACCACATACAATACTTAATTTTTTATTACCCAAACTTACTATACATACTACTAATTTATCTGCATTAGGATGAGGATTTATAGCTTCTATTTTTCCTACAAAAACATTATGAACATCATTCCCAAGTTTAGTAAAACTAGAAACACTTAATCCTAATGAATTAAATTTATCACATAACTTCTCAGGTGATAAATCCAAATCTATATATTCTCTCAACCAATTATATGTTACTTTCATATTATTAAAATTGTTCCAAAAATTTTATATCATTCTCATAAAAAAGTCTTATATCATTGATATTGTATTTAATCATTGCTAATCTTTCAATACCACCACCAAATGCAAATCCTGTCCATTTTTCTGAATCATAATTCACAGACTTAAATACATTAGGATGAACCATACCTGCTCCGAATATTTCAAGCCAACCTGTGTTTTTACAAACACTGCAACCCTTACCTTCACATATAACACAAGAAGTAGAAACCTCTGCACTTGGTTCAGTAAAAGGAAAATAACTCGGATTAAGCATAATTTTTACTTTTTTTTCAAAAATTCTGCTCAAAAAAATTTTTAAAATACCTTTTAAATCACCAAATGTAATATTTTTATCTACCATAAGTCCTTCTACTTGGTGAAACATAGGTGAATGAGAAGGATCCAATTGGTCACTTCTATAACATTTCCCTATTGAAATCACTCTTATAGGCGGTTTTTCTTTCTCCATATACCTTACTTGCACAGGAGAAGTTTGTGTCCTAAGAAGGGTCTCTTCACCTAAATAAAAAGTACTCTGAGTATCCCTTGCAGGATGATATTTTGGAGTATTTAATGCTTCAAAATTATAATATTCTGTCTCTATTTCTGGACCTTCTGTTATATCAAAATTAAGACTTTTAAATATTTCTTTTGTCTGATTTATTATTTGAGTTAACGGATGGTATTTACCACTAAGAAATCTATAACCCGGAAGGCTAATATCAATAATCTTTTCTTCCTGTTTATTTTTATTAAGTTCTTTTGATTTTATCTCAATCTTATATTCTAAATCTTTTTTTATGGTATTTAAAATCTTACCTATTTTGGGTTTTTCATCCGGAGGTAAATCTTTCATTCTCTTGAAGTATTGGGCTAATATACCATTTCTTCCAATATATTTAATTTTTATCTTTTCTAATTCATCTATTGAATTTATATTAATAAAATCGTCTTGTATCTCTTTAGTTAAATTCTCTAATTCGTTTTCCATTTCTGCCTCTTATCACCTCATCCCTAATATTTTTATATCCAGTCTGTTTGCCTCTTTCTTCATACATCAAATATACACCAATAAGGCCTGTATTTTCAAATACTTTCCATAAAAATTCAGTATCTTTGTCAATATCTTTCATCTCCATAAAAAAAATACCCCCTCTTTTTGTATATAATTTTTAGATCTCATTTACACCTAAGTACTTATAATTATAACAAAGACTTTAACTTTTGTCAATATGGTTAAAAACATATAATTTATAATGATTTTTTCAATGGGGATATAACTTGAATCTTCTTACAGCATCATAAATCAGTATACCCGCAGAAACACTTACATTTAAAGAATTAATTCCAACAACAGGAATTTTTACATTAAAATTCCCTAATTTTAAAACATCCTCTGAAATACCTGTGGCTTCATTTCCAAAAACAAAACAAACAGGAAGACTATAGTCAATTTCATAATAATTTTTGGCTGATTTTAATCCTGTAGTTATTATAATTACGTTATTGTCTTTAAGTTTATTTATAAAGTCATAAATTTCAACCTCATCTATTATATTCATTCCCAAAAATGCACCCATTGTAGCCCTTATCACCTTTGTATTATATAATGAAACACTATTTTTTGATATTATTAAACCACTTACATTTGCACACCTACATGTACGTATTATCGTTCCTAAATTTCCAGGATCGGTAATTCTATCAAGCGCAACAAAAATCGAGTTTTTAGTAATGCTTTTTAGAAAACTATCAATATCTTTTGCTTTTCTATAAACTATAGCAGCAATTCCCTCAGGTTCTTCAAGGTTTGAAATTTTCTTAAATACATTCATAGTTACACATAAATATTCAACCTCTTCCTGTTTCTGAAGATTAGTCAATAATCTAGTAATATTAGGGTTAATTATAGCTTCTTTGGTATATATTAAGGTATTAATTTTAGCATTCTCTTTCAATACTTCTTCTATAATCTTTATTCCTTCCACAAAAAAGAAATTTTTATCTGCCTTATAATCTATCACCTGTTTAACTTTTGGATTGTTTCTCGAAGAAATGAGAAGATGGTTTAAAGGAGATAACTTCATAAGAGGTCTCTTAATTCTTTTTCATATTCTTGTGATACAATAGCAATAATCGTATCGCCTTCCTGAAGTACTGTATCACCCCTTGGTAGTATTACATTGTCTCCTCTTATAGCACAAATTATAATACAATCTTTTGGTAAATTAATATTCATTATAGGTTTACCAATTATCTTAGAATTTGATGAGACTTCAGTCTGAACTATATCTATCTTACCTTCTTTAATAGGAAGAAGTGGCAAAAGAACACTTTTATCCACTGTTTTAGTTATAATATTATTTATAATTCTAGTTGCACTTATTGCCACATCAACACCTAATATCGTAAGTATTTCTTCATTTTCAGGATTATTAACCCTCGCAATTGTCTTCGGAGTCATATACAAAATTTTCGCCATCTGACATATAACTAAATTATCAGCATCTTCTCCAGTTACTGCTACTAATACATCAGCCCTGTTACATCCTATTTGCTTAAGAACTCTAGAATCTGAACCATCTCCTAAAACTACATTCTCTCCAAATTCCAATGAAAGTTCCAAAAATCTAGATCTTTCTTTTTCTACTATTAATATCTCATGTCCTTTTGACATTAATGAACGTGCCAAATGATATCCTACTTTACCACCACCTACAATTATAATATACATTACACTTCCTCTTTATTTTATCTTAGCTTTCGTAGAATTAACAATATCTTTAATCATATTGATAGTATAATTAGTTGGACAGATCGTTTCTAAATCCAATTCTTTATATGCTTTAGCTCTTATTGGATCATCTACCTTGCATATTATTCTTTTAGTTTTAAACTTATTTTTTACTATTTGAGCAATCATTATATTTGTATTATCATTATCAGTAAGTACTAAAAATATATCAACATTATCCAAATTTGCCTTTCTTAATATATCAACATCAGTAGCATCTCCTAAAATCTTATTACCTGTATAACTTTCTTCTAATTCTAAAAAAGCATCTTCACTTTTATCAATTATTGTAATATCGTGTTTATCTTTTAACAACACAGTACATAAAGAAACACTTATTTTATTACAGCCAACTATAACTATTTTCATATTTTTTATTTTCTTACTCTGTTTACTTTACTACCTTATCTATTATAACCTCACATGGAGCGTTTTTCAATAAAATTTCCAAATTTCTACTTAAGAAAAAACCTGAAAAATCAGGCTGAAATCCTAATACTATTATATCAACACCGAAATCCTTTGCTGCTCTAATAATACCTTCTGCTGCCTCTCTGGCACGCTCTATATGGGTTTTTACCTTTAAACCTCTTAAATTTACTATTGATTTTGCTCTTTCCAAATACTCTCTTGCTTTTTCTTCCGCTTTTGGAAGAACAGCATCCAAAGGCATAGTTCGAACTACTTCTATTATATAAATAAGAATTATTTCTGCTTTTTGTTCTTGCCCCAATCTACAAGCAAGTTCAACAGCCCTCTCTGTATATTCAACACCAATAGTTGGAACTAAAATTCTTTTAATTGCTCCAACCGACCGTCTTGCCTTTGCTGCAACTTGTGGAATCTGCACAGGTACCAAAAACATCCACACTATTATCCCTAATCTTAATAGGATAAAAACAATAGCTAAAATTAATCCGATACTATTTATTTGCACCATTTTTAACCCTTTTAAAATAATCTTTTATTAATTTAATCCTATATATACCAAAACCAACAAATAGAATTCCTATCAAATAAAAATTAAATGTTAGAGTATTTCTAAACGATTTATATAAAATAATCGTTCCTATCATTAACATCAATATTGTATTTATTATCTTTATATAATCTTTGACTTTCAACTTTTCCATATCTTCTCTTCTTTTTTCTTTCTATTTACTTTTTCTTCTGTCTCTCTCTTTCAAAGTAATCTTATATTGTTCAGCCAAATCATATTCTTCTGCAGATTCTAAAACCTCTATTTGTTCTTTTTCCCAATCCCTTTCAACACTTCCAATTAAAGGAAGTTTATTTTTAACTCTATATACAAAATAATATATTAAACATAAAATAACCCACACAGGACCTGCTATTCTTCCAATAGGATGTGTCCAAATAACCATAAAAAAGATTATACTAACTCCAATTATTCCTATTATAGCAAAAATTGGAAATTCTACTTCATTACCATGATATTTAACCTTAATATTGAAAGGTACTTTATAAGATCTAGGTGAATATGGATCTATATATCTTAATCTAATGAGTGCCAAAAATACTAATATATAACCCAATGTAGCTCCAAAAGCATACATATTACCTAAAGTACCTAATGCTTTAGGTGTTAGAAAAGCAACTGTAAGTTCTATAACTGCAACAAAAGAAAATACAATTATTGTTCTAATTGGTGTTTTAAATTTAGGATGAACATAATCAAACCATTTACTAATTAAATTAAACTGACTCATACAAAATGTTAAACGAGATGCTCCCATAACACCTGTATTTGAAGATATAAAGAGTATAATTGCTCCCATAACAGCAGTCAAAGGTCCTGCTATCATTCCAATATAAGGAATAGCCTCTGCCAATCTTGCAACAGGATTAGCTTGATGCTCAGCTAAAACCTGCCAGTCTAAAATACCTAATCCTAATGTAGAAAAAGATATTGCAGAGAGAAAGACTGTAAAAATTAATGCTATGGATGTCCTTGGTATTATTGTTGCAGGCCTTCGAGTTTCTTGTGCTGCCTGAGAAATAGACTCTAAACCAACAAAAGATATTATTGCAAGTGAAGTACCATACATAAATTGATTCAAACTTGGTTGCTGTGTATGCCATTGATATAAAAATTTCTCAGGACTCCATGCGAATAAAAAACCAAGTATCACTAATCCTGATTCAGTTAATATCTCAACAATCCCTAATATTTCATTTAAAAGCGATGATTCCTTAATACCTCTTATATTAATAAAAACAAGAATAAGTATAATTCCTAAGGATTCAATATACCAGAAATAATTTATACTAAAAGGTCCTATATTAATTATATAACCTTCAATACCATGACCTAAAATATATGGCATGAAAAAGTTAATATATCCAGCAGATGCAGTTGCAAAAAGAGCAATATCAATTGTATAATCCAAAAGTAATGCTGAACCACTTATGAATCCCCAGATATCTCCTAATCCTCTTAATGAAAAATACTGGCCACCACCTGCAACAGGATAAGTAGAAGCAAGTTCAGTGTATGCAAGTCCTATCAAAATGTACACTAATCCAGCAATAGCAAATGCTAAACTAGCTGCTCCCTGTGCTGCCGCTATAACGATACCCAATGCAACATAAACATCTGCTCCCACATCTGCATAACCCCACATAAAGGAGCCCCATACACCAACATCTCTTCTTAGTCTTGAATGTGATTTAGATGAATCTTTTGACATAGAAAAATGATTTACTAATTAGATTTGGTAAGTTGTATTAATTTCAGGAAGGAATTTGGATCCTTAACTGCCATTTCTGCCAATGATTTTCTATTAATATCTATATTAGCCTTTTTTAATCCATTAATAAATTTACTATAGGATATACCATTTTGTTTAACCATTGCAGAAATACGTGTAATCCATAATGCTCTAAAATTCCTTTTCTTTGCTCGTCTATCCCTATAAGCATATTGACCTGCTCTATCATATGCTTCTGTTGCAAATCTGTAACAATTCTTCTTTTTACCCCAAAATCCTTTAACTCCCTTAAAAATTTTTTTCTTTCTTCTCCTTGTTGTTACCCCACCTTTTATACGAGACATTTTAAAACCTCCTTATGAATAAGGCAACATCCTTTTCACTACTTTTGCATCTACCTTATTTAAAACTGCTGGCTTTTTTAAATACATTTTTCTTCTTTTTAATTTTTTTTCTAACTTATGTCTTGCATACGCTTTCTTCTTTAAAACTTTACCTTTCTTTGTAATTTTAAATCTCTTTTTAGCACCACTAACACTTTTTAACTTCGGCATTTTACTTCTCCTATTTACTCCTTTCAACCTTTGGAGTTAAAACTATAGTCATATTATATCCTTCTAATTTAGGCTGTTGCTCAACATCTGCTAAATCTTTAAAATCCTGAATAACTTTATTCAATATATCTGCCCCTTTTTCTTTATGTAACATCTCTCTTCCCCTGAACATTATAGTTACTCTTACTTTATTTCCTTCTTTTAAAAATCTCTCAATATGAGACTTTTTAGTTTGAAAATCATGAACATCAATTTTTGGTCTAATCTTTATCTCTTTTATAATAACCACCTTTTGCTTCTTCCTAGCTAATTTCATCTTTTTCTCTTGCTCATACTTAAACTTACCAAAGTCCATTATCTTACATACAGGTGGATTTGCTTGAGGGGATATTTCAACTAAATCTAAGTTTTGAGCTTTTGCCATGTTTATAGCAGAAGATAATGAAATTATCCCTATCTGCTCACCATTCGGACCAATTACCCTAACTTCACTTGCTCTTATTTGATTATTTACTCTATATTGTCTTTCTATCTTTAAACCCTCACTTTTTTATTTTTAATACAATTTATTATAACAAAGAAAATATATATTGTCAATTCGAATTTTTTACTTTTTTTAAATTCGTTCTTTTTCTAATATTTTTAAAAATGCATCAACCAACTTAGGGTCAAAATGAGTACCTGAACATCTTCTTAATTCCTCCATAGCTTCCTCTTTTGTCTTCCTGGGTCTATATATTCTATCAGAAGTCATAGCATCAAATGAATCAGTAATTGTAAGTATTCTTGCTCCTATTGGTATCTCCTCTCCTTTTAATCCATCCGGATAACCACTTCCATCAAAATGTTCGTGGTGATGTTTAACTATTAAAGCAGAATTATCTAAAAATGCAATATTTGATAATATCTTTACTCCTTCTTCTACATGTTTCTTCATCTTCTCATACTCTTCATGAGTTAATTTATCTGGTTTATTTAATATATGCTCTGAAATTCCTATTTTACCTACATCATGAAGTAGTGCAGCAAAATGTAAGTCTTCTTTCTCTTCCTCACTTAAACCTATTGCAGATGCAAGTAATAATGAGTATCTTACAACCCTTCTTAAATGGTCATAAGAATATTTATCCTTAGCATCTATTGCTGCTGATAAAGCTTCTACAGTACTTAAATATGCTTTCTTTGTTTCCAAGAAGAATCTTACCTTCTCTATTGCTATCGCAGTTAGATTTGCATAGTTAATTATAATATCTAAATCTTCCTCGCTAAATGAACTACCATCTATCTTATCAGAAAAATTTAAAACACCAATTGTTGCAGTGCTTTTTAATGCTACATTTAAAGCAAAAGGGGTTTCATATTTTAGATTTAACGGAGCAACAATAAATGAGCCTGGTTTATTAAGTATTTGAAATCTTGTATCTCCCTTACCTTCTTCTACTCTCTTAATAAGTATTGGTTCACCTGTTTTCCAAACCCAACCTGAGACTCCAACACCAAATTCTCGTTTCTGCCCAATAATACTTGGGTCTGTACTTTCCTTAACCACAAGAACATTATTCTCAACTATCATTATAGAAACATTTTTACATGATAACAATTCCTTACCCTTATGCACTATCATTTTAAATAGAATTTTTAGGTCATTCGTTCTATTTATCTCTCTTATAATTTCATTTACAGTTTTTAACTCTATATTCTTTCTCTCTAATTTTAATGATGCACCACAATATTTTGCTAGTAGAATTGCAAAATTCAAATCTTCTTGAGAAAAAAATCCTCCACTTAATTTGTTATTTATGTTTAAAACTGCAATCGTCTTATTATTTTCATCTATTATAGGAACTACTATAGATGTTTTATACTTCCTTGAATCAGTTCTTTTAATTATATCAGGATAAAGGCTTAAAATTTCTTCTATATCATTTATAAGTAAAGGTTTCTTAGTCTGCGCTACAAAACCTGATATACTCTCTCCAATTTTAATTCTCGTCTTATTAATTATATCTTTAGTTAATCCTTTGGTTGATATTTGTGAATAGGATGCTTTTATAAATAACTCATCTGATTTATTATCTACAATCATTAAAGAACCACTTTCTGCATTTAAATCTTTAATAGATTCTTTTAAAACTGACTCTATATTCCCAATTGCTTTAATATTTTCATGATATAATTCTAACTTCATAGCATATTCCTACCTTTCTTCATCTAAATTATCAACCTTAACCCAAGTTTTATAATCATCTGGATTAGTTATCTTAAAAGTTATACTATTCAAAGTATGTCCATCTTCATATTGTATTTTAACTATATCATTTTTAATAAATTTCACTTCATCTAAAAACCATTTACAACCACTGGATGGTTTCTTATCAACAATCTCATTTAAATTTTCTTCTATTGTCTTTTTAACTTTATCCATTATCTCCGATTTATGAACATCAGTAACACCCTTCTTAAGTTCATTTATCTTGTAAGTAAGATAAGATATCTTTCTATCCTTCCTTTGTTCTTCAATAACTAACAGAATAATCCCTATAATCAAAATCACACATAATATTATTAAAAAACTACTATTTCTACTCTTCTTTGCCATAAAAATAACACTAACTATTTACTTATCATTTTTTTATTAAACCATCTAAAATTTTTCTTAAAGTTTTCTCATCTACATATTGTTTAATCTCTACAATATTTCCATCTAATCCAACAAAAATATTTATTGGAATCTCTATTTTCTCTTTTAAATTCAAATATTTACCTAAAAACTCTCTTGTATAATCTAAACATACAGGGAAATTTATTTTATTTTCTTTTACAAATTGTTCTACTTCACTCTTATTTTTATCTAAAGTAATTCCAATTATCTGAAGATTCTCCTTATATTCATCATTTACCTTATTAAGTCCAGGTAACTCTTCAATACATGGTTTACAGGTTATTGAAAATATATTTATTAAAACAACCTTTTTATCTTTAAACTCCTTAAGAGATATTTTCTTACCTTTTAAAGGAAATAATGAAAAATTTGGAGCAATCTCTCCCTTTTTAACTATTAAATCTGCATAGGAAAAATTAAAAATGAATAAAGATATTACTATTATTATTTTTTTCACTTTTCACCGCCTTCTAATTTTATTTAAATTTTTAATATTGTTTTTTTCTTGGAGGCGGCACTCGGACTTGAACCGAGGAATAGCGATTTTGCAGACCGCTGCCTTACCACTTGGCTATGCCGCCCTCCTTAATATTTAATACCATAAATTTTACAAATTATCAATTAAATTTATACTGATTAATAACACATAAGGCATTTAGTCTTTAAAGCATCCTTTTATTTCTGTATTACAGAATTTACACTTCCCATATTTTATTTCATATTTTGTAACATTATATCCTCTTCTAACAATAATCTCTTTTTTGCAATTAGGGCAATATGTTATATTCCCTTCTGCTGTATAGATATTGCCCAAATAAACATATTTTAACTTTTTTTTGGCTATGTTATATGCTCTCTCTAAAGTATCAACTGATGTTTCAGATATATTCATCTTATACATAGGAAAATACTTAGAAAAATGCAGAGGTATATTAGCATCTATTGATGCTATCCAATCTACTAAATTAGTTATTTCTTCTGTAGAGTCATTTAAAGTCGGTATAATAAGATTGGTAAGTTCTATATGACATCTTTTCGCTGAAATTTCTATTGTTCTTTTAACTGGATTCAAATCTCCCTTACATATTTTCTTATAAAAATTTCCATTAAAGGACTTTATATCTATATTCATTCCATCTATAAAAGGTAAAATTTCAAGCAAAGGTTTTTCATTTATAAAACCATTTGTAACAAGGACATTCTTCAAACCTTTATTTTTTACCTTCACAGCAGTTTCAAGTACAAATTCATACCATATAAATGGTTCATTATAAGTATAAGCAATCCCTATTGAACCTTCCTTTTGCGCTATTTCAACTAACTTATCAGAAGTTATTTTTTCTCTACCAGAATTAGCAACTTGGGATATTTCCCAATTCTGACAAAACTCACATCCTAAATTACATCCATTAGTTCCTACTGATAATATATAAGAACCTGGATAAAAATGGTACAATGGCTTTTTTTCAATAGGATCCATTCCAAAAGATGATACTTCTTCATAGATAGTAGAATATAAAATCCCTTCCTTATTTAATCGAATTTTACAAAAACCAGTCTTACCATTTAAAATTTTACACTCTTTAGGACATAATAAGCACTGGACTTTTTTATCTTCTAATTTTTCATAATATAGTGCTTCTTTCATTTTTTACTCCCAAGATATGCATTCTGCCAAAATATCTCCAAAGCGTATTTATATGTATAATATTTAATATCTGGAGGTATTGAATGGTCACTATGAAATACATAGGAAGCACCAAGTTTTTTTAGTTCTTTCATTTTATACTCTATCTCTTCTTTTATTTTATCTTTGTTATTCGTATTTAAAACAGTGACATCTATATTTCCCATAAATGCTATTTTATCCTTAAATTCTCTTGCAATCTCAATAACATTACATCCTGCTTTTGCCTCCATAGGTTGTAGACAGTCGTATCCTGCATCTATTATTACAGGTATTGCTTTCCTTATATCCCCACAAGAATGAATAATTACTGGTAACCTATATTCTTTAAAAAAATTAACGAGGTCTTTATGATATGGCAAAATTAATTCTCTTAAAACTTCAGGTGAACAAAAAAGTCCATTTCTATATCCAAAATCTTCATATATAAACACTCCATCAGGAAGTCCTACTTCCCTAAAAAGAAGTTCATAATGTTTTTTAAAGAAGTTAAGATAAACCTGACAAAAATCTTTTATCCACTCAGGCTCAAGCAAAAGTGCTGGAAGAAAATTCTCATCTCCAATTGTTACTCTCATTAATTCAAAAACAAAAAGATCACCAATTACAGAGAATTTTCTTCTTTCTTTCGCCAAAGCAAGCCTTGCTCTAATTCCTTCAAAATCAATACGAGACCTATCAATACTTAATAGTGGTTCACGATAATATTTCCATATCTCCTGATTTTTTACTTCAAATCCAATATGCTCAGGCGTACCTGATTTTTTCTTCCAATGCTTCAAAGTAGCTCCTCTTCCGTCTTTTACAATCTCCCATTCTTCAGTCTCCTGGATAATCTCTCTCCTCTTTGGAAAAGGTGAAGTTTCAAGCCATCCTCCACAGGAAAATATATCATAATTAAAATGAATCTCAGGTCCTATTCCTAACGGATAGCCATCTTTTGGCCAATAATCTCTCAGAGTTTCAGGCCAAAAATGCTCATATAAACCATACCTTTCAGGTAACTTCCTTTTCAGTAAATTTTCAATTATTTCTTTTGAATTCATTTTTACTCCTTTAATAATTAATTTCTACAATGGAATGCCATCATAACTATATGGTTCAGGTTTACCATCAAGTTCTAAAGCAATAACTGTATCATGTTTATCTGGTGGATTTTCAGGCAATCCTTTTATAAACACTTTTCCATCAATTGTTTGCTCAACTTTTATTTTTTTATTCACTCCTAAAATTCTTGCTGATAAAATTTTATTTTTTATGCCTGCTATAGTTGCTATACTTCCAGGCCATCGAAATACATGAAGATAAAGAGTCCTACCCTTTGCTGTGAGAACACCTAACATCCCTGCACCACCCCACAAAAATCCAGGAGGAATTCTATCAGAACCATAAATAGATTCTCCATTTACCTTTAACCATCTACCAATCTCTGTTAATCTATCAACAAACTCCTTTTGGATAGTACCATCTGGCTTAGGTCCTACATTTAACAGATAATTTCCACCTCCACTTGCTGCAGTTACAAGATACTGTATTAACTGTGTTGTTGATTTTAAATTCGGATTATGTTTGATATATCCCCAACCACAGGAATCTCCTATTGTCATACAAGATTCCCATGCTCTCCCTGGTTTAGATGCAGTAACATGTTGTTCAGGCGTATCAATATCTTCTGCAATACCTGATCTGTTATTAATAATTATATGTGGTTGAAGTTTTCTTACCATTTTATTTAATTCTTTTGAACGCCAATATTTTGCTATGTCTTTTATTCCTGGAATCCATCCTCCATCATACCATAAAATATCTATTTTACCATAATTCGTCATTAGTTCCTTTACCTGTTCATGGGCTTGTTCTACCATAGCATTAAAACTTATTGGATCTTTCTTAGGTCCTACATGATAACCAGGAAATCTCCAGTCTAAAAGTGAATAATAAAATCCTATCCTCATTCCTGCCTTTCTAGCCGCATTAACATATTCTCTTACAAAATCCCTCTTTGCTGCTGTCTTAACGGATGTAAAATTACTAACCTTACTGTCAAAAAGACAAAAACCATCATGATGTCTGGTTGTTAAAACCATATATCTTGCACCTGCATTTTTTGCTAATGCAACCCATTTATGTGCATTAAATTTAGTAGGATTAAATTTATCAGCTAGTTTAGCATATTCTTCTTTTGAAATTCGTTCAACATACATCACCCATTCTCCTCTTCCTAAAATAGAATAAAGCCCCCAATGAATAAATATACCAAAGCGCGCATCCGAAAACCATTTTATCCTTTTCTTATAAGAAATCTGAGACATAACCCACCCCCATTTAATTAGCATTGATATGCATTATTTTACTTATCTACTACTTTCACTTCTATAATCTGCTTTTCTAACAGTAATTCCAGCATCTCCTGATACAGGACACTTATATTCACATGTACCACAACCTATACATAAATTTTCTACCACATAAGGGAATTTAATCAATTTTTTATTCCCTTTGAAATCTATAATTTCTTTTTCATTAAACCTTATAGCCTTACCTGGAACTGGACAATGTTCTTCACACACAAGACAATTAACAAATTTAGACCAAGGTAAACATCTATTTTTATTAAAAACAGCAGTACCTATTACATACTCTTGCTTTTCCTTTAATGTTAAATTCTCTATAGCACCTGTTGGACAAACCTGTTCACATAGATTACATTCATAATCACAATATCCAAGTCTTGGAACCATTATTGGAGAATAAAAACTTTCAATACCAATTTCAAAAAAAGAAGGTTGAATAACATTTGTAGGACAAACTTTCATGCATTCACCACATCTAATACATTTATCTAAAAATTCATCTTCTGGTAATGCTCCTGGTGGCCTAAGCAATCTATCATAATTGGACTTTGGATTGTAATTTAATTTAATTAATGGGGATAAAATTATCCCTCCAATAATACTTGTTATAAAATATCTTCTTGATAAATTTAAACTTTCTTCTTTGATAAAAGGTCCTAAAAATTTAAAATTATAGTTTATTGCCCCTACAGGACATACATTAGAACAATTTAAACAAAAATTACAGTCTGACTTTTTACTTTTAAATTTTTCATCAATTGCCTCCATACTACATACATTTTGACACTTCTTACAACCAATACATTTATTAGTAACATCCCTTTTTAATAATGCAAATTTAGAAATAAAACCAAGTAATGCTCCAAGTGGACATAAGTTTATACACCACAATCTTGTATTAATAATTGAAAGACTAATAATCAGAAGAAAAATTAAAAAAGTAATAAAATTTGTTTTAAAAAATGTTATATTTGAAGAGGAGAAAAAAAATTTAAAAATAGGATATATACTTATAGTAAGTGTTCTCGTTAAAAGCGATAATGGGTCAAAAAAACCTATAACTTGAACTGAAAAAATGGCACATACTAACAACAAAATTAATAAGTAGTATTTAAAACTTTTTTTAAATATATTATTCAACTTGTCTTTATATAATTTTAAAACATCTTTTTTCAAAACCCCAATTATATCAAAGATTGTTCCTAAAGGGCAAACCCAACCACAAAAGAATCTACCTAAAACTATTGTTAAAAGGATCGTTACAAATGCTGGAATTAATAAAATAATAATTGTTTTAAATAAAAAAAACTCTGTTATTGCAATTAAAGGGTCTATTCTTAAAAATATATTAGTAGGATAATTTATAGTATTACTGGAAATGAAAGTTGTTAATAAAAATAAAATTATATATATCAGTAAAAAAATTATCTGTGAAATTTTTCTAATTGTCATTTTTGGCTAAATCTATTTTCTTAATATTCAACTTATTCAAATCTATCTCACCTATTTTCATATCATTTGCAATCTTAATATAACCAATATCTTCTCCTTTTAGTCCAAATAAAGTACTAGCATAAGAATCTACCGCTACCTGGTCTACTCCTGCAATAACAGTATCTATCTTTTTTACATCTTCTAAATTACCACCTTTTGGTCCATGTCTTGTTAAAATCCTTACTGCATCAATAATAACAAGTTTTGGTTTTATAAAAGCAGAAATATCAGCAATACGTTGATGTAAATTCAAATGAAATGCTCCCCTATTTCCACCTATAACTCCCATCCAGTTTTTCATCCCTAATGTTAGTGTTGCAGAACCATGATTTTTTGCAATAGGAATATTTATTATTGAATCTACTTTAAGTAATTCATCATAAATAGGCCAACTTTTTAAATCAATCCCATCTAACTTTACCTCAGACCATTTTGTTTTATCTCTCTCTTCTACAAAAAGTATTTCTCCCCCTGCATCTATAGTGGCTTTTTCTATACCACTATTCTTATAACTCATCTTTGCATTATCACATGTTCTATCCCATACTTTAACTTTTTTAGCACCTGCTTTATAACATAGTTTTATAACTGTATTTACCACCTGAGGATTAGTAGTAGCAGCATATTCCGGCGCTTTATTCCATCCAATATTTGGTTTTACTAAAACAGTATCTCCTCTTTTAATAAACTTCTCTATACCACCTAATGCCTTAATCGCTTCATTAACCAAATCTTCAGGGTTAGAATTTTTTACAACAACTAAATCCGGTGTTTTTTCTTCTGCAAACAATTTATTAATTTTCAATTTGTTCAAAAATATACTATCAGCATATAAAAAAGTAGCAATTTTTAAGGCATTCTTTATAAATTCTTTTCGACTTAATTTTCTACTGTACACAACACCCTCCTATTTTTTATTTTTTATTTTTTATTTTTTATTTTCTTTACTTCTTTCAACTGCTCTTAACAAAGCATCTCTCATTATCTTAACTGGTGCAGACTTCCCTGTCCATATTTCCCAAGATAGCGCTCCCTGATAAAGTAACATTCCTAAACCATTTAAAGTTTTTGCTCCAGCAATCTTTGCTTCCTTTATCAAAGGAGTTTCATAAGGATTATAAATTAGGTCATAAACTAATAACTTAGAATGTAAAACTTTATGAGAAAGTAAAGATTTATCTTCTTTATGTAGCCCAACAGAAGTAGTATTAATAACTATATCTATATCGCCTATAATCTCTTTTATAATATCTTCTTTCAAAGGAATTGCAAAAGAATTAACTTCTGACATTTTGTTTATTCTCTTCACTAAATCTTCAGCCCTTTTATAAGTCCTATTTGCAATAATCAATGATTTTATCCTTCTGCATAAAAGTGAAAATGATACACCCTTTGCTGCTCCACCAGCACCTAAAACTAATATACTTTTCCCTTCTAAATTAACATTACCATCTATCTCTAAACTTCTTAAAAAACCTTCATAATCTGTATTAAAGCCATATAATTTATTCCCTCTAACACTTATCGTATTTACCGCCTTAGTTAACTTAGCTTCTTTTGAAAGAACATCTACACAGGAATATGCGATTTCTTTGTGAGGAATTGTAAGATTGACTCCAACAATTCCTAAATATTTTAAATTTCTTAAAACACTTTTTAAGTCTTTTGGATGAACTTCAAATGGAACATAAACATAATTTAATTTTTTATATTGAAATGCTGCATTATGCATCTGGGGTGATAAACTATGAGTAATAGGATATCCAAAAACTCCTGTTATTTTTGTACTACCATTAATTTCATTTATCATACTCATCACCAATATATCCTACTATTTCCTCAAGTAAATCCTCTAAGGTCACTAATCCTATAACACGATTTTCTTTATTCTTCACAATAGCCATATGAATTTTTCCTTTTTTAAATTCAGATAGTAAATCTGATATTTTTTTATCTTCATCAACAAAATAAGGTTCTCTTAACAAATCTACGATCTTAAATAATTTCTTATTTAACCAGATGTTTAAAAGTTCTTTAGTATGTATTATACCAATAATATTATCTTTAGTATCCTTATAAACAGGCATTCTGGTATAGCCTTCCTCTGCTGCTAATCTTAAAATATTATTAACATTATCATTAATATTAACAGATGAAACTTTCTCTAATGGAATCATAGTATCCTTAACAAGTTTTTCATTAAACTTAAAAACATTATGAAGCAAAGCACTTTCATCTTTTTTTAATATCCCTTCTTCATCTCCAAACATTATCATTAGTCTTATCTCATCTCTTGTCAATAAGGGAGAGGTATCAGTGAAATTTGCACCAAAAAGTTTAATAATAGAAATAGCCAGTTTAGTAAAAAAATTTGTAAAAGGTGTAATTAATTTGTTCAAATAATACAAAGGCTTTATAGTATATAGAACTGTTTTTTCAACATTGTGTATTGCGAATATCTTGGGAGATATTTCACCAAAAACAATTATTACAAACGTAACTATAAAACCACTTATAAAAGTTAATATTACTTTATTAGCAGTAAAGTATTCTGCAAGACTATCTGCCATATTAGCACTTAAGGTTGCTGCTGCTACTGCAACTGCATTCATACCAACCAACAAAGTAGTTAAAACCTCATTCGGTGTATCAAGCCAAACCTTTAAAAACTTTGCTTTATGAGGATACTTTGACATAAGCATCTTCGCTTTTGTCCTACTAACAGCAACTAATGCAGTTTCAACCCCCGAAAAAAATGCACCTAAACAAAATAAAAGAAATAAAATAAAAACCTGCAATATCAATGTAATAATACTCATTAATTACCTCATATAAGAAAGAAATTAACCTTAGTGCCTTCCTATTAAATTACCTTAAAGACTTTATCATTGGGCCTAACACGATCATTAACTTTAATTCCTACAACATCGCCTTTTTTTGCAGTTTGAACACTATTATGCTCAATTTGAATTGATTCAACCTTCTGTGTAATATCAGTAGTATTGCCCTTTATCTTAATCTCATCTCCTACAGTTAAAACATCATTTGTAATCTCAATTGCTGCAACACCTATGTTTTTAAAATAATGAGTTACACGACCTATCTCTTTTTCTTCCATTTTATCACCTCCCTTTTTTAATTATAAGATTATTTATCATCTCAAGTGCTCTTGATTCTTTTTCCCTCATTAATCTACAATGGTCATATCCCATTAAATGATACAAGCCATGTATAAGTAAGGTAGCAAATTCTTTTTCTAAACTATGCCCATTTTCCTTTGCCTGTCTTTTAGCAGTATCCAAAGAAATTATTATATCACCAAATAAGATTAGTTTTCTATCAGGAGAAAAGTCATCATAAGAGAATGAAATCACATCTGTTGCACGATCTTTACCCCTATATTCTTTATTAATCTTTCTTATAAAATTGTCATTAGTAATAACAACATTCATTTCTAAATCTTTCTTCTTTTCTTTTTTTAAAACCAACTCTATAAGTTTGATAACCCAGTTAGCACGAATTCTTAAAGAAGAAACATCTATATACTTTACAGTTATTAGATTATTACTCTTTCTTCTGCTCTTCTTCTCTCTCATATGCCTCTATAATTCGAGTTACTAATTCATGCCTTACTGCATCTTTTCTAGTTAAATATATAAATTTTATACCTGTTACATCTTTTAAAACAGACTGAACATGAACCAATCCAGAAGTTTTTTCTTTAGGTAAATCAATCTGAGTTACATCGCCTGTTATTACTGCTTTTGACCCAAAACCTAATCTTGTTAAAAACATCTTAATTTGTTCTGGAGTTGTATTTTGTGCTTCATCCAATATTAAAAAAGAATTATTTAAAGTTCTACCCCTCATATATGCTAATGGAGCCACTTCTATAATATCCTTTGAAAGAAGTTCTTGAAATTTATCAATTTCTATCATATCGTAAATAGCGTCATAGAGTGGTCTTAAATATGGATGAACTTTCTCTTGGAAAGTTCCTGGTAAATAACCTAACTTTTCACCTGCTTCTACTGCTGGTCTTGTTAATACTATCCTACTTACCTCACCACTCAAATAACTTGCAATTGCCATTGCCACAGCAAGATAAGTCTTACCTGTTCCAGCAGGACCTATAGCAAAAACCATATTGTAATTCTTTATTGCATCAATATATTTCTTTTGCCCTAGTGTTTTAGGACGAATATACTTTTTTCTTGAAGGTATAAATATAACATTTTCATCCGACACAATACTATGTAAATTAATTTTGTTGTTTTCTTTATATAAAGAAATTAATCTTATTACAGTCTCCTTTTGAATCTGTTCATTACCAGATGCTAATGCTTTCAAATCTTTAAATATCTTTTGAACTACATCAACATCTCTTTTTTGGCCCTGTATACTCAAATCATTTCCTCTTGCAATAAGTCTTATTGGAAATTCCTCTTCTATAATCCTTAAATGTTCATCATTACTACCAAAAACATTTATTATTTCTTCTTTACTACCAAACTTTATTTTTTTAAAATATTCCATATTAAATTTTTAAAAATTCAAATTACATTCAAACTTTTCCTAATCTTTTTTCCATTCTATAATTAAATTCTTGTTCGGGATAATGTCTTTTTCATCTATAGTATACATAATATAATCCTTCAATTTTTTAGTCTTTTTATATTTATATGAAATATTTACTTCTTTATATTTGTCTGGCACATAAATATAAACTCTTAAGGATTGTAGTGGTATCTTTAAATCATTTGCAGTAAACAAATAAACAGCTTTAGGTTCTTTCAAATCTTGTTTGTATTCAATTATTAAGCGGGTTTTTTCATTACTTTTAAAAGACGTAAGATATTGAATAGAATCCTTTAATATTTTTAATACCTTACTTTTTGGAAGTAAAACTGTTACATTACTAATTTGTATACTTCTAGGAAAAGGATGCGTTTTATCAATATAAAATGGAAATGATATAGTTGCTATAATATCTTTAGAAAAAGTGCTCTTAAACCAGTAAGTACCTCTAAATATCATAATATCATTTTCTATATAAACTAACAATAATACATCAGTAAGCGTAATACTTCCTTTTTCAAATCTTCCCTTTGTACTATTATCTGGGATATAACATTCAGATGAAGAAGCAATAAATATAGTATATATAAGCACAAAAAATATTTTTTTCAATAAACCACTCCTTTAGAACCCTTAGAAATATCTTTTTGTTGATATTAAAAACTAATACCTGCTCCTAAATTATAACCTGTAGAACCGTTTACAAATCCTATATCAGCAATAATATAAAATAATGGAAATGGACTAAACCTTACTCCTCCGTTCATTCTATATCC
>Ga0123519_10004191_pt1 | contig 23513 bp, 20 predicted proteins | sample YelNatPaOPRAMG02_FD_87396 | JGI IMG/M metagenome (GOLD analysis project Ga0123519, IMG submission 87396) | Hot spring microbial communities from Yellowstone National Park - Yellowstone National Park OP-RAMG-02 (version 2) | ecosystem: Environmental > Aquatic > Thermal springs > Hot (42-90C) ...
AAATCACAGTATTTTAGCTTTTCCTAAAATCTCTCTTTATAACAATTAACACACCTACACGCAGGTGCAGGTGTGCACTTTACAGCAGGTACAGAAGCATCTACACAAAGTGGACACAAGACACAGCTATATTCACAGACAGGACAGAAGCTTTCAGGGATGAATTTCCACAGGAGAAGGTTTAAGTGTAGGAAATAAAATAACTTCTCTAATTGAAGAAGAATCTGTAAGTAACATTACTAGTCGGTCAATCCCAATACCCATACCTCCTGCTGGAGGCATACCGTATTCAAGAGCTTCCAGAAAATCCTCGTCCAGTGGGTGAGCATCTTCATCCCCTGCTTCTTTATTTTTCTGTTGTTCTAAAAATCTTTCTTTTTGGTCATAAGGGTCATTTAGCTCTGAAAAAGCGTTGGCAATTTCAAATCCACCAATAAAAAGCTCAAATCTATAGGTAAAAGTAGGGTCGTCTTCTTTCTTTTTAGCTAGAGGAGAACATTCTAAAGGATAATCCAATACAAATGTAGGTTCTATTAGATTAGGTTCTACTGCAGTAGAAAAGATTTTATCTAAAATATGGGGTAGAGTCATTTTTTCTGCACCTTTAATACCAAGTTTTTGAGCTACCTGCGTAGAGATATTGCGATCTCGTAGCTTAGAGATATTAAAACCAGTATAAAAGTGGAAAAGCTCATCCATTTTAACTCTTCTATATGGGGGTTTAAGATTTATATGATGCCCTTTATATTCTATAGAAAAATTCTGCAGGACTTCTACTGCTATCCGAGAAATAATACTTTCTGCAAGTTGCATCATATCTGTATAATCTGCATAAGCCTGGTAAACTTCTAAAGAAGTAAACTCGGGATTATGAATAGTAGAAATACCTTCATTACGAAAAACTCTACCTATCTCATAAACCCGCTCAAATCCACCTACTAATAATCGTTTAAGATGAAGTTCTGTAGCAATCCTTAAATATAGTTCTAAATTTAAAGCATTATGATATGTAACAAATGGTTTAGCATTAGCTCCACCGTGAATAATATTCATAGTGGGTGTTTCAACTTCATAAAAGCCAATAGAATCTAAATAATTTCTAATTGTCTTTATAATTAAAGAACGACGGACAAAAAGCTCCCTTACTTTTGGATTCATAATTAAATCCAGGTGTCTCTTGCGATAACGAAGCTCTGGATCTTTAAGCCCATGCCATTTTTCTGGCAATGGCTTTAAACATTTACTCAAAAGATTAAACTCTTTTACCAGTAAGGAAAGCTCTCCTTTATGAGTTCTAAATACCTGTCCTTTTACTCCTATAATATCTCCAATATCTATATATTTTAATAATTTAAACTTTTCTTTATCTAAAAAGTTAACTCCAAAATATAATTGTATTTTCCCACTAAAGTCTATAATATCTGCAAATATGACATTGCCATGAAGCCTTTTAGAGACAAGCCTCCCTGCTAAGGAAACTTCTTCAGATGATGGGGTTGGGCCTATTTCGGCAAATTTTTGATGAAGTAGCAGTGCACTACTATCTACTGCATATCTACCCCCAAAAGGAGATATCCCCTTTTCTTTTAAAACTTTTAAGTGCTCTTCTCTTTGTTTTAATTGTTCAATTAATCGTTCACTCATTTTTTTTCTATAATATCAACTAACTCATATTTTACTTTACCTGCAGGTACTGTAACCTCTATTATTTCTCCTTTTTTCTTTTCTAACAATTCTTTACCAACTGGACATTCAGTAGATATTCTACCTTCCAGAGGGTCACTTTCTGCACTACCTACAATGGTAAACTCATATTCCTGATCAGTGCTTAGATTTTTTATTCTCACAGTAGAACCTACAGATACAATACCTTCTTTCCTTTCCAGTTCATCTATTATGACTGCATTATCTATCATTTCTTGTAGAGTATAAATCTCACTTTCAATAAAAGCTTGCTCTTTTTTAGCCTCTTCATATTCAGAGTTTTCCCCAATTTCTCCAAACTCTTTAGCCTGACGAATTCTTTCTCCAATTTCTCTACGCTGTATATTTTTAAGGTTATAAAGTTTTTTCTTTAATTCTTCTAAACCTCTCCTGGTAAGATGAATAGTTTTTTCTGGCATATTTATATTATCCCCCTCCTATTGCTTAATTTATAAGAGTTAGCTTTTTTAGAGATAAGCATAATTTCTTCCTGACTTAACCAGCGGTCAAAACTTCTAAATCCTTCTAAAGAAAATCCGTGTTTTGTAGCCAATTCTGTAATTTCCTGGACCTTATTTAAAGGAATTTTCCTGCCCAAGCTATAACTTACATATCTTTTTTCCAGTGCCAGTATCATTGTCTCAGCCATACAAGCTAAAGCTACTCCTTTGGGATAACCAAAATCATAACCAAAATCAACATCCCCTGGCACTCTAACTAACCCACCTTCAATCACCAGCACATCATCTCTTTGCAAAGCTACCTCTCTACATACATCATGTGGCAAAGCTACATCACAAATCACACTTCCAGATAAAGGATAAGATGGCTCAATTACACTCTTTACACTACTTGTAGCTGAAATTACCAACTTACTTTGCTGGAGAGCTTCTTTTATATCTGTAGTTATATTTAAATCTATGCCAGCAAAATCTTCTATTTCTTCTTTAACTTTTTGTAAAGTTCGCTTATTTCTACCAACTAAAATTATTCTTCCTACTTTATCTATAAGCATTTTAGCACAAGCTCTACCTATAGCTCCTGTAGCTCCTACAATAGCACATCGTTCCTTAGAAATGTCTATATTCATTAATTTAGCTGCTTTGATAGTAGCCTCTACAGCTGTAGCAATTGTATAACTGCTACCACTAGTTACGGGTATATTGAGATTACGAGCTATAGTCTCCCCTGCATCCCCTACTACAGAGGTATAAGCTCCCAACCCAATTATTTTAGCTCCAAGCTCTTCTGCTAATTTACAAGCTTCTATTATTTTTTTATACACTTTTTCCAGAGGTAATTCCAGAAATTGTTCAGGTAAAAAAGGACAGCTTATAAACCATCCCTCTGCTGTATCCCCTGTAAGAGACTTTATGCCTGTAATATTAGATGTTTTGAATGGTGGCATCCATTCAAACATCTTCTTTATTAATTCTTCTCTCTTAGTAACTACTCTTGGCTCAAAATTTATTATATCTTGTTTATCCAGCGGATGAATAATAAAAGCAAATTTACCTGGATATTTATTTGGTTCCACTTTTATCTAGCTCAAACTCCTTTTTAATAGCTTTTAACATAGCTTCAACATTTCCTTTTACTTTAATTTTTAGCAATGGTCCCATTATGGAGGTAAAAGTAGGCAAGCCAAAGTCATAATTAACTTCAAGTGTTACAAGTGTGCCTCCATCTTGTGGCTTAAATGACCACTTCCCTTCAAACTTGTCTAGATCACCTTCTAAAAGGTAATAACTAATGACTAGATTGTCATCATCAAAATTATCCTTTTCCTTCCAATAAATAGTAATTCCTTCTATTTCACTTGCCCATTCTGTAACGGTGCTATTTACATCTCTAGAAACTACTTTAACTTCTTTTATATCTGGTATAAATTCTGGGAAACGTTCTAGTTGCTTTGTAAATTTATATACCTCTTGTGGTACTCCAGATATAAAAATACTTCCTTCAACTTTAGTCATTTACCATCTCACCTCCTGCATCTTGCGAAAATAACTCCCTCACACCTAAAATGCTATTATGGAATACCTCTATAACCCTATCCAGCTGCTCCTTTGTAATAATTAAGGGAGGTTCAAAGCGAATAACTTTTGGATTATTTAGGGTATAACCAGCAGTTACTCCTTGTTTAGCCATCTGATATATTACTGCTCCTCCATAAGCCTCTTTAGTTAACTCAACTCCAATCATAAGCCCTTTCCCTCGCACTTCTTTTATTATTTCTGGAGCATCCTTAGAGATACTTTTAAGTTGTGACAGAAGATACTCTCCAAGGTGATAAGCTCGCTGGGGTAGAGAATCACGTAGTATAATTTTAATAGTGGTAATAGCAGCTACGCAGGCTGCCTCTCCACCACCAAATGTAGTCGTATGAATTAGTGGATGCTTTTTAAAACATTCCCATACTACTGGTGTAGCTATAAATGCTCCTATAGGCATAACTCCACCGCCCAATGCTTTGGCAAGAGTTAGAATATCTGGAACTACACCAAAATGCTCTACAGCAAACATTTTACCAGTGCGGCCAAGTCCTGTCTGAACCTCATCAGCTATAAGTAAAACTCCATATTCATCACATAACTCTCTTACTTGTAACCAGTATTGTGGAGGAGGAACAACAATTCCACCTTCACCTTGAATTGGCTCTAATATTACAGCAGCTGTATCGTCTCTGTTAATCACTTTAGCAAGTGCTTCTGCGTCTCCAAAAGGTATATGTTCTACCTGCGGGAGGAGAGGTTCAAATCCTTCTTTAAAGACTTCTCTACCTGTAGCACTTAAAGCTCCAAAAGTCTTTCCGTGAAAAGAATTAATAGCAGAAATAATCTTTGGTTTACCTGTGGAAAGCCGAGCAATTTTTATAGCTCCTTCTACAGCTTCAGCTCCACTGTTGCAGAAAAAAGAAAACTGTAAATCTCCTGGGGTAATTTCTGCAAGCAGTTTAGCTAGCTCTCCAAGAGGAGCATTAAAGAAAAGCTTGGAAGAAAGGGGAAGCCTATCCAATTGTTTTTTAACAGCTTCTACTACCTCGGGATGTGCATGCCCGAGGGAAAACACACCATAGCCTCCAGCACAATCTATGTATTCCCTCCCTTCTATATCTTTAATCAAAGCTCCTGCTCCTTCCCACTCTACAGTTCCATAACCAGCTATTTTAAGCAAACGAGCTAAAGATGGATTATGATAGTTGGAATAATTATAAATAGTCTGATTAATTAATTCTTTAGGTTCCATAATTTGAGTTAAATTCTACCAAAAATTAGCTATTCCTTCTTTTATGGATAAACCAATTTTGATAACACAATAAAAAATCAAGTTTTAACAGTTTGTTAACATTTAACTTGTTGACTTATTTTTAAAAACTTTTTATTATATAAAAAAAACTTAAAGAAAGGATGAATGAAATGAAACAAATAAATCCTTTTGATAGTAGAGATGTAAAAATGTTGGAACAAATTGTGTTATCATCTAAGAAGACTCACACAGAAGTAACCGCTATAACAAAAGCAGATGGAGTAACATTATCTTCTGAAGCTTTAGGAATAAAAAAGCTTTTAGTAGCAACAGGTGATAAAGGTACTGAAGTGAAAGTTAAAAATTTATTAAAGAAAATGGGAATAAAAGTAGAACAGGAGTTAAAAGATATAAAAGCCCTGAAAATAAGTGGAACTGAGGCAACAATTAAGGAGTTAGAAAAAGCAGGGTTCTCAGTAGTAGAAGATAAAGAGATAAGAATTATTCCTACCCTTCCTCCCCCCACGGGTAGAGTGCCACGTCCAGCTGTAGAAGAAGATAAAACAAAAGATGTATTAAGACTTAATGTGGCTATGCCTACTATTGAAGAAAACAAAAAATATACAGGTAAAGGTGTAGGAATTGCTATTATAGATTCAGGCATTGCTCTACATCCAGATGTAAAAGATAGATTAGTAGCTTTTAAAGATTTTGTAGGGGGTAAAGAAGGGGTAGCAGAAGCTTATGATGATTCGGGACATGGGACACATGTAGCAGGAGATGCTGCAGGCGCAGGTGTTATTTCGCAAGGCTTTTATCATGGACCAGCTCCGGAAGCTAATTTAATAGGGTTAAAAGTAGTAGATGCTAGTGGAGGAGGCAAAATCTCTTCTGTAATTAAAAATATAGTGAAAGCAATTGACTGGATAATTAAGAACAAAGATAAATATAATATCAGAGTAATTAATATGTCACTTGGAATACCTCATATTATTCCATTTATAGACCCAATTAATAAAGCTGTAAATGAAGCAATTAAAGCTGGAATCACTGTAGTAGCTGCTGCTGGTAATGAAGGACCTAAAACAGGCACAATAACATCGGCTCCAGGGGATAATCCAAATGTGATTACAGTTGGAGCAACTGATGACAAAAATACTCCGGAAAGAGTAGATGACGAGATAGCACCTTTTTCCAGTCGTGGACCAACTTTAGCTGGAGAAACAAAACCTGATATAGTATCTCCGGGGACAGAGATAATGAGTTTAAATGTCCCGAATTCCTTTCTAGATATACAAGCAAAAAAAATGGATCAGATTAGAGAAGTTATAAAACAATCTAAGCCAGAGCAACTTAAGGAGATAGCTAAACAGATGGTAAAAGCAGAAGTTATACCAGCTGAAGCTCTGGAGTTACCTTCAGAAGAATTAAGGAAATTACTACTAGGAGCAATTCCAGGAATTCCTCGTGATGGTCAAGTTCCTGGAAAGGATATTTATTTATATATAGGTTTGCCAGGCACATCTATGGCTTCCCCAATTGTAGCAGGTGTTGTAGCCCAAATGATAGAAGCTAATCCGAATCTTAATCCTATACAAATAAAGGAAATTCTCAAGAAAACTGCAGACAAGCTCCCTGGCGGAGGAGACGCCAATGTGCAAGGAGCAGGTTATATAGATGCAAAAGAAGCAATAAAAGTTGCAGAAGATTTAGCAAAAGAAAAGCGGGCATAAGAACTCTTAGCTAACAGTATAAAGGACTATCACCTCTCTGTGTAGATGCTTCCAGCCCTTAGTGTGGACAAATAATTTTGCACTACCCTTAAAGTTTCTTATTGGAGACTTTTAGTAACTTTTTTGTTATTCTTGCTTTTTAAGTATCAAGAATGTATAATTAAACTTACCTAAACTTTTTGAAATTGGAGGTTAAAATGAAGATACTACTGACTAATGATGATGGTATCTATTCACCGGGATTAAATAAATTAGCTTATAAACTCAAGGAGGAATTAGGAGAAGTACTGGTAGTTGCTCCTGATAGGGAAAGAAGTGGTGTAAGTCATTCTATTACTTTCATACAACCTATTCGATTATTTCTTTTAAAGGATGATAAAATAAAATTTTATGCTACTACCGGTACCCCAATTGATTGTATTTTACTTGCTCTTTATCAATTAAAGTTTAAGCCCGATGTAATAGTATCAGGTATAAACCGTGGAGCAAATTTAGGGGAAGACATAATTTATTCTGGGACAACAGCAGCAGCCAGAGAGGGAGCCATTCTAGGATTCCCTGGCATTGCTGTTTCTTTAGATTGTTATAATGAATATCCCTTTTTTGAAACTGCTATACGGGTAACTTTAGAATTCCTCAAAAATATCTGCTGGCAATATTTCCCACATCGTGTATATTTTAATATAAATGTGCCCAATTTACCATGGGAAAAGCTTACAGGGGTTAAGCTTACATATCAAGGTAAAAGAGTATATAAAAATGAAATAGAAGAGATGAAAGACCCCTGGGGTAGACCTGTTTACTGGATTACTGGTGCCCCTCCAAAAGGGATACTGGAGGAGGGAAGCGACCTGGCAGCAGTATCAAGAGGGGAGGTATCTATTACTCCTTTACAGTTAGATTATACTGATTATAAACTATTATCTAATCAAGTATGTAAAAAGCTTTTCATTAGTCCAAGGCTAGGGGAATGGCCTATAATAGAAATACAATCATAATAATTTTATTATCTATAATTTTGTTTCTCATATTAAAGTATGGGGGAGAGGTTTTTATTAACTTTCTATGGTTTAGAGAGCTTGGTTATACGGAGGTATATGCTAAAATAATTATTTATAAATTAGGAGTTTGCCTGGTATGTTCTATAGCATTTTTCATTATTTTTTATCTTAATTTTCTTTTAATTAAACATTTCACCCCACGGATTGTCAGAGTTAGTGAAAGTAATGTAGTAGAAATAATAGATAAGGGTATATTTGAAAAAAAATTTAATCACTGGTTAATTTTACTGTTAATTATATGTTCTGTGTTAATTGGAGGAACAGCCATTAAGGTCTGGCCTGAGTTTGTAAACTTTCTCTACGGAGATAAATGGGGAGTGAGTGACCCTATATTTAATAAAGATTTAAGTTTTTATATGTTTCGCTTACCTTTCTTAGAGTTTGTTTATAATCAAGCTTTATTATGGGTGATTATATTAGTGGTAACTGCTTTTTCTATTTACAATTTTTATCGTTTGATTCGCTTTAATCCTTTTCAGATAGCTCCAAAAGTAAAATTGCATCTCTCTTTACTAGTAGCTTGTTTCTTTGGGGTAATGGTTTTGGGCTTTAAGCTTAAAATATATAATCTTTTATTTCATAAGACTCCTCTTTTAACTGGAATATCTTATACCGATTATTATGCAAGGATTATTGCCTATAAGATATTGATGATTTTAAGTTTAGTATGTAGTATTTTGTTTATATTAAATTACTTCTTTAAAAGAGCCAAAATATTAGTTGGAGCTATAATAATTTATGCAATTGTTTTTATGTTTATGGGGGGGGTATATCCAGTTGCGCTTGAGCAACTCAAAGTAAAACCAAATGAACTTACCTTAGAAAAACAGTTTTTAAACTTTCATATACAGTCAACTTTACAAGCTTATGGGCTTGACAATGTAACTATAAAAGAATTATCCTTGGAAGAAAAGCTATCGTCTAGATTACTTAATCAGCATAAGGATGACCTGCTCAATATTCGTCTGTGGGACCAGGAACCTCTTAAGAAAACCTATGCTCAACTTCAAGAAATTCGCACTTATTATGAGTTTGCAGATGTAGATGTAGATAGATACTCTACTAACTTTGGTGGTTATAAACAAGTTATGCTATCTGCTAGAGAACTATCCTGGGAACAATTACCTACAAAAGAGTGGATTAATCTTCATCTCACTTATACCCATGGCTATGGTGTGTGTGTATCTGAGGTAAGTGGTTTTACAAAAGAAGGCTTGCCCTTATTTCTAGTAAAAGATATACCACCTGTTAGCGAAGAACCATCTCTAAAAATAGATTATCCTCAAATTTACTATGGAGAATTAACCGATTCTTTTTGTATTGTTAATACTAATCTCCCCGAATTTGACTATCCTTATGGAGGGGAAAACCGCTATACACATTATCAAGGTAGAGGTGGTATTACTTTATCCAATCTGGCTATGAAGTTTTTATTTACTATATGTTTAGGAGAACCTAATATTCTACTTAACAAAGACATTACTTCTAAAAGTAAGATTATGTTATGGAGGAAAATAGATAAACGAGTAAAAAAATTATTCCCTTTAATTGATTATTCATCTGATCCTTATATAGTAATCAGCGAAGGAAGAATTTATTGGTTAATAGATGGCTATGTCTCCTCTTCACACTATCCCTACTCCTTACCTTATTCTGAGCAGGGGGAAAACTATATAATAAATCTTGTAAAGGTAACAATAGATGCTTATACTGGGGAGGTAAACTATTATTTAGTAAATTCTAATAATCCCTGGAGCCGTCTTTATCTTAAAGCTTTTGGAGGAATATTTAAACCTATAAAAGAAATGCCACCCTCTCTTCTAAGTCATATTAGATATCCAGAAGAGCTTTTCTACATACAATCTAGCATATACTCTATATATCATATGGAAAACCCACAGATATTTTACAATAAAGAAGACCTCTGGAATATCCCTCAAGAGATATTTGGGAATACCCCAAAAGAGATGAAACCATATTATACAATAATGAAGTTCCCCTGGGGGGGAGAAAGAGAATTTATACTTTTGCTACCTTTTACTACATACAATAAAAACAATTTGTCTTCACTTTTTTGTGTTAGAAACGATAAAGCCAATTATGGTGAACTTGTAGTATTTAAATTCCCAAAGAAAAAGCTTGTTTACGGACCAATGCAAATAGAAGCCCGTATTGATCAAGACCCAGAGATTTCAAAACAACTCTCCCTGTGGAGCCAAAGGGGCTCTGATATAATTAGAGGTAATCTCCTTATAATACCTGTTGAAAATACACTTTTATACATAGAGCCTCTTTATTTAATTGCAGCAAAAGGAGCACTCCCAGAACTAAAAAGAATAATCCTCGCTTATGAAGACAGGGTAATAATGGAATCTAACCTGCTTTCTGCTCTAAATAAATTAACAGAAGGCTTATTTATACCAGCTACCTCTGGAGATATAAAGGAAACTGACAAAAAAGAATACTATCTCCAGCAAATACAGGAATGTTTAAAAGATTTACAATCATCAAAACAATTTTTAAAAGACTTTAATTGGGCAGAGTTTGGCAAGCATTTAGAAAAATTGGAAAATAGATTAAAAAAGATTTTAAAAGAATCTTGTAACAATTAATATTATTTGATATAATTATTAAAATGTATATTTTAAGAGATATATTAGGAGTAGTTTTGACAGCAGGAGTAGCTGGATTAATACTTTTTCTGTATTTAATTGCTAGATTTTATGAACAGAAAAGTCAGTGTAATAAATTTTCCTATTGGTTTATTTTGCCTTTTGGTATGCTGGTATTAGGAATAAGTTTTTTTTCTTTTGTTAAATTAGAAGAAATAGCTTATTTATTCTTAAGTATCGGGGGTGGGTTACTTATTATAATAAGCAAATACCTTTATGATATTATGACAAAAACCGACTAGACTTTAAAAGGGGGGATGAAAAGTTGAATGAAAAGAAAAAAATCTTAATAATTGAAGACGATGCAGAAATGATAGATTTAATTAAGTTAATTTTAGAAAATGAAGGATATGATGCTATTGGAGTTATGGGGGGAAAACAGGGATTAGAAAGAATGTATAAAGAAAATCCAGACCTGGTATTACTAGATATAATGATGCCAGAAATAGATGGGTGGGAAGTGTTTCATAAAATGAAATCTGATGAGAAACTGAAAAGTATACCAGTAATAATAGTTACGGCTCGTTCTGAAAATATAGAGAAGATAATAGGCCTACATGTTGCAAAAGTGGATGATTATATTACAAAACCTTTTGGCATAAAAGATATTACCTCCAGTATAAAAAGAGTTTTATCACTACGGCAAGGAGCTGAGTAAGTAATGGAAAATATAGATAGAGTAAAAACAGGTATTAAAGGCTTGGACGAAATGCTAAATGGAGGTTTCCCTGCAAGAAGTGTAATACTTTTGGAAGGTGCCCCTGGCACAGGGAAAACAACTCTAGGAATTCAATTTATATATAATGGCATTACTCTTTATAATGAGCCAGGAATTATAGTAACTTTTGAACAGTTCCCACATCAACTTTATCGTGATGCAAAGAATTTTGGATGGGATTTAAGAAAACTGGAAGAAGAAGACAAATTAAAAGTTGTGTTAATGGATCCCAAAATACTCTATAATAGTATACAATCACCAGAGGGTATAATAGAAAAGTGGATTAAAGATATGTCAGCAAAGAGAATTATGGTTGACAGTCTCACTCATTTACAGCGGCTATCTGCTAATCCAGAAAAGCTGAGGCAATTAGAATACTCTCTATTTAATGCTTTTAAGCGTGAAGAATTAACAGCAATTGTTGTGGGTGAACAGAGGAATTTACTTGGAGCCTTATGTACAGACCAAGCTGGCACAGCTTTTCTAGCAGATGGTGTAATAATTCTTCGTTATGTAGAATTGGAAAGCACCATTCAAAAAGCAATTGTAGTAATTAAATTGAGGGGTTCTGACCATGACAAAGATATTCGTAAATTTTCAATTACTTCACAGGGAGTTGTAGTAGAAAGTAAATTTGAAGGTTGTGAAGGTATTATAAGTGGTTCTCCTCATAGAAGAATGGAAGAATCTTTTATGAACGCTTTTATTAAGAAAAGGAAGGAATAATGAAAAGATTGATAGCCTGCCTTATACTACTATTTCTATGGGTAGGTTGTAGTGATAGTGTAGATAGTCCTTCTTATTTAATAGGCTTAAACAAGTGGGGAGTAAGTGGTGCTGAAGGTTATTTGCAACTTTTACATCGTAATTATCCAAATAGTGTCATTACAAGCGGTTATTATGACTGGCGTGACGTTAGTGTATATCGCAAAAAAGCAGGTTTACACTATGGGTATGATTTTGCATTAGAAAAAGGTAGTATAGTGCCAGCTGGCTGGGAAGGCAAAGTTACAAATATTATACCCTGGCCTTGTGGAGAGTATGCAGTGGAAGTTAGTAAAGAAGTACAGGTAACTCAATATGGGCATATATTACCACTGGTAAAGGTAGGTGATTATGTAAAAGTAGGTGAACCGGTAGGGAAAATAGTAAAAGACCATCTAGACTTAAAAATAAAAATTAGTGGTAAATATTTTGACTTTGGTATATGGGATAAAGAACAAAATTCTTTTAATAAAGCCCTCCCAGTAGATATATCTAGATGATTTAATAATGACTGCAAGTTAGCTTGTATAAATAATTCTTTTCCAGATTTCCTATTTTTGCAGAGAAAGGTCTTGGATTACATTGTTAATATAATAACGAATGGATTCATTAGTTTCTTTTTCTAAAGCCTTTTTTAAATAAGGAATTGCATTTTTGTCACCAAGAGTTTTAATGATTGTTAGGGTAACTTTCTTAACATCTTCCTTGGGGTTATTGATTTTTGAGTAAATAAAATCTTTAAAATTTTCCTCCCCTGTGTTAACTAAAGCTGCGGCTATCCACAATTGTGCTTTCAGGTCTTTACTGTTTTTAAATAGATTTAAAAGTGCTTTTTTATCTTTAAGTACACCTCTAGGCATAAGCTCTTCTATAATAGCTATTTGAAGGGCAGGTTCTTCCTCTTGAAATAATCTTTCATTGATTAGCTTTAAAGTTTGAGGTGTTCCTATTTTAGCCAAAGTATGAATTGCATAAGCTCTCACAAAGAAATCTTCATCGTTAAGAAATTTCGACAGTTCCGGAACAACTTGTTCTTTCCCAATAATACCTATAGCTTCTACAGCTAATGAACGTATCATAGGGTCGGCGTGTGAAAGTAGTGCGTGTAAAGGTTTAAGTAACTGGGGAGAGCCTAAAGCTTCTGCAGTCATTATTGCTTGAGAACATATCTCTGGATTTGAGGAAGATAGAAGTTTTGTAACCTGTGAAATAGCTTGAGTTAACCTGAGATTTGCTACTCCATGAAGAGAAGCAACTAAAATTTTTGGATCTAAAGAAGAAAGGTATTTTAAAAAAAGGTAGGAGGCTTTCTCTTCCTTTTTTTCTGCTAAAATCCAGAGAAGTAAGCCTTTACTATTAGCAAACTCTCTATCCTCTAAAACCTTTTCTATAACAGGCAGAAGCTCTCCCTTTAAAGCAATAAGTGCAGAAATAATAGGATATTGATAGTCTGGAGCAGAATTCTTCAACTTATCTATCAATACCTTTGCGGAATTTATGTCTCCAATTTCTCCTAAAGCCTCTGCAGTGGCAACAATTAAAGGAGGTGAATTGCTATCCTGCAATAGCTTTTCTAATTTAAGGCGGGCTTTATTATTTTTTTGCCTTCCTAACAAGAAAGCTGCTACTGCTTTTTGAGCATCATCTTCTTCATCTAACTTTTTCATAAGAAATATATAAGTGGCTTTAGAATTTCTAATAAAATAATCAATGGCTTCGGCTTTTTCTTTGCTGGAAAATTGTTTACTATTTAATAATATAGTAAAATAATAATTATCTTTCTGCAACCCTAAATTACAGCTTATCACAAAAAAAATAGATAATAAAATGAAAGACATCTTGATCAGTTTATCTGCTAACTTTTCTAAATTTAATAACATAATAAAAGCTTTCTTCTAAAAGCTTTCTAAATATTTTTTTGCCTTCAGGTTTAGTATAAAGCCGCATAAACTCTTTAATTAAAGCAAACTTTTTAGAAGAAGTAGTAGTTTTATAAGCTCCTTGTGGAGTTATCTGTTCTATTATACCTGCAGCAACTAAATCTTGCAGGCACTCCTCTATTTGCTGCTGCTCTCTCCCTAAAGCTCTAGCTAGCATAGAGGCAGAGAAAAGCGCAAAAGGATTATAATAAAGAAAACTTAAAACCTCTGCTTTTAAGGAAGTATTTACTACATTTACAATAAAATCACGGAGGCTTTTTGATATTTGTTGCTCATCCATTTTTTTAATTATATCAAACAAATATTTAACTGTCAAATGCAAATTTAATTTAAAATATTATGTATAATCTTTTACCAGAAACAACTTTTGACATTACCTTTTTACTATGATGTTCCTAACCCTGTTAATCAAAATCTCCAATTTCCTTTAAGTTCTAATGTCATATTACCTGCTCTATCTACACCTGCACTTAAATAACCCCATCTAGAGAGACGATAATTTAATTCAACAGTATCTTCCTTCTGCCTGTAGAAGCTTTGTTTAAGTTCTTCTTCACTACTTATTGTATAGGTATGAATGTGATAAGAAACATTTAAAGAAGATGTTATATTTTTACCTAGCACAAAGTCTAAACCTTTCCCGGGTTCAAGTTCCAGCGATACAGTATCTAACCGTAGCTGGCGTGAAAAATTTTCCTCTAAAGGATTTAAAACATTAAAAGTAAATGCATTCTTAGCTACTCCAAGAGCAGTAGAAGTTAACCACTTGGTGTTTATTCCTTTATCTAAATTTAAAGGGAAAAGGACATCTAAGGCCTCTTCTTCAGTCTTTGCATCAGTAGCTGTGACAGAAGTATGAAGTGAGTTTGCCAATCCACTAATAACAATTTCTGCACCACTTCTATATCCTGAAACAGAAGTAGCTCTTATATCTAATTCTGGAACTATACCATGGCTTCTGCGAAAAACTGCCTGAGCCCTCATTATATCAAATTTTAAACCTGATAAATAAAACTTCCCCTGATGAGCCATAATCTCTCCTTCTGCTTTAATATCAGAAAGATTACCCTGTAAATTAACGCCTCCATATATAGAAAAATGAGAATTATTAAGTTTAATCCAAACCCCGGGGCCAATTTTAATGGTATAATCAAGATAAGCTCTATTCAGTAAGGATTTAGTAATAGAAGAGGAAGTTGCGAGAAGATTAAAACCCAGCTTTTTTTTAGGCGTATTCTCTTTTTGACTTATTTTATTAATAAATTTGTCTAATTCTAAAGTATAATCTTTAATCTCTCCTTCACCCTCAAGAATAAGATTACCTTCTTTATATATTAGATTTAGGCTGGAAGATAACTTAGAAGTAAGTTGGAGTGGTGTATAACTAACTATTCCTTCATCTAGTTTTGCTACTCCTTCAAAAGTAAAAGCCTTTTCCCAGTTGCCTTCTCCTTGAAAGGTAATCCCTCCTCCTCCCATCTCCCCTTGTCCGTCCTTAAGGCATACCTTATTACCTTGAAAATCTAAATCAAATTTTACTCCTGAACATTCTGTGAAAAAAGTAGAAGTAATTTCTGTATCCCGAATAGAAACTTTCCCTGAAATTCTGGGGGAATGCAGCATTCCTTTAACCTGTAAATCTAAAGCAAGGTTACCCTTTGCTTTAATGTCATCATTTTCAAATATTATCTGATTAAGATTTCCATTGATACTTAAATTTAAAGGAGCAGTTTGAAGTGACTTCTCTTGCCAGTAAAAAGGAAGCTCTCCTTTGATAACTATCTTATCTCTACCATCTACCAATTGAATTTCTTCTACATTAATTTTATTGCCCTCAAAACTAACTATACTTCTAACTCTCTCTACAGAAAGCCCTGCAAGGCTTGCATCTTCAATCCAGAAGGTAAGAAGTCCTCGAGGGGAATCTAAAGAACCTTCTAAAGATGCATCAAGGTTTAAATTTCCTTTTAGTGGTAAACCCTTAGTATAAAGTTGGGAGAATAGGTCTAAATCTATATTCCTTATCTCTCCTAAAAGCGAAATAGTTTTATCAGAATTAATTTTGCCCGAAGCTATAAGTATATCGTCCCCAGTTCTTATAAAAATTTTTTTAAGCTCTATTTCATCCTTATTAAAGGAGATTTCTGCATTTAATTCTTCAATTAAGTTTTTCATTAAATAAAAGTTAACTATATTTATTTCCGTTATTAAAGAAGGCTTATTTATAGTATCTGTTAAACGAGAGGAAACTTTTAACTTTCCTCCATAAACAGGAATAGAATGTGGCAAAAGAGAAAGGAGGTTTTCAAGTGAGGTATCTTCTCCATCTAAACTAATCTCCAATCTATAAGGAGGAACAACCTCAAGCCACCCGCTAATAGTGTACTCATCCCCCTTAAAGTCAACAGGGAATTTTTTAAACTCAATAAGTTTGTCTTTTATAATAGCATTAAAAGAAAACTCGGGTAAATTAATCCCAGAATATCTAAAATCCTTGCAGGTCAAAGTTACCTCCCCCAGAAAAGAGGGATAAACTCCTTCCAATTTTAATTTAAAATCCCCCTTACCTGCCGGTAAAGAACTAATTGGATAAATATCAAATGGTATATCCTCTCCAAGAAAATTCCCTTTAAATACTTTGGAATTAAAGGTGTAAGTGCCCTCCCCTTCTAGTGTCCCTTCTCCAGCTATTAAAGCAGTTAAACTGGAAAAGGAAAAGCTCGAATTATTAGCTTCAAAATTAAATAATAAGGAAAGCTCTTTCCTGTAAAGTTTGCCTGCATTTAACTTTGCTTGCCCTTTGATAATTGGATTTTTGGGTGTGCCTGTTATATGAAAACTACTTACAAGAGACCCGGAAATCTCTTTAGGGAAGCGGAAAGGCAAAAAACCTAAAAGGAGTGAGTTTATTTCTTTGACACTTGTTTCACCTTGTAAATTTAAATCTATTTGCGGGCTTAATCCTATTTCTCCCTTTATTTTATAAATATCCTCTTCTGTAAGTAAAAGAAAATCCTTTAAATAAAGAGAACTTCCAATTAAGCTAAATTCTCCTTTACACTTACATAGTATTCCATTAATCTCACCGGTAGGGATTAGAAATCTTCCATCTATTAAAGGTTTACCAAAACTCCCTTTAACAGTTATCCCTCCCAAAATCTTTCCTTTACTATTAGAAAGAGCGGGACAAAAAGTACTGATATAATCCAGATTTAAATCATCTATCAAAGCTTCTGCCTGTATTGTTCCACTGGTAAAACTTCCATTCGCATGCAGTTTACCTCCTCCAATCTCTTCACAGGTTATTTCACCATAGTAACTTGCTAGACCGTTCATAAAAAATTTCCCTTGCCACATTTTTAGTGGAATCCCTTTCCAGAGTCCTTCTTTTAGTAATATATCCCCTTCCCCATACAAAGTAGAAGAAGAAAGAAAGATTTGCGTAGAAAATGATAGAAAATCCTTTCCCTGTTTATAAACACCTTCAAGTGGGGGGACAAAAAGAAAAGGCTTTTTCCAGTAAAATATGCCTGATTTTATATCTACATCTCCCTCATAAATAGAGGCTTTTAAGTTCTCTGCTTCTCCAATTACTACTGGCTCCATAAATGCCCCTCCTGTATATAAAAACAAAGTATCTGCCAAACCTCTAATTGGAACTTTTAAATCTGCATTTATCCATTTTTTAGCAAAAGCTAAAGTTACTTTCTTTCCCTTTATTTCAAATTGAAACTGTTGAGAAAAAAAATCTATAAATCCAGCTCCTATATAAATCCCACTACTTCCACTTAACTTAACCTGTGGGAAGAAAAGAATTTTATTCCAAATTCCTAGCTGGCTTTTATTTATTAAAAAACTTTCATCTTTATACCAGAGTTTTCCTTTTATAATTTCTCCTGCAATTAAAGGCAAAGCAATTGGTCCTTTTACTAATCCCAGGAAATTAATTTCAAACTGGAAAGGGAAAGATAAAGATAATAACCTTTCCAAAGCCCTTCCCCTTAAATTTTCTCCTTTAAAAAAAATTTCTAATTGAGGAGAAGTAGAACTTCTAAAATCAATTTTACCTTTACCAATTAAATTAGCTTCTTCTAAAGTAGCCTTAAATTCTTCTATCTTTAATATTTTTTTTGAGTAATTCAAAAGAGCAAATATATGTTTATCTTCTTCTAGCTCTAAATTGGCAACACCAGTTAGTTTCTTAATATTACCGGTAAGAAAACCTAAGAACTTAACTTTAGGAAATCTATTTATAAGAAAAACATCTTCCCCACTAATCCAGAAAAAAAATTCTGGTTTAGAAAACATCTTCTTTACTAAACCACTTCCTTTAACCTCCCCTCTATTTGACACTACTTTAATTGCAGGAAAGTAAACCTGCTTCTCTTCAAGCAAAAAACTTCCTTCAATATTTTTAATGCCTAAAGTGGTATTACTGGCAATCAGCTTAAAATCGCCTTGCCAGTTTAGTGGTTTCTGTCTACCCCTAATATTAACTTTACCACTAATATTAGAGGCAGAATTTAGAAATGTTTTGCAAGGTGGCAACAACTTTAAAGGTTTTATCTTACTTAAAGAGACTGAAATCTCTAAATAAGGATAAGAGGAAGGATAAAATGTGCCTTTAAAACTTACTCTACCTCCATCGGTAGGTAAAGCAGAAAAGTTATAAAAGACAAATTTAAAAGGATTAATATCTACCTCTCCACTAATTTGCTTCCATATTTCATTACGGTATTTTAAAGAAAAATTATCTAGCTTACTCTTTCCACTAAAATACCAGCAATCATAACTATAAGTAAAATTAAACAAGCCTTCAAGTTCCCCTGAAGTAATATTCAGTTCCTTAGGTAAAGAGAAAAATTCTCGCAGTATATCTGCTGAGATAGCTTTATAATAAAGCTTCCCAAGAAGTCTTAAAGATGAGAGATTTCCACTACCTTCAAATTGCAAACTCCCACCTTTCTCCATATAAACCTGTCCATTAAATCTAAAATCCTTTCCAGAAGTAACAAAACCATTTATTGAGTTAATAAAAATTTCTTCTAGCTTTTCCCCTGAAGGAGTATAAATTATCACTTTTCCTTTATACACTTCGACATTACCATAAATTGGCAAAGAAGAAAGCAAATTTTTCTTTTTCCATTTTCTTACAGGGAAAGAATACTTAAGATAAATCTGAGGTTCAATTATACTTATCTTTTCTATCCTGAAAGGAAACAAATTGGGAGAAAAATTTATTTCTTTAACCGAAATCTTATTGTTAGCCCAATTCAGATAAACACCTTTAAGAGTAACTCTAGAAAAAGTAAAATATACCTTTTCTACTATAAAAGGAACTCTTAAGTAATTTGCAATTAAAGAATTAATTTCAAAAGCTTTTATTTCCCAAACCACTATTAGTAATATACATACTACTAACAGTAGTTTTAAAAACACCTTTCCTCTTGGCATTGCAATTAGGCTTTTCTAGTATTACAAGTAAACTCCTTCCTGTAAGTTTTTCTTTTTGTAGGGAAGCCTACTTTCTTTACTTACTTCTTTTGGTAAAAGAAGTAAGTAAAGAAACTTTAATGCTACTGCCCTGCTACTTCTTTTAAATTACTGCCCATTTACAGACCACACAATGTTAAGTATAGGAGAGCCATCTATTATAATTTTTTCAGTCTTAATCTTATGAATTTTAACAAGGTTTAAAATCTTTTCTTTTTCTCTACAACTAAATTCTAAGCATATCCCGCAGTTTGAGCTTAAAGAGCGTGGAACAGGAATTAGCTTTACTTTAACTCCGCTTTTTTTAAAAATATCCTCTGCTTTTAAAGCATAATAAGTAGAATGAAAGGTAATTACACAGATTTGTTTATTTTCTTTAGACATTTTATTAGATAATCTATCTCTTTTTCAGTATTAAAATAACCTAAACTAATCCTTACTGTCCCCTCGGGGAATGTGCCGATTGTTCGATGAGCAAGAGGAGCACAGTGAAGGCCAGGTCTAACCATTATTTTATATTTTTCATCTAATAATTGTGCAACTTTACTAGGCTGAATTTTTCCAAGATTAAAAGAAACAATTGGCAGTTTATCTTCTTTAAAGCTACCATAAATTTGAACATCTTTAATTGATTTTAATCTTTCTAATAGATATTGAGAAAGAGACTTCTTCTTCTTCCAGATTTTTTCTATACCTGTATTTAAAATAAATTTAACCCCTGCCCCCAGTCCAGCAATACCAACAGTATTTGGTGTGCCTGCTTCATATTTGTCAGGCAAAAAATCTGGTTGCTCCTCATACTCTGACCTGCTTCCTGTGCCTCCCTGTTTTAAGGGGATTAAATCTACATCCGGTGCTATATATAAACCACCAGTTCCTTGTGGTCCCATCAATCCTTTATGTCCTGTAAAAGCAAAAAGACTAACACCAATTTCAGCAAGATTTATAGGTATGGAACCAGCACTTTGAGCTCCATCTACCATAAATAGTATATTATATTTTCTAGCAATGCTTCCAATCTCATTAACAGGCAATATCTCTCCTGTTACATTAGATATATGTGATATAACAATTAATTTAGTCTGATCACTGATATTTTTTTCCAATTCTTTAATGTCAACAGGGCCACTAGAAGAAGGAGGCACTACAGTTATACTTATATTTAACTCCTTTTCCAGAAACCTTAGTGGTCTCATAACTGAATTGTGTTCAAAAGAAGAGACAATAACATTGTCATTCTTTTTTAATATCCCTTTTAGTCCAAGATTTATTGCTTCGGTAGCATTAGCAGTAAATATTATACGAGAGGAATCGTTTATGCCAAATAAATTCGCCAACAACTCTCTTGTTTCATATATAATTTTTGCTCCTGCAATAGATAACCTGTGGGCGGAACGGCCAGGATTACCACCAATATGGCGTGCGAAATTGTCCATAGCCTTATAAACCGACTCAGGCTTTGGCCAGGAGGTAGCAGCATTGTCAAAGTAAAATATCATTTTAGACTTCTCGATTCCCCAGTCCAGTAATAAAACAAAACAATATCCCAAGCGTCACTGCAATCTTACCATTCAAAGTTACACCTTCTACCCCGGAGGCAAGAAAGAAATTATGACAGAAAGCAGAGCCTATGAGCATACCAAGAACTGTTATCGCTGAATCACTATTACCTTCTCCTGCCAGTATCAGTTGTCTAAGCGGGCATCCTCCTAAAAGGGTTGCCGCCAGTCCCACTAAAAGCATCCCCAGGTAATTCCAGATATAATCATTATGTGCAACTGGTTGATTTAAAAAACCCAGATGAAATTGTCCTAAAGTTAAATTAGTAATAGTAGCAAATAAAAGAACTGCCACAAAACCAATTAAAAGATGAGGATTCTTAATAAGTATTATATCCCTTACCCCCGCAACAAAACAAAATCTTGCCCTCTGGGCTAAACCTCCAATAATAAGGCCAGCAATAAATGAAATTAAAATTGGTGCATGCTGGCTTGCAGACCCTTTTGAGCTAAAAAATATAAAACCTGGTCTTACTAAAAGCAATATCAAAAGCCCAAACATAAAGGTAGGCATAATTAAACCATTTGCCTTGCTTAAGGAAGTAGCTCTTGACAGTACAAAACCTCTCTTAAGAAATAAAACCCCTATCCAGATACCAGATATAAAACCTGCCAATCCAGGCAGTGCATTAAGGTCTCCTCCCCCTAAACGCAAAAGCATTCTTATTGGACATCCAAGAAACATAAGCGCACCAATCATTAAAAAAGCTCCAAGGGAAAAACGAATTACTGTAGAAGAACCACCTTGAGAGCGAAACTCTCCTTTAAGAAGTGATACCAGAAATGCACCTAAAACAAAGCCGATAATCTCTGGACGAATGTATTGAACTACGGAAGCTCTATGTAATCCCAAAGCACCTGCAGTATCTCGCAAAAAACAAGCTACACATATACCCATATTAGGAGGATTCCCAAGTTTTACTAATAAACCACCCAAAACCCCAACTACAATTCCTGTTAAAAGCACCATACCAGAAAATTTACGTAGAGTATTCATTTCCCTTTGGTTTTTTTATTATAATATAATAGTTATTATCTTCTTTTTTTTCTAACTTAAAAATGTAGTTCAAAAAATTTGCCAACCTTTCTAGATTTTCTTTTGCTGCCGGGTTATCTACAATAACTAATACCTCTTCTTCTTGCATATTGTCTAAAGCTTTCTTGGCTCTAAGCACAGGCTGAGGGCAAGCCAAACCTCTACAATCAATTTCTATCATCATTTTTCCTCCTCTTTACCTTAATTAAGCCTGCCTCTCCATCAAAAACTTCACCAATACAAGCAGCACTTTTACAACCTGACTCTTTTAATTTTAAAAGTAGCACATCAGCTCTTTCTTTAGGAAGAGCTATAAGCAGTCCACCAGAAGTCTGAGGGTCAAAAAGGATATCCTTCTCAGCAGTTACAATCTCTGTGTCAAACAGAACATTATTCCCTACCCAAATGCGATTATTATAAGCCCCTTCTGGCACTAAACCTAAATTGGCATATTCTAAAGCACCTTTTAAAATTGGTATATGATCCATCCATAAATTAACTGCTACTCTACTTGCTTTAGCCATCTGAAAAAGGTGTCCAAGGAGCCCAAAACCAGTAATATCTGTAGCAGCATTGGCACCTGCTTCCTGCATAATCTGAGAGGCTACTTTATTTAATGTAGTCATTGAATTTATTGCCCCAGCAAAATCCTCTGGTTTGGCAAGTTCTCCTTTAGCTGCAGTAACAATTATGCCTGTTCCTAAAGGCTTTGTTAGTACAAGGCTATCGCCGGATTTCATTCCTGCATTTGTAATTACTTTTCCAGGATTTATTATGCCAGTTACTGCTAAGCCATATTTGGGTTGTTCATCTTCAATAGTATGCCCCCCAACAATAATAGCACCGGCTTCTTTAACTTTATCAAAACCACCTTTTAGAATTTCTCCCAGGATTTCTAATGATAACTTTTTTGTAGGGAAACAGACAATTGCTAAACAAGTCACTGGCTTTCCCCCCATTGCAAAAACATCACTTAAAGCATTGCAAGCAGAGATTGAACCAAAAAGATAAGGGTCATCAACAATAGGAGGGAAAAAGTCTACAGTCTGCACCAATGCCGTATTTTCATCAAGCTTATAGACCCCTGCATCATCAAAGCTCTCTAACCCCACTATTAAATTCTGGTTAACTGAGCCAGGTAATTGATTAAGAATTTCGCAAAGGTATTGTGCCCCAACTTTAGCTGCACAACCACAATGGAGGGAAAATTCAGTCAATCTGCAGTCTCTATTCATAGTAAAAAAATTATATATAAAAATAAAAAACGAGTCAACAAAGTTCTAAAATTTTTAAAAGTAAGCAGGATAAAAGTAGTAATTATTAAAAATAAAAAGAAAGTTCCCTGGGAATCTAAAAAATGGGAGAAAATAAATTAATATTAAATCAAGGAGGAAAAAATAATGAAACGTGTTGTTTCTACTATCTTTGTAATATTTTTTGTTTTGTTATTATTGGCTAATTGTGGAGGTGGAAAGACTGCCGCACCTACACCTACCCCACTAACTTCAGATTTTGTAGAAGGTTACATCTATGCCCCCGATGATGGAAGTGACCAGACTATGTATAGCACATCACCTTCACCA